>OBIY01000807.1_pt1 | contig 10919 bp, 7 predicted proteins | sample 1519841 | NCBI WGS metagenome assembly OBIY01 (sample SAMN03019774, study PRJEB22545) | beach sand metagenome | biome: beach; feature: sea beach; material: beach sand | place: USA: Municipal Pensacola Beach, FL | collected 2010-07-30 | depth 30-40 cm m
ACGATGCGTTCCCGAACGATCCGGAAGAGTCTGTTGATACCGACGAAGACGGCATTGGTGACAACGCCGACGAAGATGACGACAACGACGGTTATACCGACGAAGACGAAGAGTCAGCGGGCAGTGATCCGAAAGACCCAGCGTCTGTGCCGGAAGACAACGACGATGACGGCATTTCCGACGTGAATGATCCGGATGACGACAACGACGGCGTGAACGACGAAGACGATGCGTTCCCGAACGATCCTGAAGAGTCTGTTGATACCGATGAAGACGGTATTGGTGATAACGCGGATGACGACGACGACGGTGATGGTTATACCGACGAAGACGAAGAAGCGGCTGGCAGCGATCCAAAGGATCCTGACAGCACACCAGTGGATACCGATGAAGACGGTATTCCGGATGTATCGGATGACGATGACGATAACGACGGCGTGAACGATGAAGATGATGCGTTCCCGACGGATCCGAACGAGTCTGAAGATACCGATGGTGATGGCATTGGTAACAACGAAGATACCGATGATGATGGCGACGGTTACAGCGATGAATCTGAAGAAAATGCTGGTAGTGATCCTGAAGATCCGAACAGCGTGCCTGAAGATTCTGACGGTGACGGCGAGCCGGATGCCACCGATGACGATGACGACAACGACGGTGTGAACGATGAAGACGATGCGTTCCCGACCGATCCGAACGAGTCAGAAGACACCGATGGCGACGGTATTGGTGACAACGAAGACAACGATGACGACGGCGACGGTTATACCGACGAAGACGAAGAAGCGGCTGGCAGTGATCCGAGCGATCCTTCCGATGTGCCTGCGGACAACGACGACGACGGTATCTCTGACGTATCCGATGACGATGACGACAACGACGGCGTGAACGATGAAGACGATGCGTTCCCGAACGATCCGAATGAGTCAGAAGATACCGATGGCGACGGCATTGGTAACAACGAAGATACTGACGATGACAATGACGGCTACAGCGATGACGTTGAGGAATCTACGGGCAGTGACCCAGAAGATCCGAACAGCACGCCAGTCGACACTGACAACGACGGTAACCCGGATGTGACCGATGAAGACGACGATAATGACGGCGTCAATGACGACGAAGATGCATTCCCGACCGATTCTGAAGAATCTGTAGATACAGATGGCGACGGAATAGGTAATAATGCAGACCCGGATGACGATAATGATGGCTTCACTGACGAAGAAGAGATTGAAGCTGGCTCAGACCCACTGGATCCAGACAGCGTTCCTGCTGAACTGGCACCGGAAAATAACGGTCCACGGGCTTCCATCACGACGTCTACCGGAAATGGTTCAATCACATTTGCATGGGCTCTGTTGGGAATGATTTTAATAAGAAGGAAACACGTCGCTGCCGTCGTAGCAGCTCTACTGGTACCCATCTCGCACCTGAGTGCGGATGAGAAAATGGAATCTCAGGAACGACTCTACTTTGTAGGTTCGGGTGAGTACTCACGCTTTGCGCCGGAAACCTCCGGCGTCAAGGTGACCGACTCTCACTCCTGGGGTTGGGCGGCTGGTCTGGGTTACGACCTGACTGAAACGATGGCCTTTGAAGGTAAGTACTACCACAACGGTTCGCTGAAATACTCGCTGGAAGGTGAAGAGTCTGAAGTGAAGTACTCAGGTACAACACTGAAACTGCGCTTCTACCCTCAGTGGTTTGGTGGCAACGAACGTCACGAAGGTGACTGGCCTGTGGGTGACTTCAACTGGTACCTGGCTGCTGGCGTGAGTTCTACCTTCACCGAGGCCGAGACGTCTGGCATTGTTGAGCGTGAGAACACCATCAACATGACTTATGGCGGTGGTATTACCTACGGTCTGACGCCTCGCACTCAGCTGTACACCTCTCTGAACCGTGTGTCCGGCGATGTGTTGTCTATGGGCATGGGTCTGATCTGGTATCCGTTCCGTAAGGACGCTCCGCCAGCGCGTGATCCGTTTGTTGAAGAGGTCAACATCGTTGAGCCGGTGCCTGTACCGGTTGTGGTTGAGGTCGAGCCTGAGCCAGAGCCTGTGATTGATTACAGCTGTACTGCTCAGCACCGTGCACGCTCCTACGTTCTGTTCGCCAGCGATTCAGACGAAGTGTATGAAGAGTACACCGACAGCCTGAAGAAAACGGCTGATGAGTTCTCCGATTGCGAAAGCTCTGTGATCACTCTGATCGGTTACACCGATGGTCGTGGTTCTGAAGACTACAACCGTAAACTGTCTTACCGTCGTGTGACCGCGATTGAAGAATACCTGCTCAAGCAGGGTGTTCCTCTGAACCGCATCGTAAAAGTTGCGCGTGGTGTGGACGACAGCAAGGCACTGATGCCGTTTGAGAAACGTCGTGTTGAGGTTTACCTCGGCGACCAGTCTCAGGTAGACGACATCATCTTCGGCACCAAGTAAGTTGCCGGGATAAAAAAAAAAACGCGTATCCGGCCTTTTTTGTGTCTGACATTCGCCAGATATCACGATCAAAAAAGGGCGGTGAATACCGCCCTTTGTGTGCCTGAAACCGCCTTACTGAATCTTATTCAACAGGTAGGTGGTCAGCAGTGGCACGGGGCGGCCGGTGGAGTTCTTACCGGTGCCGTCGCCACCCCAGGCAGGGCCCGCGATATCGACATGTGCCCAACGAGTCTCTTTGGTGAAGCGAGACAGGAAGCACGCAGCGGTGGTGGCACCGGCCAGCGGCCCACCGATGTTGGCCATATCCGCAAAGTTGCTGTCGAGCAGGCTCTGATACTCTTCTTCCAGTGGCAGACGCCACACACGGTCGTTGGTGTACTTACCGGCAGAGGTCAGTTCCGCGGCCAGTTCTTCATCTTCGGTGAACAGGCCCGAGTTCACTTTACCCAATGCAGCCATGCAGGCGCCGGTCAGGGTAGCAACATCCACACAGGTCGCAGGCGTGTAGTCACGGATACCCAGCGTCAGGGCATCACACAGCACCAGACGGCCTTCAGCATCGGTATTGAGAATTTCAACCGTCAGACCGGCGAGAGACGTTACGACATCTCCGGGCTTGCTGGCGTGACCGGCGGGCATGTTTTCCGCACTGGTGACGATGGCGACAACGTGAAGGGCTGGCTTAAGAATCGACAGGGTTTTCATGGTGCCGAAAATAGAAGCAGCACCGCACATGTCGTACTTCATTTCATCCATCTTAGGGCCCGGCTTAAGGCTGATACCACCGGTATCAAAGGTAATGCCTTTGCCCACAATCATGTGGGGTGCATCAGACTCAATACCTTTGTATTCCATAATGATGATCTTGCCAGGCTCAGATGAACCTTTGGACACTGAATAGAAAGCGCCAGCACCCATTTCTTCGAGTTCTTTCTCGTCATAAATGGTGCAGGTGAAGCCGGCTTCGGCTGAGAGTGCGGTCGCCTGGTCGGCCAGATACGTCGGCGTGCAGATATTGGGTGGCAGGTTACCCAGCTCGCGGGCGTAATTGGTGCCCACGGCTTTGGCGTCGGCAACGGCCATCGCCGTGCTGATGTCATCGCCGATCCAGATCAGTTTGCTGGCTTTAGGTGCCGATTCTTTCTCTGGTTTAGTCGCGGTGAATTTGTACTGGTTGCCGTGAATGGCAAGAATCAGCTGCTCAGCCCACCAGGCCTGAGGGCGTGCATCGGTGGCCAGTGCAGTGAGATCCATGGCGATGGTGCCGGCAATTGCAGAAACCTGCTTGGCAATGGCGGCAACGGTTTTAGCAGCAGTCACATCACTCAGCTCGCCTTCGCCACTACCCGCCAGCAGTACGCGGCGTGCAGAAATACCGGACACACCCGGCAGTAGCAGGGTCTGGCCTGCACCACCTTTGATATCTTCTTCGCTGTAACGGGCACTGAGGAAACCGTTACTGGCTTCATCAACCGTGGCCGCAGATGCCGACAGGGCACCGGTCTTATCGAGGGTAACGACAAGGCAGTCGGCAGCCAGTTGTGCTGGATTGCCGCTGTAAACTTCAAATTCCATGATCTCTCCAGAATCAAAAAAGAGAGACCCACCAGATAGGGTGGGTCTGAGGTATCTTAGAACAACCGTTATGTGCAGTTGCTATAGTGTTAGTTTGATCCGACAACGATAAATTACAAGCGTGCGACAACTGAATTTAAAAAATGAGTACAATGGCGCACTGTTGAGACCTGTACCGCGACACTGAGGTTCGTTTGATTCTTTTCCGTTATCTGGCCCGGGAACTGGCCGGAACCATGATCGCAGTAACACTGGTGTTGCTGATGATTCTGATGAGTGGTCGTCTGATCCAGCAACTGTCAGCCGCTGCCGCTGGCGAAGTGTCGCTGGAAATTGTGTTTTTCACGCTGATGCTGCGCCTGCCGTCTTTCCTCGAAATGATTCTGCCTCTGGCGCTGTTTATTGCCATTCTGCTGGCGTATGGCCGCATGTACGCCGAAAACGAAATGACGGTACTGTCGGCGACGGGTTTCTCGGATAACCAGTTGCTGGGCTACACCATGATCCCGGCCTTGCTGACCATGTTTACGGTCGGTTTTTTCTCGCTGTACCTGAGCCCGCTCGGGGCACAGAAGATGGAAGACCTGTATCGCAAACAGGCGGAAATGACGGAGTTTGAATTATTAGCGCCCGGGCGATTTCAGAGTACCAAATCCGGTCAGCGGGTGACGTACACCGAGTCACTCTCTGACGATAAAACCGTGATGCAGAATGTGTTTATCGCCGACGGCAACACCTTGTTACTGGCCAGTGAAGGGACTCAGTACGTCAGTGACGATACCGGCTCGCGCTTTCTGAAACTGACGGAAGGTAAACGCTTTGATATCCCATCGGATTCACTGGCGTTCAAGGTGCTGACCTTCGACGAATACGGCGTGAAAATCGCTGACGAACCGGATGAGCGTAAAAAGCTCCGCAAAGAAGCCGTGCCCACTCTTGAGCTGCTGGAAACGGACAACCCTAAACTGACGGCTCAACTGCAGTGGCGGGTGTCGCTCATTATCATGGTGCCGCTCTTGACCCTGATTGCCTTGCCACTGTCGCGGGTGAATCCACGACAAGGGCGTTTTGCCCGTCTTTTCCCTGCCATTGTTTTGTTTATGGTGTACATCTCTTTGCTGATTGCTCTGCGCGGTATGGTTGAAAAAGCCCGTATCAGCGAATTCGCGGTGTGGGCACTGCACCTCGTGTATCTGGCGATTGCTGCTGGCTTATTGTTGGGGCCGGATCTGATGGCACGACTGCGTAAGAGGGCTTACGCATGAGGCTGCTTGATGGTTACACCGCCCGTAATGTACTGATCAATACGCTTGTCGTGATTGTGGTCATTGTGGGGCTGGATGCGATTTTTACTCTGGTCGACGAGCTGGATCAGCTGAAGGGCGGTTACGGCATTGTTGAAGCCCTGCAGTTTATGGCGTTGCGCTTGCCTCGGCGGGCGTATGAATACATGCCGATGGCGTGCCTGATTGGTTGTCTGTCGGCGCTGGGAACCATGGCTGCCAACAGCGAACTGACCGTGATGCGTTCTGCAGGTCTGTCGGTGTGGCGCATCATTGTTGCGGTACTCAAGCCGGTTTCTCTGCTCATGGTGCTGAGTGTTCTAACGGCGGAATATGCGATCCCGCAACTTGAGAAAATCGCCCAATCGCAGAAAGCCGTTGCTCTGGGCAAAGGTGAAAGCCTCTCCAATAAAGGCCGGGGTTACTGGCACCGCGAAGGCAATCAGTTTATGCGCTTTACCGCCATTGAGCCCAATGGCGTACTGCACGGTATCAGCCTGTTCAGCTTTGACGATGAACGGAATCTGACTCAGGTTCTGACGGCAGAGCGGGCTATTTATCAGCGCAGTTACTGGCAGATGCAGCAGGTGAAAGACATTCAGGTCACACCGGATCTGCTGTTGGAAAGTGTGCATGACACCATGACCTGGGATACGGGCCTGACGCCGGACCGACTCAGTGTTGTCATGATTGAACCGCGCGATATGTCGATCTCAGATTTGTACCAGTACGCTGTGTATATCGGCAATCAGGGCCTGAATGCGGATAATTACCTGCTGTCGTTCTGGCGTAAGATTCTGCAGCCGGTCAGTACCTTTGCGCTGGTCTTGCTGGGCGTATCCTTTATCTTCGGACCGCTGCGCTCTGTGACCGCCGGATCGCGGATTTTCTCGGGAATTCTGGTGGGGCTGGTCTACAAATACATGGAAGAACTGCTGGCACCGGCGAGCATTGTGCTCGGCTTTGCTCCGGTAATGGCCAGCGTGATTCCGATTGTGATTTCCGCCGGACTCGGCTTTTATCTGCTGCGCAAAGCGGGTTAACCGGCTTTCAGTCGATACCTTTCGGCCGGTAGGCGACGCGCGTGAGTGATGCCATGTCATGCCAGGTGCGTTGCTGCTTGTCGATCAACATCCACAGATAACCTGCGCCGAACAGCATCAGAGAAAACAGACCGGTGGCACTGCGCAGCATGCAATGACTGAGGCGGATGTGCGAGCCATCCTGCGTGCTCAGGTAAATACGCCACGCTTTCATGCCGATGGTCTGCCCGCCTTTACGCCATGAATGGCTGTAATACAGAAAACAGATGACATAAAAAAGCGACGCCGCCTGCGCCGGTGTCAGGCGCACGAATTCTTCATACCCCAGTGCCTTAGAGACTACCGTCACCAGTACGCCCCCAAAGAGAATGTACATGGCAACCAGAACCAGCCCATCGTAGGCCATGGCCAACAGGCGGCGGCTGAGAGGAGCGGTGGGGTAGTTAGTGAGCTGCATCAAGACCTCAGTGAATACGACAGACGCTGATGAGAGGCGAATGTTACCATAATCGCAGAGGTGGCCATGGGTTTCGCGCCGCCTCGAAATGGTGTCTAAGACCTGGTTGATTATGTTGATTGTCGAAGCTCAGTTTCAGGAGTGCTGTTATGACCGATCTGTTTGATATCCGCCGTGAGTACACCCAGGGCCACCTGGATGAAAAAACCGCAGCAGACCACCCGTTAACTCAGTTCCATGCCTGGTTTGAGGAGTACCGCGAAACCTCGCCACTTGAACCCACGGTGATGACGCTGGCCTCGGTCGATGCTGCAGGCCAGCCCTGGCAGCGCATTGTGTTGCTGAAGTCTTACGACGAACAGGGTTTTGTCTTTTTTACCAACTACGAGAGCAACAAAGGCCAGCAACTGGCGGCTAACCCCAAAGCGTCTTTATTGTTCAGCTGGTTGGGCCTTGAGCGTCAGGTTCAGGTGCAGGGCCGTGTGACGAAAATCAGCCGCGAAGAATCGGCAGAGTACTTTCATTCGCGCCCAACGGAGAGCCAGTTAGGAGCCTGGGCATCGCAGCAGAGTCGGCCATTGCCAGACCGTGCCACGCTGGAGCAGCGTTTCGACGAAGTGAAGAAAACCTACGCTGAGGGGGAGATTCCTTTGCCAGAGTATTGGGGCGGCTATCGCCTGGCGCCATCGCGCGTGGAGTTCTGGCAGGGTGGGGCCGCGCGGCTGCACGACCGGGTGGCGTATTCTCTGAAAGACGCCGATGGCAATGCAGACTGGGTTAAGCAGCGCCTGAATCCCTGAGTCTGCCGCTTTTCCAGCTTACGTCACTCAGAGTCGGGAGATCATATCCCGGCTTTGAATCAGGTAATGACCGCCGAACAGCAGCGCATGGTTCAGCATATGAAAAACCTGATACACCATGCGGCGATTCTGATAGCCCTCATCGACCGGGCGCACTTCCTGGTAGCCGGTGTAGAAGGCCTGGGGGAAACGGCCGAACAGCTCGGTCATGGCCAGATCGGTCTCTGAATCGCCGTAAAAGCAGCCCGGGTCAAAGATCACGGGTTTGCTTGATACGGTATCCGGGATAAAACCGATATTCCCTGACCACAGGTCGCCGTGCAGTAATGACGGCTCGGGCTGGTAACCATCCAGGCGTTTTTGGGCGCCATTGACCAGCAGGTCTTCATACCCCAGCAGATCACCACGGCGGTTCAGTTGACGCATCAGGGGTTGCAGGCGCTGGTTCAGATAAAAGTCGGTCCAGTCTGTATTCCACTCATTGTTCAGGCGAGTATCGCCGCAGAAAGTCGGGCTGTCATAGCCGTATCCTTTTTCACTCACTGACGAGTGCATTTCAGCAATCTGACGGCCCGCCAGCTTCCAGTCGCCGTGCACCGCTAAGGGCAGGTGTTTGAGCACCAGATAGATGGAATCACCGTCGTTACCGTAATACAGAGGAAGGGCCGTCGAGACGGAGTGCGTGGTCAGAATGCGCAGCAAACCCTCGGTTTCGGCGCTGGCACGTTCCAGTGCCAGATCACTGCAGGGCCAGCGCTTGATAAAGAAGTCTCCGCCCTGAGTCTTGGCGCTGAACTGCTGCTGAACGTCGTTATCCAGATGTTGACTGAAACTCATCAATGACGCCGCGTCAGCCGAAATTTTCCGACGGTCGACACCGTCTGCCAGAATGCGTGAGATGACATATTCGGGCATATCTCGGGTAACGGGATTCGTGGCAGTCATGGTGAAGCTCCGATCTTATTGTTGTGGCATCTTCTCACAGCCGTTCTGGAATACAGTAGGTGATGGTTAAAGATTTGTTTCTGTCTGTAAAAGAGAGACCGGCCTTCAGTATAGCTGGGATGTCAGTCTTTGCCGGGCCTTGGCCTGAGAACACCACGGCTGATTTGGCGACCTGACCCCAGGGGCTGAGATGAGAGGGGGCGGGTATATCGCCCGTTGATATTAGACTAATGGCTAATACCCGGATGGTCGCCTTCTCAAACGCCCTTCCGTACACTGTCAGAAAGTCCGATACGGCCCTGCAGTCAGAATTGCCAGGCCGACACTGAATAACAATAACTCGAGGCTATTTCATGTACCCGATTGAGAATCACCCGGTTGACCCGGAATTTGCCAAAGGTGCAAACATTACGCTGGAGCAGTATCAGGCCTGGTACCGTGAGTCTCTGGAACAACCCGATGCCTTCTGGGCTGCTCGTGCCACCGAATTTCTGGATTGGTCTTCTCCGTTTACGCAGGTCTGTCACGAAGACTTCAGTAAAGGCGAGGCTATCTGGTTTCGCGATGGCAAACTGAACGCCTCGTACAATTGCATCGACCGTCACCTTGCAACCCGTGGTGATCAGGTTGCCCTCATCTGGGAAGGTGATGACCCGAGCGACGATGCCAGCATCACCTACAACGAGCTGTACGAGAACGTCTGTAAGCTGGCGAATGTGCTCAAAGCCCGCGGTGTGAAAAAAGGCGACCGCGTGTGCCTGTACATGCCGATGATTCCAGAGGCCGCTTACGCCATGCTGGCCTGTGCCCGCGTGGGTGCTGTGCACTCGATTGTGTTTGGTGGTTTCTCTCCGGAATCCCTCAAAGATCGGATTAATGACTCTGACTGTCAGGTGGTGATTACTGCCGACGAAGGCCTGCGTGGCGGTAAAAAAGTCCCGCTGAAAGCCAATGTCGACCTGGCTCTGGCACAGTGCCCGGATGTTCACACCTGCCTGGTGGTGAAACGTACCGGCAAAGACGTGGCCTGGAGCGCAGGACGTGATGTCTGGTATCACGAAGAAACCGCGAAAGTGGGTACTGACTGCCCGCCGGAAGCGATGGATTCTGAAGATCCGCTGTTTATTCTCTACACCTCAGGCTCAACCGGTAAACCCAAAGGCGTGTTGCACACCACGGGCGGTTACCTGCTGAATTCGGCCATGACTCACAAGTACGTACTGGATTACCGCGAAGGCGATGTCTACTGGTGTACCGCCGATGTGGGCTGGATTACCGGCCACTCGTACATCGTTTATGGCCCACTGGCGAACGGTGGTACAACGCTGTTGTTTGAAGGTGTGCCGACTTACCCAGACGCCGGTCGCTGCTGGGATGTGGTCGACAAACACAAGGTGAATATTTTCTACACCGCACCAACGGCCATCCGTGCTCTGATGAGTAAGGGCGATGACTATGTGAAGAAATACAGCCGCGACTCCCTGCGACTGTTAGGCACCGTCGGTGAGCCGATCAACCCGGAAGCCTGGGAATGGTACTTTCACGTGGTCGGTGACTCCCAATGCCCGATCGTAGACACCTGGTGGCAAACAGAAACCGGTGCCGTGATGATTGCCCCTCTACCGGGCGCTTTTTCGTTAAAACCGGGTTCTGCAACCCTGCCATTTTTCGGTGTTGAACCGGCTCTGGTGGATAACGACGGTGTTGAGCTGGAAGGCGCTACCGAAGGGAATCTCATCATCAAGCGCAGTTGGCCCAGCCAGATCCGTACCGTGTATGGCGACCATCAGCGCATGATTGATACCTACTTCTCGACCTACCCGGGCAGTTACTTCACCGGTGACGGTGCCCGCCGTGACGAAGACGGTTACTACTGGATTACGGGTCGTGTGGATGACGTACTCAACGTCTCGGGTCACCGCATGGGCACGGCCGAAATCGAAAGCGCGCTGGTGCTGCACGACGCCGTGGCCGAAGCGGCGGTGGTCGGCTTCCCGCATGATATTAAAGGTCAGGGCATATACGCCTACGTCACGCTGATGTCGGGTGTGGAGGCGACTGAAGAACTGCGCAAAGAGCTGCTGACCTTTGTTGCCGGTGAAATCGGTGCGATTGCCCGCCCGGATGTCATTCAGTGGGCACCGGGCCTGCCGAAAACCCGTTCCGGTAAGATCATGCGTCGTATTCTGCGTAAGATCGCCGCCAATGAGATCGATACCCTGGGTGACACTTCTACCCTGGCGGACCCGTCGGTGGTGCAGGATCTGATCAAAAACAGCGCGCATCAGTAAATTCTGAGTGCCTGAAACAAGCCCTGGCTGGATAACCGCCGGGGCTTTTTTATGGGCGATGCGTCAGAACTA
>OBIY01000808.1_pt1 | contig 10878 bp, 11 predicted proteins | sample 1519841 | NCBI WGS metagenome assembly OBIY01 (sample SAMN03019774, study PRJEB22545) | beach sand metagenome | biome: beach; feature: sea beach; material: beach sand | place: USA: Municipal Pensacola Beach, FL | collected 2010-07-30 | depth 30-40 cm m
AGCGAGGCAATAGAGTTGCTGACCCCTTTCCGGAAACCGGGAAAGCAGTGGAAACCTCTTTAGGGGAACTATTGCTAAACACGGAGCAGCGCCTCGACAGCTTTTATGACCTGGCCACCGGCGGCTGGGGCGGTAAAACCAAAAGCCCGCTGCCGGCAGCCGTCAGTTATGCGCTGCGCCGCAGTCATAGTTCCGGTGATCCCGAGTGGCTGGAACGGGCGGTGAAAACCCAGAACCGTATTCGCGACCTGATCGACCCGGTCTGGGGTGGCGTCGCCGCTGCAACTGAGAGCGGTGACAACCCGGACGACTGGACCAAAGGCGTGGCTAACGAAAAGAAAACGGCACTTCAGGCCGGAGTCCTGGCCAATTTTGCCGAGCTCTATCACCACACTGGCGATCGACGCTGGCGCCAGGATGCTGAACGCATCTACAGTTTTCTCAACCAGTTTCTGCGCTCGCCCAGTGGCGCCTATTACGCCAGCCAGGATGGCGAACCGGCCAGATCGATCACCGCTAGCCCGGCAACAGTGCGCAACGACTACTACCTGATGCAGGACACAGACCGGCGCGCGCACGGCTTGCCGGCGGTTGATAAAACGGTGTTCGCCGATATCAATGCGCGGCTGATCAGCGCTCTGGTGAGCCTCCACGAAGCCACCGGCGACGATCAATATCTCCAACAGGCAGAGATTACCGCCACTTATCTGGTCACGCACCATCTGTTGCCGGATGGCTGGTACGCACAGACTACTCAGGATCCACCACCCCGTTACGGCGAACGTAGCGCAGAGCGTCTGCGGCAGCTGCCGGGCCGACAGAAACTCTACCTGCGCACCCAGGCACTGACCGGCCAGGCCCTACTCGCTCTGTTTCGCGCCACCTCGAATCCGACCTGGTTGAGACGCGCACAACGTCTGGGCGAGGCGACTATCTCCTACCTGTACGATCTTGACGACGGCGGCTTTTACGCTACACCGCTAATGCCAATCAAGCTGGGAGAGCGCAGCGCAAACTACAAACCGTTTATCGACAACGCCTTAATGGCCGATTTTCTGATCGACCTGGGCAGACAACTCAGTGACCGAAGATTTACTGAGCTGGCGGAAACCAGCCTGAGGGTCATTAGCCACAACCCGGTACTCCAATATCAGGGCTACCAGCTGGGCGAATACCTGCTGACTCTCGATAAGCTGGTCCACCCGCCAGTAGACATCCGCATCGTAACCACCTCACTGGATCAACAAACTGCGGAACTGCATCGTGCAGCATTGGCGGCCTATGAACCGACCAAGGTGATTCGCATCGAACGGCCAGGAAACAGGCAGGACCTCGGCAAACCAGCCATTTACGCCTGTGCTGGAGAACGCTGCAGCGATCCGATCACCAGCCCGACAGCACTTCCGGAGGAGCTAAAAAGGCTCAGGGCAGAGCTGAAAAGCGAGTAGTGCTTCCGGGCAAAACCCCCAACTAGTCGACCGTGACCTTGAACTGAACGGAACCCACTGCGTCGATTAGTGCTTTTTTTTCAGAGACTGTTAAAGCCTTGATCTGCCACTCGCGCCGGGCGGCACAGCCGCGAGTGGCGGCCGGTTCAGAATAGACCAGTTCAACAGGACGGCGGCTACGCGTATAGCGCGCACCACGACGACCGCCATTATGTTCACTAATGCGCCGATCAAGATCAGTGGTGATACCGGTATAGAAAGTGTTGTCAGCGCAACGCACCATGTAGACCTTCCAGTTGCCGAGTCCGTCCATCTATCCCTCAAAACGATTTTCGCGCTTAACGGCATACCCGTCTGCCAGCGCGATAGCAATTCTACCGCCGGTCGGCACTGCGGCTGGAATGACAGCCTATCCCGACCAGATTTTGTTTTTTTTTCATCAGCAGGAGTATGATCGCCTCGACGGCGTCTTGAGGAGAGCAGGTAAAACACGACGTTGTCTGCTTATATTAATCAGGAGCGTCCAGGTGACGAGGAGGAGACACTATGGCTACAGCAGCGACGGAAGCAACCAGCTATCTAACAGACGTTAACAGCGCCTGGCTGAACAAGCTACGCGATAAGATGTTGATACCGATGGCGCAAACCGGCTACAACCATCCGGTAATGGAGCAGATACGCACCGGCACTTTCCCCCGCGAAAAACTGATCAAACTACTTTCAGATTTGTGTTGGGTGATCACCGGTTTTCCTGAGTATGTGGCGGCGCTCGCAGCCAGGGCACCAAAAAACGATCATCAGGCTAAAGCGGCGCTGCTGGAAAATGCGTTTATCGAACGTGACCACCCATTTATGCTCGCTCATGCCATCAACAAGCTGGGTGGTGATGGCGACAGTATCGTCAATGGTCCCGACTGGGAATACGACTACTCGGATTTTATTTTGCGCCTGCGTATGGTCCTGGAAGCCTACTGCTACCACCGCCCATGGATTGAGGGAATGGCTGCGGCAGCGGTGGGAATCGAAACTGTAACACCACAGATTTTTGGTGGCATGGGTAAGGCGGTGGTCGCCAACTACGGCCTTGAGGAAGCTGATGCGGAGTGGTTCACCATCCACGGCGGTGAAGTGGAGATGGAGCACGGCAATGATGGGCTGCGTATGCTCGATGCCTACATTGATGAAAATGACACCGAGACCCAGGCCGCCTGTATAGCGGCGATCAAACTGGTCTGCACCGGCATCGCCATCGACCTGTTCGAGGCTTATCAATAAAGACTAAAAGCCCCATTAACGATAAACGGAGCGAGGCAGCTGGGCAGATTCAATTGCCCTGCTGCCTCTTTTATTCCTCGCTGAGAAACCGGCCCGTTGTTACCCGGTGTTAATTAAAAGCAGCACCACCGTCCACCAGCATCACCTGCCCGGTCATGAAATCGCTATCAGCAGAGGCAAGAAAAACCACCGTTCCGGTCATATCCTCTGGAACCTCGCGGCGTTTAATCGCCTGCAACATCACCACCCCGTCGCGGAGCTCATCACCCATACCGCCGGTAACCCCGGGGGTGGTGGTTAGCCCTGGGGCAATACAGTTAACCTGAATGTTGTGCTCACCCAGTTCCGCACCCAACGAGCGGGTCAGGCCGATCACTGCGCCCTTGGTCGCGACATAGGCCGAAAGTCCCGGACTGCCCATAAAAAAAGTACCGGAGCTGATATTGATAATTTTGCCGCCGCCGTTGGCTTTCATGTGCGGAACCACCGCGCGGCTGCACATGAAGGTTCCGGTCAGGTTGATGCCGATAATCCGCTGCCAAAGTTCATTATCGGTCTCTTCGAGCGTTGCCAGCGGGTAGATGCCGGCATTGTTGAGCAGAATGTCGATCCGGCCGAAACGCTCCATTGCCGCTTCAACCATGGCATTGATATCACTCTCACGGGTGACATCGCAGTGAACCGACAGCGTCTCGCCACCCAGTTCGCCAATTGCCACGGCGGTCGCGTCCGGATCGACCTTGTCCGACAGCACCAGTGACGCGCCTTCGCGCGCCATGGCGACACTGAATGCCTGCCCAAGCCCCGCTGCTGCACCGGTCACCAGCGCCACTTTACCTGCCAATCTCTGTGTCATTTTCCTCTCCCGGGGATTCTGGCTCATCGGCAACGAGCGCTGGTTTAACTGGTATGAACCTGTCAAAAACGCCCGTGGCGGAACAGTCACCGGCTTACCATCAGCCAGTCAGCGCGCGATTCTGGAAGGCTCAGGTCACCAAGGGTATCCAATTACTGCCTGGGTATCCAAAAACTATCCGGCCGGAAATAATTTAAGCCCGCCACCACCGACAGCTGATGCAGCCGCTACACTTGCACCAGAACACACCAACATTTGTAACTGACGCCCGATGCATTGAAAACCGGCATCAGCGGATATCGCTGACACTGGAAAAACTCGGCAGGCCACCCTCGCTGTCACACCATCTACTTCATCGACCACAACTGGAATCATGTCCACCCCCTCTAATTCCGCGCTTTCTCCTCGCATTGCCCTGCTGTTACTGGGAGTGATCATACTGCTGTGGGGCGTTAACTGGCCGATCATGAAAACCGGCCTGGAAGGTATCGGCCCATTCAGTTTTGCCGCATCGCGCATGATTCTTGGCGGCGTCGCGATGTTTATCGTCGCCGCACTCAGCGGTCAGCTGAAATGGCCCCACCGTCAGGACTGGCCCATCGTGATCAGCGTCGGGTTAATCCAGATGGCAGCCTTTATAGGCATGGCCACCTTCGCGTTGCAGTATGTTCCTGCGGGGCGTTCTTCAATTCTGGCCTACACCACGCCGCTCTGGGTGCTACCCATCTCTCTGCTACTGCTACGCGAACCGGTGAGCCGCTGGAAGGCGGTGGGGTTTCTGCTCGGCCTGGCAGGAGTGATGGTGATGTTCAATCCCGGCAGTTTCGACTGGCATGACCGAAACGTGCTCATCGGTAACGGCACGCTGATGTTCGCTGCGCTACTCTGGGCAATTCTGATTGTGCAGATTCGCGGTCATCAATGGCACGGTACACCGCTGTCGCTTGCCCCCTGGCAATTTGCCATTGCCACCCTGGCGCTGCTACCCATTGCGCTGATCGTCGAAGGTGACCGACCGATTGCCTGGAGCGGCGAGCTCTGGGCGATTCTGCTTTACAACGGCCCCATCGCCACCGGATTCTGCACCTGGGGAATGGTGACGGTAACCCGCGCGCTGCCGGCACTAACCACCTCTCTGGGGACCCTCGGAGTACCCGTAACCGGCATGGTGGCTTCAGCCATGGTACTGGGCGAGCCGATTACCGGCGACAACCTTGGGGGACTGGTGCTAATCGTCGGCGGACTGGCCACGCTGACTATCGCTGAGACCCGCAACCGGGGGAAAAACAGACACACAACACTTAACGACGATAAGTGACCGCCCCCGCCTACAGCTCCTGTCCCTGGAACATCGCCGCGAATTCCCGGGCGATTTCCAGCAGTGCCACTGACTCCAGATAGAACAACACCAGCCCGTAAAAAAGCACCACGGCAATGACGATCAACAGGAGTGAAACCAGATTGCAGAGACGACGCATCCGCTCTGCCCTATCGCCTTCCAGCAGCTCGGTGGGGAACAGCACCTGACTCTGAGCCGGCGGATACCGGCGCTGCTCACCTATATTGCGGGCCAGCAGCGCCAGCCGGTAGGAGAGAAACCAAACCACCAGCACCACCCCGGCGTAAATCAACAATACAAAGCCACGGGTTTGCTCAAAGCTCTCCAGTAATAGAGGTTCCACCAGCAACGACCGACCAAGGTGATGGTATCGGCTCAACAGGGGGGCGAGCACCAACAACGGCACCACCATCGCCACGCCAAGCATCAGCATCCGCAGCCGGGCACCACGGCTGGGCTGAATGATCACCTGCTGCCGGCTGAAGGATTGTTCTGCTGGTTCCTGCTCTGAAGACTTATTTTTTGTCGACTTATTTTTTGGCGATTCCTGTTCTGGCCACTCAGGCACTGGATTCCCCCCTGTCTTTCAGAGCCGGTGGCAACCGGGCGATGACGTACTCTTCCAGCTCCTCATCGTCCACCACCGCCTCACTGATCACCTTACCGATGACCGAGATACCAGCATCATGCACGCTCTGTTGATCCCCCGAAACCAGTGGGTGCCACTCTGCCAGAGGCTGGTCCTGGGCACGCAATCGATAAGCACAGGTGGGAGGCATCCAGTCCAACTGACCGGCGTTATCAGGGTCGAGTACCACACAGTCAGGCACCCGTTGTGATCGATTGGGGTAGTCGCAGCAGCGACCCGTTTGCTGATCAAGCAGGGAACAGACCACACTGGTGAGGTAACGATCACCACTCTCCTCGTCCTCCAGCTTGATCTGACAACAGCGGGCACAGCCATCGCAGAGCGCTTCCCATTGTTCGCGGTTTAATTCCGCCAGCGGCAGGTTGGTGAAATCAGCATTCTGTTTGCGGTTATTTGTCATTCTAAAATCAGCCAACATTACTGCAGCGGTGCAGCGCCGGTGTCCAGATCCAGAATACGGCGTTCCACTTCATGACGAAACGGAGTTTCATCCAGTAACCCACGTAATCGGATCAACTCAGCGAGAGCTTCCGCCTGCCGGTTGAGCTGTTCGTAAACGGTAATTCGTTGAAAGATCTCCCGGCTGTTGTCGGGGTCAATCAGTAAAATGCGGTCACAACAGGCCAGCACCCGCTCAGCTTCACCCCGTTGCAGATAGATACCACGCAGATTATTTAACATCCGCTGCAGGATCTCGCCGACCGTGCAACTACGGTGCAGGGAAGCGAGCAAACTCTGTTGATCACCGGTCTGCTGTTGCAGCAGTTGCTGCAGCTGCGATTCGCTCAAAGGCTGGCCGGAGAAAGGGTCGATCAGCGCCCGTTCCTGGTCACAATCAACCGCGACAAGAAAGTGTCCTGGAAAGTTGACCCCCCTGACATTCAATCCGGCGCCGTTGCCGACGTGGAGATAAACCAGCGCCAAAGAGATGGGAATACCCTGCCGGCGTTGCAGCACCTGATCAAGGCAGCTGTTATCCACCTCATAATAGTCGTCCTGGTTACCCAGAAAACTCTGATCACCAGCCAGAAACCGACACAGCAACCGCGACTGTTCAGCCGCTGAGCCGGGGTTGGCCGATTGCAGCTGCCGCTTCAGCCCGGCAACCAGCGCTGCCAGCTGGTCGCGACTCGCCGACAGGTCGACCGCACCGCGCTCCTCTTCGGCAATGGCAAAGGCAAGTTCGGTCAGGTCGAGCGCACCTGGTGATCCCAGCAAACGGGTAAACCTTCTGCGCGCCGGATTGACTTCGGCCAGTTTGATCACCCCTTCATCGGTAAACGGGTTAGCCATTAAAATCGCTGCCGTTTCACTATCGACATCATGTCACCGTTCTCAGCGGGATTTCTCCGCCGCTTTCACCTCGTCCCAGGCCCGATCCATCTGTTCCAGGGTCGCACACACCGGATCGATTCCGAGCTCCACTAATCTCGATTCAACGGCGCGAAAGCGGCGTTCAAATTTTTCGTTGGCAGTCTGCATCGCCGGTTCCGGCTCAACCTTGAGATGGCGGGCGAGATTGACCACGGCAAACTGCAGATCACCGATCTCCTCCACAATGCGACTGTGATCGCCGCTGGCTGCGGCCTCGCGCACCTCCGCCAATTCTTCAGCTATCTTGTCGAATACCGGCTCCACATCGGGCCAGTCAAAGCCGATGTCCGCGGCTCGGCGCTGTAGTTTCTCAGCACGCATCAAACCGGGCAGCGCCACGGTCACCCCGGCCAGTGCGCTGGTGTCATCAGCTGATTCAGGTTTACCGCGACGCTCCTGCTGCTTGATCTGCTCCCACGCCTGGCGCCGCTGCTCATCGGTATCAAACACCACACCGGCAAACACATGGGGGTGGCGTCGGACCAGTTTATCGCTAATGCCCCGTGCGACCTGCTCGAAATCAAACAGGTCCAGCTCTTGCGCCATCTGTGCGTGAAAAACCACCTGCAACAGCAGATCGCCCAGTTCATCAAGCAAATCCCGATGATCTTCTCTACGGATCGCATCGGCAACCTCGTAAGCCTCCTCGATGGTATAGGGGGCGACCGATGAGAAATCCTGGCGCAAATCCCATTCGCAGCCGTCCTCAGGATCGCGCAGTTGCGCCATGATCTTCAATAACCGACTCGTCTGTTCCATTTCCTTTGCCTACAATTCAGGTCCACTCACGATCATCAATCCGCCACACCTCATCGGTGGCGATCAAAGATTATCTTCATGGGGTCCAGCCGTGGCGACTGAAATTGAAATGAAATTCGAGATTGACCCCCAAAACGCAGCAAAACTGGCGACCTTGCCAATGCTCAGCCGTTGCCCCGTGGAAACTCTACAACTGCATAACACCTATTTTGACACTCGCGATCTGCAATTGAAGCAACAGCGAATAGCGCTACGCACCCGCTTTGACGGCCGGCACTGGTGGCAAACCCTGAAAAGCGCCGGTGAAAGCGTTGACGGACTGCATATGCGCGATGAGTGGGAGTGTCAGGTCGACAGCGGCGAACTTGACCTGGGAAAGCTTGAACAGGCTGGCGCCAGTAGCAGGACCCTGGACTGGCTCAACGGTCTCTCTCTGTTGCCGGTTTTTACCACCCGTTTTCAGCGCACCCTTTGGCTGTTCGAAGATCCGGGGCGATCGATTGAAATTGTGCTCGACCGGGGTGAGGTTAACGCCGGGGATCGACAGGAAAACATCTGCGAAATAGAGCTTGAACTTAAAAAAGGTGATCTCGCTGCACTTCAACAGCTGGCCCGACTGTTAGGGGGAACACTGCCGTTGCACCCTTCCAACATCAGCAAGGCTGCCCGCGGATACGATTTGTTGCGGGCATGATTGCTGATGTTGGAAGGGGCCGACTCCGGCTTCACCCCTGGTTTTGGAATATAAAAATAGCTATTTATTCTTTTATAGAATAAATAGCTGGCCACTACAATTGCTGCCATGATGAGCAGCCATCCCACCATCAACACTGCGCAGCCCCATGTTGCACTGGCAATCAGCAGGCTGAAGCGGGCCGAGCTGGAGCTGGCGCCAACCACTCTGGCGACCGCATTTGGACTGGAAAGCGGCATCATGATCCATCTGATCGCCCGGCTTCGACTCGAAATTCCCGTTTTCTCTATTGATACCGGGCGACTGCCGGATGAAACCTACCAGGTCGCCGAGCAACTGGAAGAGCGCTACGGGCTGAAAATTCAGTGGCTGTTTCCTGCCACCGGAGATGTGGAACAGTATGTTTCCGAACACGGTATCAACGGTTTCCGCAAATCACCCGAGCTGCGGCGTGGCTGCTGTCATGTGCGCAAAGTACTGCCACAACAACGTGCCCTGATTGGGAAAAAATCCTGGCTTTCCGGGCAGCGCCAGGCCCATTCAGCCGAACGGGCGAACCTGCAAGCTGAAACCTGGGATCCCGCACGCCAGCTATTCAAAATCCTGCCGCTGCTTGAGTGGAGCGATAGCCAGGTTTGGGAATTCATCAGGGATTTTTCAGTACCCTACAATGCACTTTACGACCGTGGCTACTCCAGTATCGGTTGCGCCTCCTGCAGCCGGGCGATTACCAGCGGCGAGCCGACCCGTGCCGGTCGCTGGTGGTGGGAAGATGAGCAATACGGAAAAGAGTGTGGACTGCATGTGGACTACTTCAATAACGGTGACGGAATCTAGTTTCGAGACGCAGTCAGCTATCAAGCACGGTTATTCGGTGAAAAAAAAAAGGATTCACAGAAATTTCATCTTCCGCGATGGCCCGCGCTCACCCCGATTCCAGTATTCTTTATACTTGACAGCATCGTTTCAGGTTTTTAATCCATCCTTTGCCAGCTTTCATCGTGACCCCACCAGATCCCACCAGCAAAAACATCGTCGCTCATCATTCCCTCATTTCCGCTGAACAGCGCCAAAGCCGACTCAAACAGCGTGGCTGTGTGCTCTGGTTCACCGGCTTCAGCGGCTCGGGAAAATCGACGGTGGCTACCGCACTGGAAAAGAGCCTGATCGAACAGGGCCATTTCGCCTACGTACTTGATGGGGATAATGTTCGCCACGGGCTGAACAGCGACCTCGGTTTCAGTGCTGAGGATCGCACCGAAAATATCCGCCGTATCGGCGAAGTGGCCAACCTGTTTGCCGATGCCGGGGTGATCACCCTCACCGCCTTCATCTCACCTTACCGGGTGGATCGGCAAATGGCGCGCGACGCTGTCGGCCCTAACCGATTCCGGGAGATCTACCTGACCACCCCACTGGAAGTTTGCGAAGAGCGCGATCCGAAAGGGCTTTACCGCAAAGCTAGAGCCGGAGAGATCGCCGAATTTACCGGCATCTCCGCCCCCTACGAACCACCGGAAAACCCTGAAATCACCATCAATACCGCCGAACATGGCGTGGAAGCCTGTGTCGCACTGCTGATAGATCAACTGCGCAGCGACCAGGTCATTTGCGACAAACAGCAGGAATCCTGAGTTTATGGACAGCTATCGATTAAGTCAGCTTCAGCAACTGGAAGCAGAAAGTATCCATATCATCCGAGAAGTGGTCGCCGAATTTGCCAACCCGGTGATGCTCTACTCCATCGGCAAGGACTCTTCGGTAATGCTGCGGCTGGCGGAAAAAGCTTTTGCACCGGGTCCGCTGCCGTTTCCGCTGATGCATGTGGACACCACCTGGAAGTTCCGCGAGATGGTGAAATTTCGTGACGACACCTGCGCCGAAAAGGGTCATAAGCTGATCGTCCACACCAATCAGGAGGGGGTCGAACAGGGTATCAACCCGTTTGACCACGGCAGTCAGAACTACACCACCATCATGAAAACCCACGGCCTGCTGCAGGCGATGGAGAAACACGGTTTTGATGCCGCCTTTGGTGGTGCCCGGCGCGACGAAGAGAAATCCCGTGCCAAAGAGCGCATCTATTCGTTCCGCGATGCCAATGGCGGCTGGGACCCGAAGAATCAGCGACCGGAACTGTGGAATCTGTATAACGGCCGTCATAACAAGGGTGAATCGATCCGCGTATTCCCGATCTCCAACTGGACCGAACTGGATGTCTGGCTCTACATCTACCTGGAGAAAATACCGATAGTGCCGCTCTATTTCGCTGCCGAGCGGCCGGTAGTCACCCGCGGCAACGATCTGATCATGGTCGATGACGAGCGCATGCGCCTGAACCCGGACGAAGAGCCGGAGATGAAAATGGTGCGCTTTCGCACCCTCGGCTGTTATCCGCTGACCGGCGCTTTTGAGTCGACCGCCAGAACGGTTGAGGAGATTGTCGAAGAGACCATGCTGGCAACGTGTCTTCGTAAACCAGTT
>OBIY01000809.1_pt1 | contig 10877 bp, 9 predicted proteins | sample 1519841 | NCBI WGS metagenome assembly OBIY01 (sample SAMN03019774, study PRJEB22545) | beach sand metagenome | biome: beach; feature: sea beach; material: beach sand | place: USA: Municipal Pensacola Beach, FL | collected 2010-07-30 | depth 30-40 cm m
GCCTCTTCCTGTCGTCACCTCCTGTCGTCACCTCTCAGCCGGACAGTGGCACGCTGCTCAAATCCCTGCCCGGCGCCAATATCAACAGCAACGGCCCGATCACCGGTATTGCGCAATACCGGGGACTCTACGGCGACCGTGTGGCGGTGACCATGGATAACGAAATCGTGCTAAGCGGCGGGCCTAACGCCATGGATGCTCCGCTTTCCTACGCACCGCCTCTGCTTCTTGAGTCCCTTGCCCTGAACACGGGCATTACCCCGGTTTCGGAAAGTCAGGAATCGATTGGCGGGCATATCACCGCCACTCTTGACCGAGGCGATTTTGCCGACACGAAAGACGGGGAATTGTCCGGCGCTTTCAACAGCCGCTACGGCTCGGTGGATGACGGCTTTAATCAGGCGCTGAAGGTGGTCGGGGCCAATGACCAGCACAAGGTCGCCGCGCTGGCGTCTTTCGACGAAGGCAGCGATGCCGAAACCGGCGATGGCAAAACCCTGGTCGATACCAGCTACCGGCGGGAACGCTACGACCTCAGCTATGCCTGGCAGAACGATGCGAGCACCTTTACTATCGCCGGCGGCAAGCTGGATACGGAAGACACCGGCACACCCGCCCTACCCATGGACATTCTCTACATCGACACAGACATCGCTAATTTTACCGCGAGCACGGAATACCGAGGCATCACCTATAAGGCGCGTACCGGCTATCGTCATGTCGATCACCGCATGGATAATTTCTCCTTGCGCAGTAATGCCAACCCGATGATGTACCGCCAGAATGATGCCCATGGCCGGCAGTTCACCTGGGGCGGTAGCGCTGATATCCCCATCGACCTGGGCGTAGTGAGCATTGGTATAGATGGCGCGACCACGGTTCACGATGCCCTGATCACCAATCCCAATATGGCGATGTTCGCGGTGAAAAATTTTGCCGATGCCGAGCGGGATATTTACGGGCTGTTCGTCCAGTGGCGCGGCGTAGCCGGAGCCTGGGACTTGGAAGCCGGCGCCCGCTACAACCACGTCAATATGGATAGCGACACCGTCTATGCTCAGGGCATGATGGCGATGATGCAGGGCATGGTCGATAGCCTGGCCGGTGATTTCAACAACAGTCAGCGTAAGCAGAATTTCGACAATATCGACATCGTTCTGAAAGCAGCCAGATCACTCAACGATACCACCAACATCAGCATCGGAGCCGGGCGCAAGAACCGAGCGCCCTCCTACCAGGAGTTGTATCTTTGGCTTCCCTTGGAGGCCACCGGCGGCCTGGCTGATGGCCGGACCTACGTCGGCAATCTCGACCTCGATAGCGAGGTCAACCACGAGTTCAACATAGGCGTCGACTGGCGGGATGGTGATTTTTACGCCAACGGTCAGGTATTTTTTCGAAAGGTTGACGACTTCATTCAGGGCACCCCCTCCGGCAATATGACAGCAAATATGCTTGCCGCCATGATGTCAGGGCAAACGCCGCTACAGTTTAATAATATCGACGCCGAGCTCTATGGCTTCGATGGCCGTTACGGTGTGCTGCTCAACGATGCCTGGCGTCTCGACGGTGTGCTCAGCTACGTTCGAGGTGAGAACAAGGATAATGGCGACAACCTGTACCGCATCACGCCCCTTAGCCACCAGCTAGGCCTCACCTGGCAGCGTGGGCCGCTAACCGGCACCCTGGAGTCAGTGCTTTATGCCCGGCAATCGAAAACTTCAAAGTTCAATGATGAGAAAAAAACCGCGGGATATGGCCTTGTTAACCTGCGCGGTCACTACCAGTTTAACGACTATTTCAACCTCAGCGCCGGTATCGAAAACCTGCTTGATAAAGACTATGTGGATCACCTGTCAGGCTATAACCGCAACGCGGACAGCGACATCGCCATCGGCGATCGCCTGCCGGGTCGCGGGCGCAACCTGTTTATTGCCGTCAACGTGAACTGGTAGAAAGGAAACCACCCGGGGCGTTGGTTTGAGTGGCCGGGACCAACACCCCTTGGGCTGATCGCAGCCAATTTGCTAGCATGGCCGAATGAAAAACCAAGCCACCCATATCGCCGCGGCGCGGGCCAACTTACGCCAACTCAGTTATATCCGTTACATAGCCATAGGCGGGCAAGCCCTTACCCTGTTTGTATTCAGCCAGATATACCCCTTGGGCCTGCCTATCCAGGCCCTGAGCGGGATGGTCGTGGTTTTTTTCTTCGTTGCCGTCGCCACCCACTGGCGCACTTACCTGTCCCGAACTATTTCCAACGGCGAATTCTTTTCCCATCTTCTGATGGATATTTTCGCCCTCAGCGCCGTGGTTTACTTCAGTGGCGGCGCCAACAACCCCTTTATTTCATACTATCTCGTGCCCATCAGCATTGCGGCCATCACCCTGCCCGGCGCCATGACCTGGGCTGTTACCCTGGTTTCGCTGGCTGGCTACAGCCTGTTGGTATTTTTCCATCACCCGATTGGTGGGCTCGACCCACACAGCGCGCATACCGGTGAGCCCGGATTTTCCAACAACCTCCATATTCTGGGTATGTGGATCAATTTCGGTTTAAGCGCCGGCCTTATTACCTACTTCGTTGTGCGTATGGCGAACGCCCTCAGGCTTCAGGAAGCCGAACTTAGCGCCCAGAAGGAGGAACAAATGCAGGATGAACAATTGCTGGCTATCGCTACCCAGGCCGCCAGTGCAGCTCATGAACTGGGCACCCCCCTAAACACCATGAAATTATTGATCGACGAGTTAAAGACCTCAACACTATCGCTGAATCATCAGGAGGATCTAAACACCCTTGATGAACAGATCCAGCGTTGCCACGGAACCCTCCAAAGCCTGGTTCGCGCGGCAGCCATTGAAGGCGAGGAGCCAGATGTGGTTACAGTATCCAGTTACGTGGCCAGCCTGCTGGATAGCTGGCAATTGCTCCGCCCGGAAATTCACCCCGCTATCATCATCGCAAGGGATTGCCCGGAGGTCCGCGCCCGCTTTCATCCAGTACTGCGTCAATCCCTACAGAATTTACTTAACAACGCCGCCGACGCCAGTCCGGACTATGTGGCGGTTGAGATACGCTGGAACGAAAGCGCGCTTTACCTGGAAATTCGAGATCGGGGTCCAGGCATCACGCCCGAACAAGCGGAAAAACTGGGTACGCCAAGGCCAAGTAAAAAGCCCGGCGGGCTGGGCATTGGCCTGTTTTTAAGCCACAACAGCTTGAACCGCCACGGCGGGCGAGTCAGCCTTACCAACGCCGAGGGTGGAGGGCTGATCACGTCGGTAAGCCTGCCCCTCAACAGAGTGAAGCACGCATGAGCAATACTTCTGCTGTGGATACCTATCTGGTTATCGACGATGATGAAGTCTTTGCCCAAATACTTGCCCGGAGCCTTACGCGGCTGGGCAAAAAGGTAGGCATTGCGCACGACGAAGCCGGAGCGCTGGAAGCCAATCGTCTACAGCTACCGCAGCGTATTGTCCTGGATTTAAAACTCGAACAAAGCTCGGGCCTGCACTTGATTCAGCAGCTGAAAGCGGCTAATCCCCGGGCGTCAATCGTGATTTTGACCGGTTATTCAAGCATCGCGACCGCCGTGGAAGCGATAAAGCTGGGGGCCGAACACTATCTGTGCAAACCCGCCAGCGTCGAGGAAATTATCAACGCCTTTGAAAAAACCACCGGCGATCCGGAAACCAGCCTGGCGGAAAACCCTCCGTCGATAGACCGGATGGAGTGGGAACATATCCAACGCGTGCTGGAGCAACACCAGGGGAATGTCTCCGCTACCGCGCGCTCATTGGGAATGCATCGAAGAACACTTCAACGAAAACTCAGCAAAAAACCCAGAAAACTGTAACTCAAGACATGTCAGCATCCCGAGAACAAATCAATAATGCGTACGATCTCCTGCTTGGTCGACGTCCTGAAAACGATCACATGGTCAAGGAATACATTGACGGCTTGACAGATATATTTCAACTGGTCGATCAAATACTCTCCTCGGACGAATACAACGACAATTACTGCAAGGCAAGACTAGCGAATATAGCATCCACCAATGCCCTCACTGAGCGATTATTCATCTTGTTATTAAACCGTCCAGCGGACCCTGGAGAGCTAAGAGATGCCGCCAAACACAAGTCTTTACTCGAACTACACCGATATATTTTTGATCATCCAGAATATGTTTCGCTAGCGAAACGGCGGGTTTACATAGCGAGAAGTGAGCTGAAATTAGCGCGTCTAAACGAAAGTTACGGCCATATACCCAAATTAATATATCTACATATCCCCAAGACAGCGGGGAAAGCGTTTGAATTTCTACTTGAAAAAAACTACCCCGAAGACACCAGCCTCTCGACATCGAGGATTATTAATAAAAACCGATGGCTGAACTCTCGCGTCATAGGAGGGCACGAACCGTACAGCGAATACCGCCTCATGGAAAACAAAAAATTGTATATCGGCATAGTTCGTGACCCGGTTGAGAGAGCCTTATCGAGGTTTAACTATTATCGGTCTATCAAGGGTCCGTCCTTTTCACAGCGCGAAGCCAAAGGATTTGACCACGAAAACTTATTAACTACTATAGAAAATTCTAATTTTAGAACGGAGTTCGTAGACAATTATCAATGCAGGTTTTTATCTGGAAAGCCAAATTTCAGATCAGTAAAGCATGCATTTGGACAAGATGACTTTATCATCGGATCATTGGAACATATTTCCGAATTCACAAAATTCCTTAGCCAGCGACTTCAATGGCCGATTACTGACTTACCGGTAATAAACAACGCCTCTAATCGAGAATATGTGGAGGAATTAAAGGCGGATCGCGCCCTGGTCCGGAAACTGCGTTGGCTTAATAGACAGGATCAAAAATTACACCGCTTTATCGAGGAAAAAGGCGTCTACACCAGTTGCCGGCCTGACTATGATTTCAGGCCTTTTTTCCCTAAAAACATCACACAGCCAGTATAGTTAAAATATAAAAACTACCTCTGACCATTCATCAATCCTCGGACTGCCGCTGGAATATCCGCCGGAATCACTATCATTTTTGAATTGTTAGAGGCGGCCATCTCTTTCATGGCCCCAATATAGTTTTCGCCGAGCAGATACATCACCGGCAAATCATTGGCGCCCACGGCCTCGGTGACTTTTTCGATAGCCTCGCGTGTAGCTTCGGCCAGAACAATCTTGGCTTCCGCGTCCCGTCGGGAGGCTTCCAGACGACCATCGGCTTCGAGGATGGCGGCAGACTTTTCACCATCGGCGCGGGTAACCGTTGCCCGGCGCTGACGTTCAGCAGCAGCCTGTTCTTCCATCGCCGCTTGCATGGTGTTGGAGGGGTTAATATCCTGAATTTCCACCGTCTTGAGGGTGATTCCCCAATCGGCAATGTCGTCGGAAATTGATGCTTTCAACTGAACTTTGATTTTATCCCGCGATGACAGCGCGTCATCCAGTTTCATCTCGCCGACAATGGAACGCAATGACGTCTGCACCAGCGTGCGGATAGCAATTTCGTAATCCTCTACACCGTACACCGCTTTTTCCGGAGACAGAATATTGATATAGGCGACGGCATTGGCAATGATCACTACATTATCGAGAGTGATCACTTCCTGAGAGGGAATATCGAGCACAATATCCTTGGTAGTAACTTTATAGGCAACGTTATCGATAAAGGGAACAATAAATTGCAGGCCCGGCGACAGTGTCTGGTGATATTTACCCAGCCGTTGAATCACCCACTTGCTGCCCTGGGGAACCTGTTTGACACCGCGATATAAAGTGACCGCAATAAGAGCCAAAATAGCAAAAACAACAATCGATCCGTCCATATTCCTATTTCCCGTACGTCAGTATAAATTTCAGTTTTCGGTCACAATCTCTTTATGATGCGGTCAGTGATTTGTCGAAAACTCAACACCCGCAGCTTATCGTTTCGGTCAAGCGTTCACTTTCTCTACGACGAGTGCGTTACCGGAAAAATCCCTGATAACCACCCGATCGCCAGCCGCGACCTCCGACTCACAGATAAAGGGCCATTCATCTTCGCTGAGCACCGGGAGGCTAAAACGCACCACCCCGCGCCCCTTTCCTGATGGCGCTTTGACAACCTGACCAGTTTCACCAATAGCTGCTTCCCGTGAGATGCCAGCCTTGGTTTTATCGACCATTCTGGGATTGAAAAATTTGAACCAGGCCAGGGTAAACACGCTTGAGGCGACAACCCAGATAAGCACCGCCACAGCCAAGCTTGTCTGGGGAAAGAACCAGACAACACCACCCGTCACCAGCGCTCCAAGCCCAAACCATAGGGAGATAAAGCTAGCGAGGAAAACCTCCAGCATAATAAGGATGATACCTACCACCATCCAGTGCCACCAAAGTAGTTCAATCCCCATCCACAGCCTCCAACGGAAGACACATTAATTGAGAGTTTACCAGCTCGCGAACCATAGTGCTTTGTGCCACGACACGCGATCTTGTCGCGGCTTTCTCCTACGCCAATGATCCGGTTTCGTGGAAATCAAAAACCATCAGTAAAGCGTCTTCACTGCTATCACCGTCACGATAATAGCCCCGGCGCTCACCCACCTGCTTAAAACCGTTGCGTAAATAAAGTGCTATGGCCGGAAAGTTGCTGGCTCGCACTTCCAGGTGCAGATGCTGGGTATATTCACGCAACTGGTCGAGGCAGTATTTCAGCAAGCGGGAACCCAGGCCATGCCCCTGAAAGTCCGGCGCAACGGCGATATTGAGCAATTCGGCCTGATCCAGAATCCGATAAAAAAACAGGTAGGAAACAATCTCATCACTTTTTACCAGGACGACTCCCTGATGACCCTTGATACTGTCGCTGAACTGTTTGGCAGTCCAGGGAAAGGGCGAGACTTGGGATTCGATCTCCATTAGCGTGGGCAAATCTTCCCTGGCCACCGGACGCAAGGAAAAATCACCGAAAAAACGGGTAATTTCCCCCTGTTCCCGCGTATCAGCCAAAGCGCTTCCCCACCCGGCAATCAGGCAGATAAGAATCGAATCGCCTGCCAAACATCCCTCTTGCACGCTGGCCGTTCGATCATTTCTGTTAGTGAATAGGTACAAATCACCTCAACACCTTCAATCAACTTGGGGGCCGGGGAGGTTTCCAGTGTCCCGCTTGCGCACCCCAGACACGTCGCCGAATCCTCCCCCATCGCCAGTAGCCACTTGAACGGCGCCTGTTGATAGCGGCCTTTAATAAACATTGTCAGATACGCGCTTGCCGCTGGCAGAGAGGCATCGCCACCGACCGGCCAGTCGATAAACTCAGGCGGCGGCAGTAAGTGCGGTTTTCGCCGAATGGACTTGAGCACATTGGCTAGAAGTTGCATACGCTGACTTTCCTGTCCCAGACCCCGTGGCCAGGAATCAATAACCAGCAGATCTTCGGAGGGTCGCCAGTAGGCCAGGCGAAACGCAACCGAGGCCTCTGGCTTTCCCCTATCCTTCTCAACAGGGGTTTCCTCGGCAGGAACAGCGGTTTTCACCGATCCACTAAGAGCCTCAAACTTCTCAGCAACCAGGCTTTTAAGTATAGCGGCAGCACCATCATCAGACTTATGGCCACCCGTGACCACAGGCTGCTGTCCGCGGCTGAGTCTGGTTTCTTCCTTGGGGATACCCGATTCGTGGTTTCCACCGGACGCTCCAGCGCCGGAAGAACCACGCAGCCGGTATTGCACGACCCCCATGGCCGACAGATACCAGTCACGCGATTCCGGCTGCACGACGATGATCTAGACGCCGCCCAGCTGCGGATGCAGGCGGTCAGGACTTTCCATCACGTTAAGTGCATTCAGGTAGGCCTTGGCGCTGGCCACCAGAATATCGGTATCAGAGCCCTGGCCATTGACAATGCGTCCCTCGCGGGCCAGGCGGACGGTCACCTCACCTTGGGAGTCAGTTCCCGTGGTGATAGCGTTAACGGAGTAGAGCTTTAAATCCGAACGGCTCTGGGCGACCTTTTCAATGGCCTTGAAAACCGCGTCCACCGGGCCGTCACCATCGGCTTCCACTTCGTGATCATTGCCGTGACTACGCAAGGTGAGGACAGCGTGCGGCGCGCGACCGGTTTTAGAGGAGACATCCAGGCTGACCAGGCGGTAGTTTTCCGTCGCCTCACCCATCTGCACCTCGGACACCAAAGCCTGCAGATCCTCGTCATAAATCTCCCGTTTTTTATCGGCAAGATCCTTAAAGCGCTTAAAGGCCTCGTTCATTTCCGCCTTGTTGTCAAAGGGGATACCCAGCTCTTCCATACGTGCGGCGAAGGCTGCCCGTCCGGAAAGTTTGCCCAGCACCAGGCGGTTGGTATTCCAGCCAACATCCTGGGCGCGCATGATTTCGTAGGTTTCCCGATACTTGAGCACTCCGTCCTGGTGAATACCGGATTCATGGGCAAAGGCATTGGCGCCCACCACAGCCTTGTTCGGCTGCACCGGGAAGCCGGTAATGGTCGAAACAAGACGGGAAACCGGCACAATCTGTTCGGTATTGATAGTGGTGTGTACCGGGAAAACGTCCTTGCGGGTACGGATCGCCATAACGATTTCTTCCAGCGAGGCGTTGCCGGCGCGCTCACCCAAACCGTTGATGGTGCACTCCACCTGGCGAGCGCCGTGCATCACCGCCGACAGGGAATTGGCCACCGCCAGACCCAGGTCATTGTGGCAATGCACGGAAAATATCGCCTTGTCGGCATTGGGCACATTGGCGATCACCCGGCCAATCATCTCGCCATACTGTCCCGGTTCACCATAACCGACGGTATCGGGAATATTAATGGTCCTGGCGCCGGCATCGATGACCGACTCGATCACCCGGCACATATAGTCGAATTCGGTGCGGCTGCCGTCTTCGAGGGAAAACTCCACATCGTCGACAAAATTTCGGGCGATCCTGACCGCACCCACCGACTGCTCCAGCACCTCCTCCGGTGTCATCTGCAGCTTGAACTCCATATGGATGGGCGATGTGGCAATAAATGTATGAATGCGCGGCGCGGCAGCATTGGCCAGGGCCTCGGCGGCTCTTTCAATATCGGCATGAGTAGTACGCGCGAGACTGCATACGCTACTGTCCTTGATGGTATCGGCAATACTTTTTACGGCGGCGAAATCACCGGGGCTAGAAATAGCGAACCCAGCCTCAATCACATCCACCCCCAACTTTTCCAGGGACTTGGCGATGCGCAGTTTTTCCTCTTTGGTCATTGCCGCGCCGGGGCTTTGCTCCCCATCACGCAAGGTGGTGTCAAAAATTACTAATTTGTCCTGGTCCATGTTCTGACTCCGAATTAACCCACCACAGGTGGGTTATTTTAATGGAACTGAGTAGGAAAGTTAGCCTTAACAGAGGCAACTCGCCACTTAAATATCCCTCACCAGTCTACGCCCGCGTGGAGAACGCCCGGATCAGGGAAACAAAAACAGTTTGAATGGAAAGAAAGTAGAATGCCCCTCAGGGCAGGAGGCGTAGCAGGCCCGCAGCAAGCAGCAGCGCGATCGCGAAGTAAGGGCGCGATAAGCTGCTTGTTGTGATCGGGTCGATATTCATGGTCGTGCTGTTACTTGAACCTAATATGTCGATCTAGCTGTGGATCTAAACCTGAATTTCTCGCAGTGATATTTCTATTTTTAAGCCTTTTTCGGGGCTAAAACGAAAAACCGCGCTCAGGTGGCTATTCAAGCAGATTATTATGATTCTGCCAAGTCTCCATCCGACTTTTAACGATAGCCGTGCAACCTGCCACAGGGAAATCCGACCTTATCCAAACGGCATCTATCCCTCGACGGGCTTTCTAAAGCGTCGCCAGCACCATACCAGCGGCCCGGATAAAGCGTACATCACGGCCATCGCCAGCAACATACGCGGCGGGTCGATCAGAATAATGGACACCACCATAACGATGGCGAAAATCGCCACAAAAGGCACCCTGCCGCGAAAGTCCACGCCTTTCATGCTGGAATAGCGTAACGGCGCGACCATCAACAAACCAGCAATTGCGGTCACAAACAAGGCCATCAGCGCCAGTGAACGGGAGGGCTCAGCGTCGTAGCCGGTCCACACCATGGCAGCCACCAGCCCCGCGGCCGCCGGGCTGGCCAAACCACTGAAAAAACGACTATCGGCGGTACCCACCTGGGTATTGAAGCGCGCCAGGCGCAATGCCGCGCAGGATGCATAGATAAAAGCCCCTGCCCAGCCCAATTTGCCGAGGGTATAGAGCATCCAGCTGAAAGACACCACTGCCGGCGCCACGCCAAAGGAGACCATGTCGGATAGGCTATCGTACTGAACGCCGAAATCACTCTCGGTATGGGTCATGCGCGCTACCCGGCCATCGAGCCCATCAAAGAGCATGGCAACGAAAATCGCCACGGCTGCGGCCTCGAACTTGCCGTTCATGGCCGCCAGGATGGCATAGAAACCGCCGAACATGGCGCCCGTGGTCAATAGGTTGGGTAACAGATAGATGCCCCGCCGCTTTTTTACCGGGCCGGATAATTCCTCGAATTCGGGCTCTTCGGAATCTTCACTGCTGACCACAGCGAACAGGTTTTGCTTGTCCTGATCCTGCTCTGCGCCATTATTCATCGCTTTACACCAAGGGGATTAACAGGCCCAGTATAACGCGAAACGGCAGGCCCAGGCCTGCCGTTAGGAGTCCACACCGCTGCTGTTAAAACAGCGGCATGCTAGAAAATGACCGATCAGTTGCGGGACTTATCGATAATTTTGTTGGCGCCAATCCAGGGCATCATGGCGCGCAAACGGGCGCCTACTTCCTCGATAGGATGCCGGGTCATCACCGAGGAGA
>OBIY01000811.1_pt1 | contig 10870 bp, 10 predicted proteins | sample 1519841 | NCBI WGS metagenome assembly OBIY01 (sample SAMN03019774, study PRJEB22545) | beach sand metagenome | biome: beach; feature: sea beach; material: beach sand | place: USA: Municipal Pensacola Beach, FL | collected 2010-07-30 | depth 30-40 cm m
TGACATGAAACAGGACAACGGGCGGAGATGTCCCCCGGCCGGATCGGCGAAACCCCCGCCGATCGCCATGCGCAGGAGTTTCTGCCACCATTGCTGGTGCTTGACGGGTTCGGGCAATTGGGTGCGCCGCCGCCGGTTGTGCGGCCATTGCCGGTTGGCCCCGATACCGTGGTAACCGAGCTTGGGCCTGAAACGCCCCCGGGCTATTACGGTGTTTCCGCCGCGCGTCAGGCTGTGAATCTGCCGCGTGGCGCTGCGGATTTGCAGCCGCTGACCGGATTACCGGCCAATTATGCCGCTCACGATTATACCCGCTCGCAGGAGGTATCCCTGCTGCCGCCCTTGCTTGTGCTTGCCCTCATAGTATTACTGGCCGATGCCGTCTGCATTCTTGTCGTCACGGGCCGTGGTCGCTGGCCCGATTTGCGGCGTCGATCAGCTGCGGCATCCGTGGTGGCGGTTGTGTTTCTCATCGGGCTTGCCGGCGCGTCGTCGCGGGCGGATGCTGCGCCCGCCGCCGCAGATTCGGCCAGCGATGATGCCCGGATTCTTGCGGCGGCGCTAGAAACCAGACTTGGCTATATTCTGACGGGCGATCGCGAGACCGATGCGCGCAGCCAGGCGGGTCTTGCCGGTCTCAGCAGGGTGTTGAGCGCCCGCACCGCCTTTGCGCCCGCCGCGCCTTTCGGGCTTGATCCCGAAACCGATGCGCTTGTCTTTTATCCGCTCATTTACTGGCCGATGGTTGCGGGTCAGAAGCCACTGTCAGATGGCGCGCTCGCGAAAATCGACCGCTATATGAAGAATGGCGGAACGATTTTGTTCGATACCCGCGATCAGTTGACCCGCTTCAACAGCTATCGTGGCAATGCGGGTGCCGTATCGGGTCCGGGGCAACAGACCTTGCGGCAGATTCTGGGTGCGCTCGATGTTCCGCCCCTGATGCCGGTGCCGCCCGAACATGTGATCACCAAATCCTTTTATCTGCTGCAGGGTTTCCCCGGCCGCTATGTCGGCGGGCAATTGTGGATTGAAGCGGCTGCGGCTGAAACCGGCGATAATGTAAATAGCGAACGGGTGTCGGGGCTGATCGTGGGGAGTGCCGATTGGGCGGCGGCCTGGGCGATCGATGAGGCGGGGCGGCCGGCATTGCCGCTTGAGCCGGGCGGTGCAAGACAGCGCGAACTGGCATTCCGGGTCGGGGTCAATTTCGTGATGTATGCATTGACCGGTAATTACAAGGCCGATCAGGTGCATGTGCCGACATTGCTCGAGAGGCTCGGGCAGTGAAAATAGTGTTCGCGCCATTGATCGGGGAGGAGTGGCTGCTGGTTCTGGCAGTGCTATCCGCGCTGCTGGTCGGCATCTGCCTTTTTACCAGGCTGCCCGGTTCGGTTTGGCGTGGGGTTGCGGCGGCTTTGTTGTTGGCGGTGTTGGCGAATCCAATGATCGTCCGTGAACGGCGCGAAATCCTGCCGGATATTGTCGCCTTGATAATCGATGACAGCCCGAGCCAGCAGCTTGATGGGCGGGCCGATCGCGCGGCGGCGGCGGCGGAGTTGATACGCGCGCGGCTGGCCCGTCTGCCGGATCTGCAATTGCGCGAGATGCGCATTGGTGAAAGTCTTGGTGGAACCCGTCTGTTCGCCGCGGTGGAAAAGCTGATGTTCGACGTGCCGGCGGAACGGGTGGCCGGTACTATCATGATCAGTGACGGCCAGGTGCATGATGTGCCGCCCCAGGCACTTCAGTCGCAATTGTCAGGGCCTGTACATGCCTTGCTGACCGGAAATCCCGAACAGCAGGACCGCCGGCTCAGTATCGCGCAGGCGCCCAAATTCGGCATTGTGGGGGAAACGCTGAGCTTGCGCTTGCAGGTCGATGATGGCGATCCTGCCGGTGACAGGAGCCGGCCACAAGAGAGGCAGCCGGGCACCGCGCAAATCGCCTTGCGCCTGAATGGCGGGCCGCCGACTTTTCATCCGGTAGAGGTCGGTGAAGAAGCCGAGCTGCGATTCAAGCTGTCGCATGCGGGCGCCAACGTTGTCGAGTTGTCTGTTGATCCGGGTCCGGAGGAATTGACATTACGTAATAACCGCACCGCATTGATGGTGAACGGGGTGCGTGATCGTTTGCGTGTGCTGCTTGTGTCCGGCGAGCCGCACCCGGGGGAGCGGACCTGGCGCAATCTGCTCAAGGCCGATCCGGGTGTCGATATGGTGCATTTCACGATTTTGCGACCACCTGAAAAACAGGATGGTACGCCGGTCGATGAATTGTCTTTGATCTCCTTCCCGACCCGCGAGCTTTTTTCGATCAAACTGCATGAGTTCGATCTGATCATCTTCGATCGTTATAAACGACGCGGTGTTCTGCCCTTCACCTATTTCGACAATATTGCGAACTATGTCGATCAGGGCGGTGCGTTGCTCGTGGCGGCGGGGCCCGCATTTGCGTCGGGTGAAAGTCTTTACCGCACCCCGCTTGCCATCGTTTTTCCCGCGCAACCGACCGGCAGAATCAGGACAGGCGGTTTCCGGCCGCAATTGACGGACCTCGGCGCGCGGCATCCGGTGACCGAAACATTGCCCGGCGCGAACAGTTTTGCCGATGACGGCGGGGCGCTGGATCCGCCGCGCTGGGGCCGCTGGTTCCGCTTTATCGAAACAGAACAACTCGATGGCAAGATGTTGCTATCCGCCCCTGACGGCGCGCCGCTTCTACTGCTTGACGAGGTCGGAGAGGGGCGGGTGGCGCAATTACTGTCCGACCATAGCTGGCTTTGGGCGCGCGGATTCGATGGCGGTGGGCCGCAGGCCGAGTTGTTGCGTCGTCTGGCGCACTGGCTGATGAAAGAGCCTGACCTCGAAGAAGAAAATCTGTATGCAGAGTATGAGGCCGGGGAGATCCTGATCGAACGGCGCAGCGTTAATCTGTCCGATGTGCCGGTACTGGTCGAATTTCCCGACGGCCATAGTCAGCTTGTCGAGATGATGCCCGTCACGCCGGGGAAATGGCGCGCGCAGATAGAGGCGCAGCAGCCTGGCATCTATCATCTGCGTGATGGCCGGCGCAGTACGATCGTTGCGGCCGGCGATGCGAATCCGGTGGAATTCGCCGATGTGCGCGCGACCGAAATCCGGCTGGCGCCGGTCGTGGCGGCAAGTGGCGGTGCGGCGGTGTGGTTGCGTGCTGACGGGGTGCCCGATATTCGCCGCGTGGGACCCGGCCGAGATATGGCCGGCCAGGGTTGGATCGGGTTACGCGAGAACCGGCAATATCTGGTTGCCGCGCTTGAGCAGCACAGCCTGCTGCCGGCCTTGCTGATGTTGCTATTGATTGCTGCCGCCATCGGATTTGCGTGGCGTTCGGAGGGACGTTAGCCGAAAGGCGTCCAGTGGCCTTCCCGGTCATATATGCGTCTTTTCAGCCATCCCTTCCCAGCGAGACTGTGGCTGTCTAGAATGCGGTTTCCCGGTGGACGCCAATCCCGAATATCGGTAGGGATGTTGTCCCGTCAATAAGCTGGATATGCGGAAAGACAATGATTGGCTTGGTAATCGTAACCCATGGCCGCCTGGCCGAGGAATTACTGGCTGCTGCGGCACATGTGGTGGGCCCGCAGGAAGATAGCCGCGCGATCTGCATCGACCCGGACGATGATATGGAGCAACGCCGCGCCGACATTCTGAATGCCGTGACAGACGTGGATTCAGGCAAAGGCGTGCTGGTCCTCACCGATATGTTCGGCGGTACCCCGTCCAATCTGTCGATCTCCATTCTCGACCGCGCCAAGGTAGAGGTGATCGCCGGTGTCAATCTGCCGATGCTGATCAAATTCGCCAGTGTGAGGGAAGGGTGCGAACTGGCCGATGCGGTCGAGCAGGCGGCCGAGGCAGGGCGCAAATATATTTCCGTCGCCTCCAAGGTGCTGACGGGTGAAGGCAAGTGAATGCAACCGCGCCGCTACAACGGACATTGGTGATCTGCAACGAGCGTGGTCTGCATGCCCGCAGCTCCGCTAAATTTGTCAAATGTGTTGGCGAGTTCGATGCGCAAGTCACCGTCAGCCGTGATGGCATGGCGGTCAACGGGACCTCGATCATGGGATTGTTGATGCTGGGCGCGGCAAAGGGGTGCGAAATTCATATCAGTGCGGAAGGGACCGATGCGGTGGCCGCACTTGCCGCGCTAACCACGCTGGTCAAAGCAGGATTTGGCGAGAATGAGCCTGAGTGATTCTTCTCCTGATCACCTCGGCAAGCTGCAACATATTGGAATAATTGAATTTTAGCTGAAATTCCTTTTATGGACAGCGTATGGGCAGTGGCGCTCGAAGTAGCCACATAACAATATAAACATTTCTTTATATTGCTTATTGTGCCGATAGAGTGGCTTTGTTATAAGCTGCGCCGATAGTGCGGCTCGGCAATGATGAGTGACGTGCGGCCCGCAGCAGATGCAGAAGGAGTTTCACAACATGACTGGCACAACCGACTATAAGGTCGCTGATATGTCGCTGGCCGAATGGGGCCGCAAGGAAATCACAATCGCCGAAACCGAAATGCCCGGCCTGATGGCATTGCGTGAAGAGTATCACGGTCAGAAACCGCTTGCGGGCGCGCGTATTGCGGGCTGTCTGCATATGACGATTCAGACCGCCGTGTTGATCGAGACGCTGGTCGATCTGGGGGCGACGGTGCGCTGGTCATCGTGCAATATTTTCTCGACGCAGGATCATGCGGCCGCGGCTGTCGCGGCGGTTGGCGTACCGGTCTTTGCCTGGAAGGGTGAAACCGAGGAAGAATTCGACTGGTGTATCGAACAGACGATCACCGGACCGGGCGGCTGGACGCCGAACCTCATCCTCGATGATGGCGGCGATCTGACCAAGATGATGCATGACAAGTTTCCTGAATTGCTGGACGAGGTGAAAGGCATTTCGGAAGAAACCACAACCGGTGTGCTGCGGCTTTATGACATGGCGCGGGCGGGTGAATTGAAGGTGCCCGCGATCAATGTGAATGATTCGGTGACCAAGTCGAAATTCGACAATCTGTATGGCTGCCGCGAAAGCCTGGTTGACGGGGTCAAGCGCGCGACCGATGTAATGATTGCGGGCAAGGTTGCTGTTATCTGCGGCTATGGCGATGTCGGCAAGGGATGCGCCGTGTCAATGCGCGGACAGGGCGCGCGCGTCCTTGTCACCGAAATCGATCCGATCTGCGCCTTGCAGGCGGCGATGGAAGGCTATGAAGTCGTCACCATGGAAGAAGCCGCACCGCAAGGTGATATCTTTGTGACGGCAACCGGTAATATCGATGTGATCACCACCGATCACATGGCGAAAATGAAGGACCGGGCCATCGTCTGCAATATCGGTCATTTCGATTCGGAGATTCAGGTTGCCGGGCTGCGCAACTATGAATGGGAGAATGTGAAGCCGCAGGTCGATGAAGTCATCTTCCCCGACGGCAAGCGGCTGATCCTGCTGGCGGAAGGCCGGTTGGTCAATCTGGGCTGCGCGACCGGGCATCCAAGTTTCGTCATGAGCGCCTCTTTCACCAATCAGACGCTGGCGCAGATCGAATTATGGCGCAATGCCGATGCATATGACATTGGCGTGCATGTGCTTCCCAAGCATCTTGATGAAAAGGTCGCCCGGCTGCATCTGGGTAAACTCGGGGTCAATCTGACTGAATTGAGTGACGCCCAGGCGAAATATCTCGGTCTGGCGCAACAAGGTCCGTTCAAGCCCGATCATTACCGTTATTAAGCGGCTTGCAAAACACAGGGTGGCGTGGCGCGAAATCAAGCGTCACGGCACGCTGTAATATCGCTGCCGCTGGATGCCGGTAGCACAGGTCAGGCACTGCCAGAAGCGCGTCGCCGCGCCAGATCCCGGGCATGACCCGCAGGGCGGCGACAGGTAGATTAGCGGCTGGCCGGGCCGTTTGCATTGCACGGATCTGCTGCAAACCCACCTCCCCCACTGCGCGGACGGAAAAATACGCCTGCCCGGCGCAAAGCGAAGCTGTCTCCCGGCCGAGCGCGACATCAAAACGCGCGTCCCACCTACCTGACTGCCCGGGCGCAAGGCGCAAATCGGGACCAATGGACGCCATTTCCCGCAGGATCAGGATGCGCCCCTTATGCGGCATTAGCTGGCAGCCGGACAGGGTTTTGCCACCTGTCACGGGCTGTGCGCAAAGCCACTGATAAAGGCTTTCAAGCCGACTCAGGCGCGGTGTATATCGCTGTGCGCCAATAGCTGTAATCAGCCGCGCGATGGCCCGCAATCCGACTTCCTCAGGTGCTGCGGACAGTCGCGCCGGGTCGAGCCAGGCGACGCCCGCATCCCCGACAATCGCAGCTTTCGACAACAACTCATCCGTATAATGATCAATCGCCGCACGCGCGCGCTGCATATGCGCCGCTGTCGCCGTCAGCCGCTCGGGCGGCATGCCCTCATCGCGCAAATGCCGGTAAAGGGTGCGCATCCTCACCCGGGCATAGTGGGAATCGTGATTGGACGGGTCTTCGATCCAATCCTGTCCGGCGGCACGCAATGTTGCGTATAAGTCGGATTTCGGGACATCAAGTAACGGACGCACGAAGCGCAGCTTGCCTCGCTTGCTGAGCGGTTGCATCGCGGCAAGCCCGTGCACGCCACTGCCGCGCATCAGATTGAGCAGCAGCGTCTCGGCCTGATCTTCCCGCTGGTGGGCAAGCAGGAGATCCCCGATTCCCCGTTCCGCACAGGCGGCTTCAAGCAAGGCATAACGCTTTTGTCTGGCTGCTGCCTGGATTGAACTGGTGGGCTTATCGTCCGCCCATTGCAATATCCGATGCGCAATCCCGAGATCCGCGCACCAGCCGGCGACCCGTTGTGCTTCGGCTGCGGAGTTACGGCGCAGCCCGTGATCGACAGTCAATGCCAACAACCCGTCAGCCCAGCCGCTATCGCTAGACCGCCGCAACCAGTCACGGCACAGCAGCAGCAGCGCCATGCTGTCTGCGCCGCCTGAAACAGCGACCGCGACCGGCGGTTGCACATCGAGTGCGGCCATCGCTGTCTGAAAGTATTCGGTTGTGACGGGCTGTGCCGTTTCTGGCGTCATGATGACCGCATCCGCAAACTGTGTCGCTGTTGTGGTAACGAAAACCGCTCACGCAGTCAGCCTGACACAGGCCGTACGCACGGTTTGCAGCCCGCCCGCTTCTGTGCCCGGTCTGCGATCTCGCCGGTGCAGCATAGCATGCTAGCATGGATCGGGTTACCGGCAGTTTGCCTTCTTGGCTTCGCTCGTCGCGCGGCTTTTTATCTTGTCGCTTGCCTGGGGATAGGTCTTTCCGATCTCGGTCAGGGTCTGACAGGCCTCCATCTGATGGCCAAGTGCTGCCAGCGTCATCCCGAGCTTCAGCATATTATCGGCGCCTTTGGGGCTGTCAGGATATTTTTGAAAGCCTTCGAGGAAATAGCTCGCCGCTTCCTGATACTGGTTGCGCACATAAAAGGTCTCGCCGAGCCAATAGATGGCATTGCCGGCAAGCTTGTGATCGGGATGGGCTGCAAGAAAGGCCTTCAGGGCGCTGGCCGCGGCCGGGTAATCGCCACCACGCAGCAGATTGAAGGCTGCGGCATATTGTGCCTCAGGCGACTGGTCGGCAGTCGTGGTGGCAGGTGCAGCCGGGTTTGCCGCGGGCGCCGCTTCGCGCGATGCTGACGGGTCCTCGCCGGGGAATTTGCTGCCGATGGACCCGCCGGCAACGCCTTCCTTGCCTTTCTCAAGTGCGGACAGGCGGAAATCGATATCGGCGACAAGCTTGTCGAGTCGCGTCTGCGTTTGCATCAGCCGGAAGTCGATCTGCTCGATCTGCCCGGTCAGATTACGCAGCTCAAGCGCCATCTGATCGATCTGGATTTTCAGACGCGCGGCGGCGGTTTCATTTCCGACAGGTTCAGGCGCAGCGATCGCCGCGGCTCCCCCCGCTCGCGATTGATTTGCCATTTGCCGTTGCAGATCCGCCACATCCTGACGCAGCCGGTTCAGCTCATATTGCAGGCCTGAAACATCCTGCAGCGAGCCGGTTTGCGCGGCCGCTGGCAGTATGCCCGCAAACAGCCAGGCCCCGACAATCAGCCAGGCCCCGATCATGATGTGCTGACTAAACGGTCTGAGCGTTGATTTGGCTTTGCCGGAAGGTTGGGCGGTCTGTGCGGCAAGCGGCATGGCATTTGACCTGTCTATCGAGAATATGTTCCCCGCCGCGTGCCATTGGGCGCGGAGGACAAATTATAGAAACATGGCTGTGCCCGGGCATGCGGCAGTGATTGTTCGCATGCCCGGTCAGCAAGTCGGTTCCAGACTTAGTTCACCGATGTCGTGGCATTACGGTTTTGTGACCAGCAGGATTCATCCGAGCAAACGGCAATCGGGCGTTCCTTGCCATAACTGACCGTCGAAATCCGGGACGCATCGACCCCGAGGCTGACGAGGTAATCCTTGGCGGAATTTGCCCGACGCTCCCCCAGCGCCAGGTTGTATTCGCGCGTGCCACGTTCGTCGCAATTGCCCGCGATCGTGATCGTCGCCTGCGGATTTTCCGCAAGCCACTTAGCCTGCGCCTGCAACGCCTGACGCGCCTGTTGGCTCAGATCGTAACGGTCGAAGGCAAAGAATACGCGGTGCGCCGCCTCTGTTTCGAGGTGTTTTTGCGAACCGGCGATGACGCCCGCAGGCAGAGAGGACACAGTGCCCGAAGACACACTGCTTCCGCTACCGGCCGCGCCCGTCCCGCCTGCGCCACTGCCCGATACGTCGCGATCGGGGGTGGTTTCACAGGCGGCAAGCAAGAAGATCGCGGCAAGCGCACTGGCAGACCGGATCCCGAAGGAAACTTTTGACATTAAGAGATACTCCTGATGATGATTGTCAGCGAAGCATGGAATGGTCGTGGCGCTTTGCCTAAGCTGCGATTTGCCGCACTAAATCGTTATTCGGCCTACGTCTTTTTTTGATCCACCCCCATTGGTGACAGCAATATAAGTTTACCCGCCTTCCCCGAGTGGAATCAAGGGCGACCAAGCAGGATCCGACGCATCGCCGACTGTTGCAATTTCACGTTCGTTATATCCGGTCAGATCGATCGAATAGAGACGTGTGCGCGATCCTTCACCTTGTGCGTTGGAGGGCGTTTCGCGGAAGAACATAAGTACCCGGCCATTGGGCGACCATGTCGGTCCTTCATCCAGAAAACTTTCGGTCAGCAACCGTTCGCCGCTGCCGTCAGGACGCATCACGCCGATATGGAACCGCCCCTTGCGGAAGCGGGTAAAGGCGATCAAATCGCCACGCGGCGACCAGACCGGCGTGGCATATCGGCCATCCCCGAAGCTGATCCGCCGGACATTGCCGCCATCCGCGTCCATCACATAGATCTGCTGTGAGCCGCCGCGATCGGAGTTGAACGTGACCTGTCGGGCATCGGGCGAAAATGAAGGGGAGGTGTCGATTGCGGGATGGTCGGTCAAACGGGTGGTTACCCGACTGCGTAAATTCATCAGATAGATATCGGAATTGCCGTTGCGCGCCAGGCTCATGATGACGCTGTCGCCGTCCGGCGAAAAGCGCGGCGCGAAGGTCATTCCCGGAAAATCGCCCAGCACCTCCTGCTGTCCCGTATCGATATCATAGACATAGACACGGGGTTTATCGTCGAAATAGGACAGATAGGTGATCTGATGGGTGGTCGGGCTGAAGCGCGGTGTCAGGACCAGATGCCGCCCGCTTGTCAGGAAGCGCTGATTGGCGCCGTCCTGATCCATGATCGCCAGCCGCTTGACGCGCGCAGCCTTGGGGCCGCTCTCGGCGATATAGACGATGCGGGTATCGAAATAGCCGCTTTCGCCGGTCAGCCGCTCGTAGATTTTATCGGAAATCAGATGTGCGACCCGCCGCCAGTTATCGGGCTGGGTGAAGAAGACGCGGCCTTCCATCTGCCGTTCGGCGAATACGTCCCACAGGCGGAACTCGACCCGCAGCCGGCCGTCGGGCTCCCGGATCGCCGCGCCGGTCACAAGCGCCTGCGCATTGATAAGGCGCCAGTCACCAAATCGCGGCAAGACGCCGATTGCGTCGGCCTGCTGGATGAAACTGCGCGGATCAAGCGGCCGAAACAGGCCCGACCGTTCCAGGTTCGCGGAGATGACCCCATTCATTTTTTGCGCGATATCCTGGCCGATTTCGCTATCGGCCTGGAATGTCGGCAGCGCGATCGGCAATGGATCCACATTGCCCTGGGTAATGTCGATGCGCAATTGTGCCTGCGCCTGATGCGCAAGGCTCAACATCACCACACTGAACAGAATGGTGACGGCAAGTCGTGTTGCCCTGTGAAAGATATTTTTTCTGTACCCGGTCATCCGCCCAGCATTTCCCTTGGATCAAAAGTCAGTTCGATATCGCGCCACCGTTCATATTTATCCGGCGGCAGGTTTTTTAAAGGTACGCATTTTTGCACTGCACGGATCGCATGTTCCGCTGCTGTACGATAATGACTGTCCCTGTTCATCCGATCGCCGTCCACCACTTCCGGCATTCCCGCCAGTTCGCCATCGGGCCGCAGGAAAATGCGCAAACGGACAACCAGCCCTTCAGCGTAGCGTGCGCCTGCAGGCACGATCCAGCATTCCTGAATCTGCGCGCGTATTGCGTCGATCTCGCTCAATGTCAGCGGTGTCGCCAATGCCGGTGACACGGGAACCGGTTCACGGGGTGCATCATCGGTTTCGGTTTCATTCTTCTGTTCGGGCGCCGGCGCCTGCTCGCGCGATTTATCCAGTAGATCGGAAGAGCGTCGTGTAGGG
>OBIY01000812.1_pt1 | contig 10859 bp, 23 predicted proteins | sample 1519841 | NCBI WGS metagenome assembly OBIY01 (sample SAMN03019774, study PRJEB22545) | beach sand metagenome | biome: beach; feature: sea beach; material: beach sand | place: USA: Municipal Pensacola Beach, FL | collected 2010-07-30 | depth 30-40 cm m
GGCACCGATTGAACGCTACCGGCGAATCACCCCTGCCGCTGCTTGTGGCGGGGGTCGGTGCACAGCACGCGCACGACGCCGTTGCGTCGCACGACCTTGCAGTTGCGGCACATCTTCTTGACGGAGGTACGAACTTTCATCGCTTTCGTCTCTTGAGGTAATCGGGCTGGCGCCGCCGCGTCAGCGGCCCGGCGTCGAGCCCAGCGTCTTCAGGTTGGCCTTCTTCAGCAGGCCTTCGTACTGGTGCGACATCAGGTGCGCCTGCAGCTGCGCCATGAAGTCCATGACCACGACCACCGTGATCAGCAGCGAGGTGCCGCCGAAATAGAACGGGATGCTCGGCACGAACGAGCGCATGACCTCGGGGGCGAGGCACACCGCGAGGATGTAGATCGAGCCGATGACCGTCAGGCGCGTGAGCACCTGGTCGATGTAACGGGCGGTGTTCGCTCCGGGGCGCACGCCCGGGATGAACGCGCCGGACTTCTTCAGGTTGTCCGCGGTGTCGCGCGAATCGAACACCAGCGCCGTGTAGAAGAAGCAGAAGAACACGATCAGCAGGCCGTACAGCAGCGTGTACAGCGGCTGCCCCGGCGCCAGCGCGTTGGAGATGCGCTGCAGCACGCCGCCCGAGCCCTCGTCGCCGAAGAACTGCACCAGCGAAGCCGGGAACAGGATCAGCGACGACGCGAAGATCGGCGGAATCACGCCGGACATGTTGATCTTCAGCGGCAGATGCTGCGTCTGCGCGGCGAAAACCTTGCGCCCCTGCTGCCGCCGTGCGTGATGCACGGGGATGCGGCGCTGGGCACGCTCGACGTAGACCACGCCCCAGGTCACGAGGACCACGAGCGCCAGCACCACCATCACCGTGAAGGCACTCAGCGAACCCTCGCTGACCAGCTCGGTGGTCGAGGCCATCGCGCGCGGGAAGCCGGCGACGATGCCCGCGAAGATGATCATCGAGATGCCGTTGCCGATGCCGCGCTCGGTGATCTGCTCGCCGAGCCACATCAGGAACATGGTGCCGGTGACCAGGCTGACGGTCGCCGTGAAGATGAACGCGAAGCCCGGCGAGATCGCGATGCCCGATCGCTGCAGCGCCAGCGCCGCACCGAAGGACTGGAAGATCGCCAGTACCAGCGTGCCGTAGCGCGTGTACTTGGTGATCTGCCGACGGCCGGACTCGCCTTCCTTCTTCAGCTCCTTGAGCTGTGGAACGACGGCGGTCATCAGCTGCACGATGATGCTGGCCGAGATGTACGGCATCACGCCGAGCGCGAAGATCGACAGGCGCTCGAGCGCACCACCCGAGAACATGTTGAACATGTCCAGGATCGTGCCCCGGCTCTGCCCGAACAGCTGCGCGAGCTGCTCGGGGTCGATGCCCGGCACCGGAATGAAGCTGCCGATCCGGAACACGATGATGGCGCCCAGCAGGAACAGCAGGCGATCCTTCACCTCACCGATCTTGCTGAGATCCGGCATCATCGAGCCGGAAGGCATTCCTGCGGTCTTGGCCATGCTTGCTCTGGTCTAGCGCTTTCGCTGCGGCGGGCCTTGCGGGGCCGCCTGCCTGCGTCCTTTTACTCTTCGATCGTGCCGCCGGCGGCCGCGATCGCCTCGCGCGCGCCCTTGGTCGCGAGCACGCCCTTGAGCGTGAGCTTGCGCGTCAGTTCGCCCGACTTGATCACCTTGGCGGTCAGTACGTTGGCGCCGACCACACCTTCGGCCTTCAGCGTCGACAGGTCGATCGTGTCGGCCTTCATCTTCTGCAGCTCGGACAGCCGCACTTCGGCGGTCAGCGCCTTGATCGGCGACTTGAAGCCGCGCTTCGGCAGGCGCCGCTGGATCGGCATCTGGCCGCCTTCGAAGCCCAGCTTGTTGTAGCCGCCCTTGCGGGCGTGCTGACCCTTGTGGCCGCGACCCGCGGTCTTGCCCAGGCCCGAGCCGATGCCGCGAGCGACGCGCGTACGCGCCTTCTTTGCACCCTTGGCCGGCTTGATCGTGTTCAGTTTCATCGCATCGATTCCCGAAGAGCTCAGAGCTCTTCAATCTTGAGCAGGTACGAGGCCTTGCGGACCATACCCATGTTCTCGGGCGTGGCCGCGACGACGACGCTCTGGTTCATGCGCCGCAGCCCCAGGCCGTGCACGCAGGCCTGATGGTTCTTCAGCTTCTTGGCGAGGCTGCGCACCAGGGTGATCTTGATCTGCTTGGTCTCGGACATCTGCCAGTTTCCTAACGATTAGCCCAGGATCTCTTCGAGCGTCTTGCCGCGCTTGGCGGCGACCTCGGACGGCAGGCTCATCTGGGTGAGCGCGTTCATCGTGGCGCGCACCAGGTTGATCGGGTTACGCGAACCGAACGACTTGGCGAGGATGTTCTGCACGCCGGCCACTTCGAACACCGCGCGCATCGCACCGCCGGCGATCACGCCGGTACCTTCCGAAGCCGGGCGCAGGAACACCTTCGACGCGCCGTGGATGCCCCAGATCTCGTGCTGCACCGTCAGGCCCTTGAGGGGCACGCTGACCATGCTCTTGCGCGCCTGCTCCATCGCCTTGGCGATCGCGGCCGGCACTTCGCGCGCCTTGCCGTAGCCGAAGCCGACGCGGCCGGCACCGTCGCCGACGACCGTCAGCGCGGTGAAGGCGAACTGCTTGCCGCCCTTGACCGTCTTGGACACGCGGTTGACGGTGACCAGCTTCTCCTTCAGCTCGTTGCCGGACTGCCCGTCGTCGTAGTTCATCTGGTTTGCCATGTCTTAAAACTCCAGGCCGGCTTCGCGCGCGGCGTCGGCCAGCGCCTTGACGCGGCCGTGAAACTTGAAGCCGCCGCGATCGAACGCGACCTTGCTGACGCCCTTGGCCTTGGCGCGCTCGGCGATCGCGGCGCCGATCTTCTTGGCGGCCTCGACGTTGCCGGGGCTCGACAGCCCCGAGATCAGATCCTTCTCCGCGGTCGACGCGGCAGCGATCGTCAGCCCGGCATCGGGGCTGATGATCTGCGCGTAGATGTGGCGCGGCGTGCGGTGCACCGCCAGGCGATGCATGCCGAGTTCGCGGATGTGCGCGCGCGTGCGGCGGGCGCGGCGCAGTCGGCTGGTGTTCTTGTCTTTCATGGCTTACTTCTTCTTCGCTTCCTTGAGCACGACCTTCTCGGTCGAGTAACGCACGCCCTTGCCCTTGTACGGTTCAGGCGGACGGAAGCGGCGGATATCGGAGGCAACCTGACCGACCATCTTCTTGTCCGCGCCCTTGACCACGATCTCGGTCTGGCTCGGCGTTTCCACCGTGATGCCGTCCGGGATCGGGTACTCGATCGGGTGCGAGAAGCCGAGGCTGAGATTGAGCTTCTTGCCCTGGGTGGCGGCGCGATAGCCGACGCCGACCAGGTTGAGCTTCAGCTCGTAACCCTTGGACACGCCGATCACGGCGTTGCTCAGGATGGCCCGCGCCGTACCCGAAGCCATCGGGTTGGCCTTCACCGAGTCGGCATTGATCGTGGCGACGTTGCCGTCGACGTCGATCTTGACCGCAGGCGGGATGACCACGGTCAGCGACGCCTTGGCGCCCTTCACGGTGACCTGGCCGTCGCTGGAGCTGATCTGCACACCGGCCGGCAGCGGAACCGGCATCTTTGCTACGCGGGACATCTTCAGTCTCTCCTTAGGCCACGATGCACAGGACTTCGCCGCCCTGGCCGGCCTCGCGTGCGCGGCGGTCGCTGACCACGCCGCTCGGCGTGGACACGATCGCGACGCCCAGGCCGCCCAGCACCTTCGGCAGTTCGTCCTTGCCCTTGTATACACGCAGCGACGGACGCGACACGCGCTCGATACGCTCGATCACCGGCTTGCCCTCGAAGTACTTCAGGCCCACCGTCAGCGTCTTCTTGGCACCGTCGGCCACGACGTTGAACTCGGCGATGTAGCCCTCGTCCTTCAGCACTGCGGCGATCGCCTCCTTCACCTTCGACGAAGGGACGGCGATCTGCTTCTTGCGCGCCTGCTGACCATTGCGGATGCGGGTCAGAAAGTCGGCGATCGGATCAGTCATGCTCATTTCGCTAAACCCCAGTAGTCCTTGTCACCAGCTCGCCTTCTTGAGGCCCGGGATCTCGCCCTTCATCGCAGCTTCGCGCAGCTTGTTGCGGCCGAGCTTGAACTTGCGGTACACGCCACGCGGGCGGCCGGTCAGCTCGCAACGCGTGCGCTGACGCGCCTTGCTGGAATCGCGCGGCATCTTCTGCAGCGCCACCACCGCCACCTCCTTCTCGTCCGGCGTCGCCGTCGTGCTGGAGATGATGGTCTTGAGCTTCTCGCGCTTGGCGGCGAACCGCTTGGCGAGGCGGGCGCGCTTGACTTCGCGCTCGATCATGCTGGTCTTGGCCATGGTCTTACTGGCTCACTTGCGGAACGGGAAGTTGAAGGCCTCGAGCAGGGCCTGGCCCTGTTCGTCGGTCTTCGCCGTCGTGGTGATCGTGATGTTCATGCCGCGCAGCGCATCGACCTTGTCGTAGTCGATTTCGGGGAAGATGATCTGCTCGGTCACACCGAAGTTGAAGTTGCCGCGGCCGTCGAAGCCACGCGCCGGGATGCCGCGGAAGTCGCGGATACGCGGCAGCGCGACCATGATCAGGCGCTCGAGGAACTCGTACATGCGCTCGCGGCGCAGCGTGACCTTCACGCCCACGGGATAGTTCTCGCGGATCTTGAAGCCGGCCACGGCGATGCGCGACTTGGTCACCACCGGCTTCTGGCCGGCGATGGCCGTCATGTCGGCCACGGCGTGCTCGATGACCTTGCGGTCGGTCGTCGCCTCGCCCACGCCCATGTTGAGCGTGATCTTGGAGATGCGCGGCACCTCCATCGGCGAAACCCCGAGCTTCTTGCCCAGATCGGTCGCGATCTTCTCGCGGTACAGTGTCTGCAGGTTGGCTGTCATCGTCGACTACCTCAGCCGTCCACCAGTTCCTGGTTGGACTTGAATACACGCACCTTGCGGCGCTTCTCGCCTTCGCCCTCGACCTTGAAGCCGACGCGATCGCCCTTGCCCGCCTTGGCGTTCCAGACCATCACGTTGGAGGCCTGGATCGGCATCTCCTTCTCCACGATGCCGCCGGCGATGCCGGCGTTCGGGTTCGGACGCTGGTGCTTCTTGGCGACGTTGATGCCCTCGACCAGCAGCGTGCCGTCGGCGCGCACCTGCGACACCGTTCCACGGCGGCCCTTGTCGCGGCCGGTGATGACGACGATCTCGTCGCCCTTGCGAATCTTGTTCATGCGATGCGCCCCTTACAGGACTTCCGGCGCCAGCGACACGATCTTCATGAAGCGGTCGCGCAGCTCGCGCGTGACCGGTCCGAAGATGCGCGTCCCCAGCGGCTCGAGTTTGCTCGACACCAGCACCGCGGCGTTGGTGTCGAAGCGGATGACCGAACCGTCGGCCCGCTTGATCGGGAACTTGGTGCGCACGACGACGGCGTCGTGGACCTCGCCCTTCTTGACCTTGCCGCGCGGAATGGCTTCCTTGACCGTGACCTTGATCAGGTCACCGACGCCGGCATAGCGCCGGTAGGTGGAGCCCTTGACCTGGATCACCTGGACCAGGCGCGCGCCGCTGTTGTCCGCGGCAACGAGAAACGATTCCTGCTGGATCATGGCTCAGCCTCCGGCCTGCGCCTGCTGCAGCGCACTGGCGCGCTGCAGGATCTCGACCAGGCGGAAATGCTTGGTCGCCGACAGCGGACGGGACTGGACGATGGCCACGAGGTCGCCCTCGTTGCACTCGTTGTTCTCGTCGTGCGCGCGCAGCTTGGTGGAGCGGCGCAGCATCTTGCCGTAGACCGGATGCCGCTCGCTGCGCTCGACGAGCACGGTAATGGTCTTGTCAGCCTTGTTGCTGACGACCTTGCCGACGATGCGGCGCTTGGCCGCTGCTGCGGCCTCAACCTGGGACTGTTCGCTCATGACGCTTGCACCGATTGCTTGGCCTGCTGTGCGACCACCGTCTTCAGACGCGCGATCTTCTTGCGCACTTCACGCGCCAGGTGGGTCTTTCCGCCCTGCCCGGTGGCGAGCTGCATGCGCAGGTTGAACTGCTCCTTGCGCAGCGCTTCGAGCTCGCTGCCGAGTTCGGCGGCGGACTTGCCGCGGAGGGACTTCACGTACTCTTGCGTTTTCATCACATGATCGTCCGGTTGACGAACGCGGTCTTCACCGGCAGCTTCGCGGCGGCCAGCCGGAACGCCTCGCGCGCGGTGGTCTCGTCCACGCCTTCCATCTCGTACAGCACCTTGCCGGGCTGCACCTTGGCAACCCAGTACTCGACGTTGCCCTTGCCCGAGCCCATGCGGACTTCGAGAGGCTTCTTGGTCACCGGAACGTCCGGGAAGATCCGGATCCAGACCTTGCCGCCGCGCTTGATGTAGCGCGTGATGACGCGGCGCGCGGCCTCGATCTGGCGCGCAGTGATGCGGCCGTGCTCGGAGGTCTTCAGGCCCCACTCGCCGAAGCTGACCTTGTTGCCGGTCAGCGCCAGGCCGGTGTTGGTGCCTTTGCGTTGCTTGCGGAATTTTGTGCGCTTGGGCTGCAACATGACGGTTGTCTCTCGTTTTTAGGCGGCCGCGGCTTCGCCGGCCTCGGCGCGGTCCTGGCGACGGTCGGCCTCGAACACCTCGCCGGTGAACACCCAGACCTTCACGCCGATGACGCCGTAGGTGGTCTTGGCCTCGCCCACCGCGTAGTCGACGTGCGCGCGCAGCGTGTGCAGCGGCACGCGGCCTTCGCGATACCATTCGGTGCGCGCGATCTCGGCGCCGTTGAGGCGGCCGCTGACCTGGATCTTGATGCCGCCGGCGCCCAGGCGCATCGCGTTCTGCACGGCGCGCTTCATCGCGCGGCGGAACATGATGCGGCGCTCAAGCTGCTGCGCCACCGAATCGGCGATCAGCTTGGCGTCGAGCTCCGGCTTGCGGATTTCCTCGACCGACAGGTGCACCGACTCCGCCTTGAGGCCGATGATCTTGGCGACCTCCTGCTTGAGCTTCTCGATGTCCTCGCCCTTCTTGCCGATGACGATGCCGGGACGCGCGGTGTGGATGGTCACGCGTGCCGACTTCGCCGGACGGTCGATCTGGATGCGGGACACCGACGCCTGGGCGAGCTTCTTCTTCAGAAACTCGCGGGCAACCATGTCCTTGAGCAGCGTTTCGCCGTAGGCGCTGCGCTCGGCATACCAGTTGGACGTCCACTTCGTCGTGATGCCGAGGCGGAAACCATTCGGATTGACTTTATGACCCATGAGCGATCTCTTGGCTTATCTCGCGCCGACGGCTACTGGCCGTCCGACACCCGGACGGTGATGTGGGCAGTGGGCTTGAGGATGCGATCGGCACGCCCCTTGGCGCGCGGCATGATGCGCTTGAGCACCGGCCCCTGGTCGATGAAGATCTCGTTGACCTTGAGTTCGTCCACGTCGGCGCCGTGATTGTTCTCGGCGTTGGCGATCGCGGACTCGAGCACCTTGCGGATGAGCTTGGCCGGCTTGCGGGTCGAGAACTTGAGGATGTTCAGGGCCTCGTCGACCTTCTTGCCGCGGACGAGGTCCGCGACCGGCCGCGCCTTCTTGGGCGACAGGCGAACGAACTTGAGAACGGCTTGCGTCTGCATGGCGGCGCTCACTTCTTCGTGGCTTTGTCGGCCGCGTGACCCTTGAAGGTCCGCGTCGGCGCGAACTCGCCGAGCTTGTGGCCGACCATGTTGTCGGTGATGAACACCGGCATGTGCTGCTTGCCGTTGTGCACCTGGATCGTCAGCCCGACGAAATCCGGCGTGATCATCGAGCGGCGCGACCAGGTCTTGATCGGACGCTTGACGCGCTGCGACGTCATATCGCCCACCTTCTTGGCGAGATGATGGTCGACGAACGGGCCCTTCTTGACGGAACGCGGCATGGCCTAGTCCTTACTTCTTCGAATGACGAGAGCGCACGATGAACTGCTGGGTGCGCTTGTTGCTGCGGGTCTTCATACCCTTGGTCTGCTGACCCCACGGCGTGACCGGATGCGGGTTGCCCTGACCGGACTTGCCCTCGCCGCCGCCGTGCGGATGGTCGACCGGGTTCATGACGACGCCGCGGACCGTCGGGCGGATGCCCTTCCAGCGCTTGGCGCCGGCCTTGCCGTACTGGCGCAGGTTGTGCTCGTGGTTGCTGACCTCGCCGATCGCGGCGCGGCAGGTCGACAGCACCTTGCGCATCTCGCCCGAACGCAGGCGGATCGTCACGTACTCACCCTCGCGGGCGACCAGCTGCACGGCGGCGCCGGCGCTGCGCGCGATCTGCGCGCCCTTGCCCGGGCGCAGCTCGATGCAGTGGATCGTCGAACCGACCGGGATGTTGCGCAGCGGCAGCACGTTGCCCGGCTTGATCGGCGCATCGAAGCCCGACTGCACGGCATCGCCTTCGGCAATGCCACGCGGCGCGATGATGTAGCGGCGCTCGCCGTCGGCGTAGCACAGCAGCGCCAGGTGCGCGGAACGGTTCGGATCGTACTCGACGCGCTCGACCCTGGCCGGCACGCCGTCCTTGTTACGCTTGAAATCGACGATGCGATAGTGGTGCTTGTGACCGCCGCCCTTGTGGCGGGTGGTCATGTGGCCGTTGTTGTTGCGGCCACCGGTGCTCGACTGCTTCTCGAGCAGCGGCGCGTACGGCTCGCCCTTCCACAGACCCTTCGTCACGACCCGCACCTGATGGCGCGTGCCGGCGGACGTGGGCTTCATCTTGACCAGTGCCATGAGTCGATCCCCTTAGTTCACGCCACCGGCCAGGAAGTCGATTTCCTGCCCTTCGGCCAGCGTGACATAGGCCTTCTTCCAGTCGGAGCGGCGGCCCTCGAAACGGCCGAAACGCTTGTTCTTGCCCTTGACCACGAGGGTGCGCACGCCGTCGACCTTGACGTTGAACAGCTTCTCGACGGCCTGCTTGATCTCCGGCTTGCCGGCATCGCTGGCCACCTTGAACACGGCGGTGTTGGCCTTCTCGGCCACGCGCGTGCTCTTTTCCGAGATCACCGGCCCGAGGATCACCTGGTGCAGGCGATCGGTGGCAGTCTTGTACTTGCTCATTGCAGCCACGCCTCCAGCTTCTTGACCGCGTCCGCCGTCATCAGCACCTTCTGGTGGCTGAGCAGCGTGAGCGGATTGATCGCCTCCACATCGCAGACGGCGACGTGCGGGATGTTGCGCGCGGACAGGAACAGGTTCTTGTCGAGCTCGCCGGTGACGATGAGGATGTCCGGCGCCGACATCGCCTTGAGACGGTCGGTCAGGCCCTTGGTCCTGGCGGCGTCGACGGTGAAGGTCTCGGCGACGATCAGGTGGCCCTGACGGGTCAGCTCGGCGACGATCGAGCGGATGGCGCCGCGATACATCTTGCGGTTGACCTTCTGCGAGAAGTCACGCGGCACGGCGGCGAACGTCTTGCCGCCGCCACGCCACAGGGGCGAGCGGATCGAGCCGGCACGGGCGCGGCCCGTACCCTTCTGCTTCCAGGGCTTCTTGCCGCCGCCGGAAACCATGGCCTTGCTCTTCTGCGCCTTGGTGCCCGCGCGCGCGCCGTTCATGTACGCCGTCACCACCTGATGAATCAGGGGTTCGTTGTACGCGGCGCCGAAAATCGCGTCGGAGACGTTGAGCTTGGCAGTGCTGTCGTGTAGTTGAAGTTCCATTGCCGTTTTTCCCCGGTAGCCTTAAGACTTCACCGTGGGGCGCACGATGACATCGCCATTCGTCGCGCCCGGCACAGCCCCCTTGACCAGCAGGAGGTTGCGTTCTGCATCGATCTTGACCAGGTCAAGATTCAGTGCCGTCACACGGTCTGCACCCATGTGCCCGGACATCTTCTTGCCCTTGAACACGCGGCCCGGACTCTGGCGCTGACCGATGGAGCCCGGCGCGCGATGCGACAGCGAGTTGCCGTGCGTCGCACGACCACCGCCGAAGCCCCAGCGCTTGACGACGCCGGCATAGCCCTTGCCCTTGGAGACGCCGGTCACGTCCACGGCCTTGACGCCGTCGAACACCTCGACCTTGATCTCCGAGCCGGTCTGCAGGTCCGCACCCTCGTTGTCGTCGAGGCGAATTTCCCACAGTCCGCGACCGGCGGCGACGCCGGCCTTCTTGTAATGCCCAGCCTCGGCCTTGGACAGGCGGCTGGCCTTCTGCTCGCCTACCGCCACCTGCACGGCGCGGTAGCCGTCGCTTTCCACGGTCTTGACCTGAGTGACGCGGTTGGGCGTGCACTCGATCACCGTCACCGGAATGGCTGCACCGGCATCGGTGAAGATGCGGGTCATGCCGGCCTTGCGGCCCACGATTGCGATCGTCATGTCCCGTTCTCCCTTAGTTCAGCGAGATCTGGACTTCGACGCCCGCAGGCAGGTCCAGCTTGGAGAGCGCGTCCACGGTCTTTTCCGTGGGATCGACGATCTGCATGAGCCGCTTGTGCGTGCGGATTTCGTACTGGTCGCGCGCGTCCTTGTCGACGTGCGGCGACACCAGAACGGTGAAGCGTTCCTTGCGGGTGGGCAGCGGGATGGGCCCGCGCACGACGGCACCGGTGCGCTTCGCGGTCTCGACGATTTCCCGGGCCGACTTGTCAATCAGTCGGTGGTCGAACGCCTTGAGCCGGATGCGGATAGATTGGCTTGTCGCGGCCATGCTGTGTCTTCCGGATTAAAGAGCGTGGAACAAAAGGGGCGCGAATTCTATTCGCGCCCCTGCGAAAAGTAAAGGCTGAAAATCAGGCGAGAATCTTGGTGACGACGCCGGCGCCGACGGTGCGGCCGCCCTC
>OBIY01000813.1_pt1 | contig 10857 bp, 10 predicted proteins | sample 1519841 | NCBI WGS metagenome assembly OBIY01 (sample SAMN03019774, study PRJEB22545) | beach sand metagenome | biome: beach; feature: sea beach; material: beach sand | place: USA: Municipal Pensacola Beach, FL | collected 2010-07-30 | depth 30-40 cm m
TGGAAAGTGTGTATACGGAAACGTATCGAGGGTTCGAATCCCTCCCTCACCGCCAAATCAAAAAAGCCCCGCAATGCGGGGCTTTTTTGTGGTTGATTACTGCGTTTTGCAAGCCTAAAGCCGTGACGACAGCTTGCCAATAACGCTCTGATTCAGCGGCTCTTCCAGATCCGGGCAACGGCCTTGTCTTCGCCCAACAGGCCCACCACGACACACACCAACGCCGACACCCCGAAAAACACCGCCGGGATCAGCCCGCCATAGAGCCCGGAGTGAAGACTCATCGCCAACGTTGCGGCGGACAGGATCAGGAACAGGCTTCCCACCCCAAGAAGAATCTTGCGGTAAGACGCCCGGTAGTTGTACTCATCCGTACCGGATTCGAAGGGCCGCAGGATCGGCCAGAAGACTTTTCTCAAAAAGGTTTTCACTGTGGGCTCCACAACAGGCACAACAATCCAGACCATTTAAGCAAAAAAGGCGCCAACGGCGCCTTTGGTAAGCTTGCCGTCATTCGCCGGCAGGCTAACCCATGGCATCCTCTTCGGCTTTCAGCTTGCGGTACTCGATCGGGGTCATCCCAACCCAGCGCTTGAAGGCACGATAAAAGGTCGACGGTTCGGAAAAGCCGGTCAGATAAACGATTTCGTCAATGGATTCGTCCGTGCCGGCCAACAAGCGTTTGGCCAGCCGACAACGGTAATCGGCCACCAGCTGGTTGAAATTGGTACCTGCATCGGCAAGCCGGGTGCGCAACTGCCGCGCCTTGATACCCAAACGTTCGGCCACTTCTTCCAGGTTGGCGTGCCCGGATTCCAGCAGCTCCCCGATCAGGCGATTCACCTGCGCCACCAGATCCTGCTTTTCCAGCCGTGCCACCTGCTCGCTGGCCAGCTGCTCATGCAGGTGCAGCAATTCCGGCTCGTGGTGGGCAGAAGACAGGCTCATGACCGACGCATCGAAATACATGCCCACACTGGGCATGTCGAATTTCACCGGGCATTCAAACTGGCGTTCATATTCCTTCTGATCCGCATGGGGAGAATGACCAAAATGGATCTCCAGCGGCTCGAAAGCGCCATCAGTGACAAACCGGAAGAATTTGATGATGCCCATCATCATGCATTCGTTCAGATGACTCAGGCGTTTGCTCCAGATCATCTGCTTGAGGAAGACACGCTCTCCCTCCTCAAACAATTCGCCCTGCGCGGCATCAGACAACAGTCGCTGGTAATCCAGCGCCCGCTTCAGACCCTCACCAAAGGTAGGGCTCGACAGAAACAGGTACTCCAGCACCTGCCCCTTGTAGACAGGAATATGCTGGCCCAGGTGCAAACCGATGTGTTCATCGCCAGACACTTTCTCAAGAGCCTGCCAGAACCATTCCTGGGCATCGTGGGGGGTACGCAGGTCAGGAACCTGCAAGATGGATTTGTCGAGACCGACCTCTGCCAACACGGCATCAGCATCAATACCGGCATTTACCATGGCCTTGTAGGCCATGCGCAACAGCACACCGGAATCTGTCATTTCTGCCATGCGTTTGCCTTGTCCCCAAAATGAAAAAAGCTACTCTCAGATCGACTGAGAGTAGCATAAGGATGGCAGGGCCGGAACCAGCTAACCGGCCTCTACCGGGTGCTCTTTGCTGCGACTAGCGGGTCACGCGGCCTGACGGGAAGTTGAGCCGGATTCAGACTTCAGAGGGATGACTTTTGCCATTAAACCCTTGCCCTTTCCACCGCGCTTGCCCGGCAGGGACATCTTGAAAATCCGCTTCCACACACTGACCGATTGCTTCATGAACGAGCCGGTGTTGTAGGGCAGGCCGTACTTCTCGCAGATCGCCTTTACCTCAGGAGAAATTCTTGCATAGCGATGCGCAGGAATGTCCGGGAACAGGTGGTGTTCGATCTGGAAGCTCAGGTTACCGCTCATGATGTGCATGAGACGGCCACCCTCAAAGTTGGCCGAGCCCAGCATCTGGCGCACATACCAGTGACCACGGCTTTCGTCTTCCAGTACCGACTCCGGGAACTGCTCGACCTCCTCCGGGAAGTGACCATTGAAGATCACCTGGGAAGACCACAGGTTACGCGCCAGGTTCGCCGTCACGTTTCCGGCAAACACGAACGGGAAGAACGGGCCGGCCAGCGCCGGGAACAGCAGATAGTCCTTGAACAACTGCTTGCGCATCTTCTTCCAGGTCGGCTTGAACTCTGCCTTCAACTCTTCCTTCGTCTTGGTCTTGTAGATCAGGTAGTCCTCGAGCTTGAGGCTCTGTACCGCCACAAAGTGCTGGAAGAAGGTGGACAGAATCACCGCCAGGATCGGGTTCAGGACAAAGCGCGGCTCCCACTCCTGATCGTCTGACATACGCAGAATGCCGTAACCAATGTCGTGATCCTTGTCGAGCACGTTGGTGAAGGTATGGTGCTCAAAGTTGTGGGTGTGCTTCCACGCGGTATTGGTACAGGTGTTGTCCCAGTCAAAGTTCCGCGAGTTGATATTCTTGTCACCCATCCAGTCGTATTGGCCATGCATGACGTTGTGGCCAATTTCCATGTTATCCAGGATCTTGGAAGCCGACAGACAGGCTACCCCGGCAAGCCATGCCGGCGGCAGGAAACCCGCCATCAGCAGGCCGCGGCCGGCCACTTCCAGCTGACGCTGGCGCTTGATCAGGGTACGGATGTATTTCTCGTCCTTCTCGCCCAGGTCCGCGATTTCACGGTTACGGATGGCATCCAGTTCCTGGCCGATGGCGTCAAATTGTTCCGGGGTCAGAGTGTGGTAAATGCTCATGATGCTGACTCCTTTCCTTTAAATGTCCAGGGTCACCGTGCCCACTGGCACGCTGACGCAAAGTTGAATGTCTTCTTCATCGCCGCTGCTGATCTCACCGGTGCGCAGATCGCGTACCTTGCCAGCGGTTTTCTTGCAGGTGCAGCTGTAACAGATCCCCATCCGGCAGCCGGATTCCGGGGTCAGGCCTGCCGCCTCGGCCTGCTCAAGCAGGTTACTGCCGTTATTGGCGACCAGGGTTTCACTGCGGGCAAAACGCACTTCGCCCCCCGCTTCATCACTGGTGTCCAGCTGTGGCGTTGCCAGGGTGAACTGCTCCTTGTGCAACCGGTCGCTCAGGCCTTCCTCTTCCCAGACCTTTTCCACTGCCGCCATCATCGGCGGCGGACCACACAAAAAAGTGGTTGCCTGTGCAAAATCCGGAACAGAGCTGCACAAGTGTTCACTACAGAACAACCCCGACAACTCGCCACCCGATTCGCCCTCGCCAAAAGCACGCAGCAGGGTCACGTTGTTGTGACGGGTGGCAATATCCGCCAGCTCGTCTGCATAGATCATGTCTTCGGCACGATTGGCGTAGTGCAAAAACGTGATCTCGCCGTCATAGCCCTCATCACACAAGGTGCGCAACATGGACATCACCGGCGTAATACCACTGCCGCCACTGATCAGCAGCACCCGCTCGGGGCGCTGCTCCGGCAGGGCAAACTCACCCCCAGCCGGGCTCAGGGTGACGACCTCGCCTTCCTGCAGCTGCTCGCGCAGGTAACGTGAAACGAAGCCGTTGGCATGGGCCTTGGCGGTCAGCTCAATGCGGCCATCGGTGCGATGCAGGGAGTTGGCCGGAGAGTAACAACGGGTGTGGCGCTTGCCGTCAATGCTGACCGTCAGCTGCACGAACTGGCCCGGAATAAAGCCCTGCCAGTTGGTATTGGGCTGCAAGGTCACGGTCACGCTGTCGGCCGTCAGGTGTTCAATCTTCTCCACCCGTGCACGGACTTCCGTGGTGGACCAAAGGGGGTTGAGCACTTCCAGGTAGCGATCAACGCCGTGGGGGTAGCTGAGCACCCCGGCAACACGGGACTGCAACAGGCGCTGAAGGCCTTGCTGAAAACGTCGCGGAGTCTGTGTAGTTGCGTTCATGGGAAAAACCCTTAAAGTGAACAGATGTACGCATTATTCTCAGCACAGAGATTAAAGTCAACACTTGTTCACTAAAAAAATAAAGGCTTTCATTTTCATGTGCTTACAAAGCTTTTTGTGGAATTAGTTGCATCACCGTCCCACAACGAGGAGAATTTACAGCGTATTTTTGGAGGCCAATCCGATGTCCAAGGAAAGCAGCAGCAGATCCCGCAAGCCTAAACGGGGCCAGACCCGTGAGGCCTTGATGGAGGCTGCCCTGGATCTGGTGGTCAAAAAGGCGCCCTTTTCCAGCCTGAGCCTGCGTGAAGTGACCAAACGCGCCGGCGTGGTCCCCACCGCCTTCTATCGCCATTTCACCGACATGAGCGCCCTGGGGCTGACCCTGCTGGACGAGTCCTTCCGCACCCTGCGGCAGATGATGCGTCAGGTCCGACAGGAAAATCAGCCCAACGAAAACATGCTGCGCGGCTCCATGGAGACCTACTTCAATTATGTGCGCGAGAACCGCGCCCATTTTCTGTTCGTCGCCAAGGAGCTGTTTGGTGGTACCCCCACCATGCGCAATGCTATCCGCCGTGAAATCCGCATGTTCACCAACGAGTTGGCCATGGACATGGCTCGCTTTCCCTTCCTTAACCACCTCAGCGCTGAAGACCTGCAAATGATGGCCGGCCTGGTAGTGAACAACGTCACTGCACTGACTCAGGAAATGCTGGAACTGGAAGAAAGCGATACCTTCGGCCAGCAGGAAGTGCTTGGCACCGCCGAAAAACAATTGCGGTTGATCTTCCTTGGCGTGGGCCAGTGGAAATCCTGACCCCTGCCCGATGACTGCTTGAGTCGCCAGCGCCGTCGTCTGCGCGGCCAATAGCGGCTTGCCCTTGCTGCTCTATACTTTCCCGGAGAATCAGCCAGCTACCAAAGCCACGGCTTACAACAGGTAAAGGGAAAGGATCGAGTAATGAGCGAGGTAAAATTCCGCGAACTGCGTAATTCACCCCCCATGGTGGTTAACTTTGCCAAGGCAGTGCTGCGTGCCACCGTCAAGCCAGGCAAGAACCCGGCCCTGCCGGAAATCGGCCTGCGACTCAACGATGTGGCGCTGGACGAAAAACACCTGGCGGCTTACCGCAAGGTGTGTGGCTTCGCAGCAGACGGCAAGCTTCCCGTTACCTACCCCCATATGCATGCCTTCCCGCTGCACATGGCCCTGATTCTCAGTGATGGGTTCCCGTTCCCGGCCATGGGGCTGGTGCATGTCCGCAACAGCATTACCCAGTACCGCCCGATCAGTGAGAAAGAGCAACTCAATGTGAAGTGCTATCTGGGCAACCTGAACAAGGTCGACAAGGGTTACGAGTTCTCTATCTTCACCAGCATCAGCACCGGTGGTGAGCGTGTTTGGGAAAGCGAATCCGTGAATTTCTTCCGCACCGGCGGCGGCGGTGGCAGCAAGAAGAAAGAGGCCCCCAAGCCCGCGCCCGCCACGGACACCGTGGAGTGGAAAGTCCCCGGTGATACCGGTCGCCGTTATGGCGCGGTATCCGGTGACCGCAACCCGATTCACCTGTACCCGCTGTCGGCCAAGCTGTTCGGTTTCAAGCGTCAAATTGCCCACGGCATGTGGTCCAAGGCCCGCTGCCTGGCCGAACTGCAAAACCAGCTCCCCGAGACCGCTTTTACGGTCGATGTGCAGTTCAAGCTGCCCATGTTTATTCCTGCCAGCGTCAAGTTTGAGAACAAGCCGGCCAAGGGCGGAAGCGATTTCCGCCTGTTGGCCAAAGACGGCATCAAGCCCCATCTGGCCGGCCAGATCCGTCCGGCAGAGTAAAGCGCCAGACGCCAGAACGCGGGCAGGGCTGCGGGGATTCCCCGATACCCTGCCCGCGTTTTTTTATGCCTGAGGGTTAGTGGAGAGGTGCGTGAAGCGGTTCAGGGGAGCCGTTGGATGTGCTTCCGGGATCTCTTCCTCGCTTGGGCTCGGCTCACCATGCAGCATGGTTACTCGCTTCGCTCGTCCCTTCGGGGCCGCACTGCCCGCGTTACGCCACTGCGCTAGGTTCCTGCCGGGTTCTCGGGTGATTTACTGGCGCCAAACCCAACGATCTGGAAAGCGTTTCCGTTCTTCCTAAAACCGGGATCTAGCTTGGGTTTTCCCGTCCAGTCGTGCGTAGTTCGTAGCTTGTAGCTTGTAGCTTGTCGCGTGCTGCTGCCGTAAACTTCCTGCCCATGCGCGATGACAGCCACGATTATCTATCCCTGTTTCTCAACGACATTCCTCTACTGGATGTGCGAGCCCCTGTGGAATTCTCCAAGGGCGCCTTCCCTGCCGCGACCAATCTTGCGCTGATCAACAATGATGAACGGCATCAGATCGGTATTTGCTACAAGCAGCATGGGCAGCAGGCAGCCATTGATCTGGGCAACCAACTGGTCAGCGGTGAAGAGCGGGACAAGCGCATGCAAGCGTGGCAGCAATGGTGGCGCGACAACCCCCACGGCTATCTTTATTGCTTCCGGGGCGGCCTGCGCAGCCAGACCACGCAGGCCTGGCTAAAAGAGGCCGGGGTCGATGCCCCACTGATTCGGGGTGGCTACAAGGCCATGCGGACCTTCCTGCTCAACCAGCTGGAAAACCGCATCGCTGCCCAACATTTCGAAATCCTGTGCGGCAGAACCGGCTGCGCCAAAACCCGTGTCATCGAAGCCCAGCCCAACGCCATTGATCTGGAAGGCATCGCACATCACCGCGGGTCCGCATTTGGGCGTCGCCCCGGCGGGCAGCCCAGCCAGATTGATTTTGAAAACACCCTCAGCATTGACCTGCTGAAAGCCCACGCTGCCAACCATCACACGGTGCTGCTGGAAGATGAAAGCAAGCTGATCGGACGCTGCCATTTACCCTTCAGTCTGCAGGACCGTATCAAGAGCCAGCCGCGCATCGTGATCAATGAGACGCTGGCGTCTCGTGTTCAGGTCACGCTGGAGGACTATGTGGTCGGCCCACTGCAGGAGTATCGCCAGCACTTTGGTGAACAACAGGCGCTGCAGCAACTGGGTGAGGAATTGCTCGCCGCCATGGACCGCATTCGCCGGCGCCTGGGCGGCCTGCGCCACCAGCAGTTGCGTCAGGTGCTGGAGGAAGCACTTGCGGTCCAGGCCATCAACGGCGATACCGAACTGCATCGCGAATGGATTCACACCCTGCTGGCAGATTACTACGACCCCATGTACGACTACATGCTTTCCCGACGGCATGGCGAGATCGTGTTCGAGGGAAGCCGTGACGAGGTCATGGCGTTTCTGAATGAGCGCAATGCCAGTCAACCGCACTGACTAACGGGCCTGTGAAGGAGCCATCCCGGTAGTGTTAACCGGCTCTGGCAACCCGGCGTCAGCATTCCTATAATTTCCCCGTCGTGTCTGGCCGGGCCCACGGCACCCGCACACTCTGTTCCGCCCGGTACGCCTCCCTATTGAACGGAGTCAACAATGCGCTTCAAACTGCTTGCCGCTCTGCTGATGGCCATGCTGCTGTCTGCCTGCAACAACGAGCCTCACCTGGGGACCTTCACTTTCACCGCCATCCCGGATCAGGATGAATCCCAACTGGAAAAACGTTTTGGCGTGGTTGCTCTCTATCTGGAAGAGCAACTGGGCGTACCCGTGAAATACGTACCGGTGAAATCCTACGCCTCAGCGGTCACCGCCTTCCGCAACGATCAAGTGCAAATGGCCTGGTTTGGCGGGCTGTCGGGGGTGCAGGCGCGCCGTCTGGTACCGGGCTCACAAGCCATTGCCCAGGGCCAGGAAGACACCGCTTTCAAAAGCTACTTTATTGCCAACACCAGTACCGGCTTGAGCCCGGTTGATACCCTTGGCGAAGACTTCGTTGCCCAACCCTCCTTCACCTTCGGCTCCAAAGGCAGCACCTCCGGCCGTCTGATGCCGGAATTCTATCTGCGTGAAACCTTTGGCCAGGCACCGGATGCCCTGTTCGACAAGGTCGGTTTCTCCGGCGACCACAGCCGCACCATTGCGCTCGTGCAAAGCGGCGCCTATGCCACCGGCGCGGTCAACTACAAGGTCTGGGAGCGCGAGCTGGCCGAAGGCAAGATCGATACCGGCAAAGTGCAGGTCATCTGGGAAACCCCGGTGTACCCCGATTACCACTGGACCGTACGCGGGGATCTGGACGAGAAATTTGGTGACGGTTTCAGCCAGAAAGTCACCGAAGTCCTGCTCGCCATCGACGATCCTGTATTGTTGAATGCCTTCCCGCGGGAGAAATTCATCCCCGCCAGCAATGACGATTACGCCCCTATCGAAGACACCGCAGCGGAAATTGGTCTGCTGGACACGCCCTAGGTGTTCAGCTTCGACAAGGCATCGCTTGGCCATCCCGGCCAGGCGGTGTTTGAGTCACTGAGCCTGAGTATCGGCGCCGGTGAAATAGTCGCCCTGCTCGGCCCATCCGGGGCGGGCAAGTCCACGCTGCTTGAGGCCCTGCGTCAGCAGCAGGAACACCAGGTGGCCTGGTGCCCCCAGGCCGGCTCGCTCGTACCCATGCTGAGTGTCTTCCACAATATCTACATGGGTGCCTTGGCACGCCACTCCACCCTCTACAACCTTCGCACGCTGCTGCTGCCCAGTGCAGCGGAAAAACACGCCGTGGGCGAATTGGCGCAGGCCCTGGGGCTGGAAGACAAACTGTTCACCAGCGTCGACCGACTTTCTGGCGGGCAGGCACAACGTGTGGCTCTGGGCCGTGCGCTCTATACCCGGCGCCCAGTATTGCTTGCCGATGAACCGGTCTCCAGCCTGGATGAACACCAGGGGTTAACGCTGCTCCGCCATACCCTGGCACAACACACCACCGCCGTGGTGGCCCTGCACGACCGTAGTCTGGCCCTGGCTTGCTGCCAGCGCATCATTGGTCTTCGCCACGGAGAGATCGCCCTGGATGCCCCCAGCGACAGCCTGTCGCTGGGGGATCTGGATGCGCTCTACCAATGACCCCGCCCCTGAATACCACCGCCAGCCAGTGGCGCCGCACCAGCGGCTGGCTGGCGGTGGCCGGGTTGCTCGCGTTTCTGCTCGCGGATCTGGAGATCACCCGCTCCTCCCCCGGCCATGAACTGCAACGGATGGCCAGCGGTTTTCTGTCACCGGATTTCTTGGCCACCGACGCTCTCTGGCGCGCCCTCGCCAATACCCTGTCCTTCGCCTGGCAAGGTACCGCCCTTGGCGCGCTGTTGGGTTTCCTCATGGCCATGCTCTGGCATCGCCGGGCGGTGCGCAGTGTGGCGGCCTGCCTGAGGGCCATTCATGAGCTGTTCTGGGGGCTGCTGTTGTTGCAGGTGACCGGGCTCAGCACCATCACCGGTGTGCTCGCCATCGCCATCCCCTATGCCGGCATTTTTGCCAAGGTATTCGGCGAATTTCTGGAGGAAGCTGATCCGGCACCCGGCCGTGCCCTGCCGCAACACACCTCGTCCCTCAGCCTGTTTTTCTATGCCCGTTTACCTTTGGTCTGGCGAGCGTTTCGCGCCTACGGCGGCTATCGCCTGGAATGCGCCATTCGTGCCTCTGCCATCCTCGGTTTCATCGGGCTGCCCACCATTGGCTTTCACCTGGAAACCGCGTTTCGCGAAGGCACCTACGATCAGGGTGCCGCCCTGCTGTATCTGTTCTTTGCCCTCATTTTTACGTTGCGCTGGTGGTTACGACCCGCTCTGGTGCCTCTCTACCTGATCGCCGCCATCGCCTGGGCGCCACCCCTCTTCCATGGCCAGCTCGACACGCTGGTTCGCTTTGTCACCGAAGATCTGGTCCCGGCGCCCTTGCGCCATGGCGGGGGAACTAGCGAGCTGCTGTCATGGCTGATCAGCCTCTGGCACCAGCAACTCTGGCCCGGGCTGTGGCAAACCGTAGTGCTGGGCATGGCGGCCTTGCTGGTCACCGCACTCCTGTCACTGGTGCTGTTCCCGCTGATTTCGCCCTTGTTCGGTAACCGGGCAAGCCGCCATGCAGGCCATGGGTTGCTGGTGGTCTTACGCACCACGCCGGAGTTTTTTCTGGCTTTCTTCTTTCTGATCTTGCTCGGTCCGTCCATGCTGCCGGGCATCCTGGCGCTGGCGCTGCATACCGGTGCCATCGTCGCGCACCTGACCGGGCGCTTCAGCGAAACACTGGTGCTAAGGGCGGATGCCCCCAGCGGAGTCAATCGGTATGCCTGGGAAGTCCTTCCCCGGGTCAGCCCCAACCTGCTGGCCTTTCTGTTATACCGTTGGGAAGTGATCATGCGGGAAACGGCAGTACTGGGGATCCTTGGCATCCACACCCTGGGTTTCTATATTGATTCCAGCGTGGCGGAATTCCGTTTTGACCGTACCGCCCTGTTGATACTGGCCACGGTCATCTTGAATCTCGGTGTCGATGCCCTGTCGCGCGGACTGCGTAAACGCCTGCGGCTCAAACCCGGGCTCGGCGTGTAAGTCGCCCATCGTGAACAACGGCTGCAAAGGGAAATATGAAGCTCTACCAGGTTGATGCCTTTACCTCGTCCCTGTTCCGGGGCAATCCTGCCGCAGTGGTGCCGTTGGAGCGCTGGCTGGACGACGCCCTGCTGCAGAACATCGCACAGGAAAACAACCTGTCGGAAACCGCGTTTCTGGTGCCGGATGACACCGGCTATGCACTACGCTGGTTTACCCCCCGGGTAGAAGTGGATTTGTGCGGTCATGCCACACTGGCCGCCGCATGGGTGGTCTTTAACAGGCTGTTGAAAAGCCCCTTGCGTGCTCAGTCTTTCAGGCTGGTTCGCAATCTAGGCGCGCTTTTGAAGGTGTATGTCCATCCATCGAAAAAGCGCAACAACGAGTGCGGGCCAGCCTGGAAGACCCG
>OBIY01000815.1_pt1 | contig 10839 bp, 10 predicted proteins | sample 1519841 | NCBI WGS metagenome assembly OBIY01 (sample SAMN03019774, study PRJEB22545) | beach sand metagenome | biome: beach; feature: sea beach; material: beach sand | place: USA: Municipal Pensacola Beach, FL | collected 2010-07-30 | depth 30-40 cm m
GCCGAAGCTGCCGCTAACATTATTATGGGGAAAGGCCTGACCTTACCGGTCTGCACCAATGTCAGGGCTTCAAAAAGCTCATCCAGCGTGCCGTAACCACCGGGAAAGACCACGAAACCCACGGCATACTTAACAAACATAAATTTGCGGACAAAAAAATAGCGGAATTCAAGACTAATATCCTGATATCTATTGGGCGTTTGTTCCATGGGCAGGGTGATATTCAATCCCACGGTTGACGCCGTCGTTCCATGACACCCCTTATTGGCGGCCTCCATAATGCCCGGACCACCCCCGGTGATCACTGGAATATTTTCCGCACCGAGCAATTGCCCGAGCCGTTCGGCCTCGGCGTACCACCGACCATCCGCTGAACTGCGGGAACTCCCAAATACTGTCACGGCCTGACCCAGTTTTGCCAGAGACTCGATGCCATCCACCAGCTCGGACTGGATACGTAATACCCGCCAGGCTTCGGGAACCTTACTCTCGTCCATCACTGCCTCCATCTTTAAAGTCACCTGTACATATCAAATCACAGGTGACATAGCAATCTTACTGGATATAATTACAGTGCAATTAAACTTTTTTTAGCGAGGATCAAGCATGGCGGAAAAATTAACGCAACGGCAAGCCCAGATACTGGAGCTGATCAGGGAAAGCGTGGCGTCAACAGGCTATCCGCCGACGCGCGCGGAAATTGCCGCTGAGTTTGGCTTTCGATCCGCCAATGCTGCAGAGGAACATCTGCGCGCTCTGGAACGCAAGGGCGTGATCGAAATGATCCCAGGCGCCTCCCGAGGCCTGCGCCTGGTCACGCCGCCCCGGGGTTTGCCCCTCGTAGGCCGAGTTGCGGCAGGCAATCCCATTCTGGCTGAAGAAAACATTGAGGAGTTTTACGAGCTCCCAGGCTCAATGTTTTATCCCCGGGCGGACTTCCTGCTCCGCGTCCAGGGCGACAGCATGCGCGATGTGGGCATCCTCGACGGCGATCTATTGGTGGTTCACCAGACTCCAGCTGCCGAAAACGGGCAGATTGTAGTCGCCCGTATCGATAACGAGGTGACCGTTAAGCGCCTGAAAAAAACGCGCAGCCGCTACCTCATCCAACTGCTACCAGAAAACCCCGACTACGACCCCATAGAAGTGGATCTACGTGAGCAGGATTTTGTCATAGAAGGCCTGTACGCGGGATTATTGCGCCAGAACTAGTTACCGACACACCTCGGTTGAAAACACGACACCAGCCTGCTTTATGGCTCTCAAGCGAAGGCAGAAGGCAGAAGGCAGAAGGCAGAAGGCAGAAGGCAGAAGAAAAATATAGATCGACTGGCCAGTAAGATACAACGGCGGGATAGATGGGAAATTAAAAAATCCGACCCCAACCCGGGTCAGGCGAGCTTCGCCGCGAATGAGTGAAGCCTCGGCAAGCTAGTGCAGCACCCGCTGCTCTTCCGCTTCCTCTTCTTCAATAGCCATGGCGTCATTACTCAAGTCCTCAACCGCTTCAATACCGGCATCAATCATCGCTTTGGCAACATCAATAGTGGTATCGCTCAGGTAAAACTTCGCCTCGTCGGAAAAACTGATGCGGATCAGGGGCTCGCCTTCGTTATTCGCGCGCTGCAAGACCACCTCCCCGTCGGGAAGCATCACTATTTCGTACAGGGATGAAGACATGGGTTCTCCGAGAAGGCCAGTTAGTGACTAAGTATAGCAAAGCAGAACCACCTTGACAGATAAAGTTCCGACGTGCTTTTACCCCTCCGTAGCCAACTCAGCTCTCGGCCATCAGAACGCAATGGCGGTCAATTAGCTCACTCAGTGCGTCAACCCAGCCTTGAAGTAGATCCCGGGAAGGCTCTTGCTGTTTCATGCCACGATCTTGATACAGCGGGATATCACCCCCACTGGAAATAGGTCCTGTCCGGTCAAGATCGTTGAAGTGCAGGGCATTGCAGGCTTCGAGACAGGCTCGCAGCCAACTGCGTTGGTCACCAGCCAGGTTACTCACTTCCCCAGCCTCCGGTGAATTGATACCTGCCGCCTCCAGGCAGGCAGTCAATTCCCGGGGCGTGCGAATCGAAGCGCCTGCTCCCGGGACGTAGCTTTCCGCCAAGCCGCGCAGATGCATGAGAAAAGCGTCTTCCAGATGATAAAGAACGCCCCGTCTCACGGCCCGGCGCAGCACTGAATGCTGTTCAACGCGATCGGTCTCGGCGAGCAAGGCCCTGGCGTAGTTGCAGCACTGATGGCTCGCGCCAACATAAGCTTCAGCGGTCATGGACAAGCCTCCTGGTAATGGGCCTGGGGCTGGGTTATTTTTTGCGCTTGTCCTCGACCTGCCACTTGCCATCTCGATACCAGGCCTGCCAACCGGTGGTTTTGCCCTCAACTTCCGAGCGCACATAGTGCTCGGCACTTTTGCGGGCATAACGCACCACGGTCGCTTTACCATCTGGGTCTTTTAGCGGCGCCGACATCAAATAGGCATATTTGGGGTCGATCTCTGTCTTATGGGGCAGCAGTTCGCTGACCAGTGGCGCACGCGTCTCCCTATGCTTGGGAAACTGGCTGGCGGCAAGGAATATACCGGCAGCGCCATCGCGCAGCACGTAGTGATCGTCCACCTTCTCACACTGTAGCTCCGGCATATCCACCGGATCCATTTTCGGTGGCGCCGGTTGGCCATTGCGCAGGAGTTTGCGGGTGTTCTTGCAGTCGTCGGCGGTGCAACCAAAATATTTGCCAAAACGACCAGATTTCAGCTCCATATTGGCACCGCATTTGTCACAATCAATTATCGGTCCCTCATAGCCGCGCAACTTAAAGCTGCCTTCCTCTACTTCATAACCGGGGCAGTCCGGATTATTTCCGCAAATGTGCAGCTTGCGCTGTTCATCAACCAGATAGGCATCCATGACGCTCTTGCAGATACCGCAATGATGCTTGGCCAACAACAACTTTGATTCGCCTTCTTCGTCATTCTCCACATCCACCGCCTCTTCGCCGGGGATGAGGTTTTTAGTATTTTTACAACGTTCCTTTGGTGGCAGGCTATAGCCGGAGCATCCCAGAAACACGCCGGTGCTGCCGGTTCGAATGGTCATCGGGCGCCCACATTGCTCACATACGATGCTGGTCTCGGTCGCGCCATTCAAGCGCATGCCATTGGCTTCATCCCGGGCGTTATCCAGTTGCCGGGTAAAGTCCTGATAGAAACGATCGAGAATGTCCTTCCAGCTGAATTCACCGGCGGCGATGCGATCCAACTGCTCTTCCATAGCGGCGGTAAAACCGTAGTCCATCAAGTCATTGAAGTTTTCATCCAGCCGGCTGGTAACGATCTCGCCAATTTTTTCGGCATGGAAGCGGCGATTTTCCACCCGCACATACCCGCGGTCCTGAATGGTGGAAATAATGCTCGCATAGGTTGAAGGTCGCCCTATGCCGCGCTTTTCCAGCTCCTTGACCAGAGCTGCTTCGCTAAAGCGCGGCGGCGGTTTGGTAAAGTGTTGCTGGGGCAGTAATTGCAACAACTTCAGCTCGTCACCCACCTGATAGTCGGGCAGCTCCACGTCATCCTGACTGCGCAGGCCCGGCGCCGCGCGCAAAAAACCATCGAAGACCATAACCCGACCACGCACGCGCAACTCGTAGTCGCCGGCGGCGACTTTAACCGTGGTGGTATTAAAGCGAGCCGGCAGCATTTGGCCACCGACGAATTGCTGCCAGATCATGTCATACAGTCGCCGGGCATCGTCTTCCACACCCTGCAAATCAGCCACGGAGATATCCACATTGGACGGCCGAATGGCTTCGTGGGCTTCCTGGGCTCCCTCCTTGCTAGCATGGAGATTGGCTTTTTCCGGCAGATATTTATCGCCATAACGCTGACTGACCAGTTCCCGACACTGTTCTACCGCTTCGGCGCTGAGGTTCAGGGAATCGGTCCGCATGTAAGTGATATACCCAGCCTCATACAAACGCTGAGCCAACATCATCGTTTTTTTGACCCCAAAGCTCAGCCGCGTACTGGCTGCCTGTTGCAGGGTCGAGGTAATAAACGGCTTTGGTGGTCGGGTTTCGGAAGGACTGGCGTTTCGTTCGGATACCGTAAAGGTCTCTTTATTTAGCTGTTCGACGGCCGTGTCGCTATCGGCCTTGTTATCGGGCCGATAGGTCTTGCCATTAACGCTGCGAAGCTCAAACCGGGCCTGGTCCTCTTCAGAGTTTTCCAGGTCCGCGTGCAAAGTCCAATATTCAACAGGCTGAAAGGCGCGAATCTCGCGCTCCCGCTCAACCACCAGCTTGACTGCTACCGACTGGACCCGTCCCGCGGACAAGCCCCGAGCAATTTTCTCCCACAACAGTGGAGACACCATAAAACCCACGACCCGGTCCAGAAAACGTCTTGCCTGCTGGGCGTTGACCCGGTTGATATCCAGCTCTCCAGGGTCGGCAAAAGCCTCCTGAATGGCTTTCCTGGTTATTTCATTAAACACAACCCGTTTGAAGCGCTCATCTTCACCGCCAATGGTTTCGCGCAGATGCCAGGCGATGGCCTCACCTTCCCGGTCAAGATCGGTAGCCAGATAAATCGTATCAGCGTCCTTGGCCAGCTTTTGTAGCTCGGCGACCACTTTTTCCTTGCCCGGCAAAACCTGGTATTGCGCATTCCAGCCGTGATCGGGATCAATACCCATGCGTTCGATCAACTGCTCCCGAGCCCGGCGTGCCTTGTACTCAGCTTTTTCCTTGGGCGCCATCTTGCGCGTTGCCGCCGCCTGGCGCGCTCGCTTTTTAGGATCGACCGGCGCCCGACTGGCGGCGCTGGTGGGCAAGTCCCTGACATGACCAACGCTAGATTTAACGACGAAGTCCTTACCCAGGTACCTGTTTATTGTTTTTGCTTTTGCCGGCGACTCGACAATAACCAGTGATCTGCCCATGTATGTCCGTTCTGTTAAAAGTTTACGTTAGCCTCGGTTCAAGCTGCGCGTTGTAATGCCTGAATTTTCACAGGTCAAGCGTTTTATCAAATATAAGCCATATTTTTGAATTCCCCGGACACCACCGATGCAAGCTAAACACATAGACGACGCAGGTACTCGCGCTCATCCGTCAATGGGGATTACCCGTCGTTTAAGAGACTTTTCCACAAGAGTCGATAACCATCAATGGCCGAAAAACCTGCTTTACCCGCCAGCGAGGTATCCAGGCCGGTTTTCGTAGCGACAAAAATCCGAACGTCCAGTCGGAGTCCTGTCAGCAAGCCAGGAGGTATGGATCACTACTAAATAAATATACTATATTGGGAATACCCGCTAAGGTAGCGACATTTCGCATCAAAGGAGACTCGACCCTATGTCCTATTACCGCCATATACTTGTTGGGCTCGACCTCTCCCCTGAATCCGCGCTGGTCGTAGACCATGTCCAGGAATTATTTAAAGACCGGGACGTACGGATCAGTCTGGTGCATGTACAGGAGCCACTGTCATTTGCCTACGGTGGTGATGTACCCATGGATCTGAGTGATGTTCAGACGCAAATGGAAGAAAGGGCCAGGACGCGGCTAGACGAGTTTTGCCACCAACTGGGACTGACCACCAATGATCGTCACGTAGTCATTGGCCAGCCGGCTCACGAGATGCACAAGTTCGCCAAGGATAACGGCGTTGACCTGATCGTTGTTGGCAGTCACGGGCGGCACGGTCTGGCGCTGGTGTTTGGATCTACGGCAAACGGAGTGCTACACGGCGCCACCTGTGATGTCCTGGCAGTAAGAATACCCAAACCCGACCAGGAATAATTAACGAAAATCTGCTTGCTGCCAGTACCCGAGCGGGCGTTGTTCCGGTGAGTTAACAAAGTAATGGAGCCAGACCCTTCGCGGTCAGTAAGTATGAAGGCCGTTTTATCCTCTACCAGAATCCACCTCGCACTACTGCTATCACTCACTGTCTGGCTCGCCGCCCCGGTTTTCGGTCAGGACAACACACCATCAGGCGCCACTGGCAAAACAAGGATCGGCGATAACAAGCTTGAGGAACAGCGTCAACTCTATAAGCGGGTAAGAAAAAGCCTGGATAACGGGTCCCTCCGACAATTCGAGCAACATCAGGCAACATTGGCGGACTACCCGCTCTATCCTTATCTGGAATATTCGCGCATCAGCCATCGTCTTTCACTGGATGACGCTGTCGCTGTGGAGAGCTTTTTAACTGAATACCCCGATACGTGGCTGGCGAGGCGCCTGCGTCATAACTGGCTTAACCTACTGTATGGGAAAGGTCTGTGGCGCCAGTTTATCAAGCATTACGACGCTGAAAATGCGAACACCGAGACGCAATGCCACTATCACTTTGCCCGCTACCAGGCCGGCCAACGCAACGAAGCGTTGCGGGACGGGTTAACACTGTGGCTGGTTGGGAAATCCCAACCCAAGGCCTGCGACCCTCTGTTCCAACTCCTGATCAGTGAACAGCGCATTGACAATGAGGTCGCCTGGCAACGTTTTACCCTGGCCATACTTAATCACAAACACCAGCTGGCTCGGTATATCGAACGTTTTTTTACCAACGAGCACTATCGCCAGCTGGCCGGCAAATATCGTTCGCTGGATCGCGACCCCGGCCAACTAGGCAACTACGACCTGATACCCGCCAAAACTCCAGAGGTACTGTCGGTGATCGAGCACGGGATTCGTCATTTGGCCGACAGCAACGCGACCCTGGCCATGAAACATTGGGCTCGGTATCAGCAGAGCCACCCCTACGATGACAAAGCTCGGGAACGGATCCTGTCTGCTCTGGTTAAAGGACTGTATCGACAAGGTTTTGAGAATGTAGCTGTTGACTACTTTCTGGAGCAGAGCGCATTTGCCGACAAGAACCTGGTGGAATGGCTATTGCGAGAACACATTCTCAAAACCGACTGGCCAACACTGATCCGCCTCATAGACGAGCTACCCGAAGAACAGCGCTCCGAACAAAAGTGGCGCTACTGGTACGCCAGAGCGCAACTGCTCCACGGCACCGCCCCAGACACTGTGGATAGCGCCAGAACCACCCTACGGGAACTGTCTCGCTTTAGAAGCTTTTATGGCTTCCTGGCCAGCGATTGGGTAAACAACCCCTATCAGATGCAACATGCCCCAGTAGCGATCACCGAAGACGATACCGCCGCCATGAGGGCCTTACCCGCTATGCGGCGTATCCGGGAATTACGGATTCACGGACAGGCACTGTACGCCCGACGGGAATGGTATGACCAAGGCAAGCATTTCGATTCACGACAATGGCAAACCGCTGCCCGTCTGGCGCAGCAATGGCAATGGCATGGCCAGGCTATTCTCGCCATGGCCCGGGCTGACTACTGGGATGATATTGATATCCGCTTTCCCACCCCTTACCGCCAGGAATTTGATCACCATGCTAAAAAGCAGGGCCTGCCACTGCCTTTGGTGCTGGCCGTCGCCCGCCAGGAAAGTGCATTCCGAGCGACTGTCCAATCACCGGCCGGCGCCCGCGGTCTGATGCAACTGATGCCCGCCACTGCCCGGGAAACCGCTCGCAAACACAAGGTTCCCTATCGGGGTAGCAATCAACTGACCGATCCCTCACTCAATATCCAGCTTGGAACCCTGTATTACAGGGGCGTACTGGATCGCTTTGGCGGGAACCGCATACTGGCCTCGGCCGCCTACAATGCCGGCCCACACCGAGTCGACCGCTGGCTAAAACGCAGCGGCGGCAAATTGCCCTTCGATGCCCGGGTTGAAACCATTCCCTTTAAGGAAACCCGCCAATATGTTCAGAACGTACTGGCCTTTTCAATTATCTACGCTCATCACCTGGGCATAGATGCCTCGCTGCTCGAACCAGCGGAACGGACGCACCTTTGAGCAACCGAGGTCATCGTCAATGATTGCTCCCCACCCTCTGGTGGATATCGGCCTTAATCTCTCCAGCAAACAGTTCCACGGTGACCAAAGCACTGTGCTCGAACGGGCGCTGACGGCGGGGGTAGACACCTGCATACTTACCGGCACCAGCGAAAGCACCAGCGCCGAGGTGTTGGCCCTGTGCCAACAATTTGCCGATAAATTCCCGTCCATGCTTTATTGCACCGCAGGCGTCCACCCCCACGAAGCACGGCACTGGACAGCACATACCCGCGCGGCCCTGGAAACGTGTTTGACGGCGCCGCAAACCGTCGCCATTGGCGAGTGTGGTCTGGATTTCAATCGCGATTTTTCGCCACGGGATGCCCAGCAACAGGTTTTCGAAGCCCAGCTTGAGCTGGCCAGTGCAATTGGCAAACCCCTGTTTATGCACGAACGGGATGCTCACCAAAGACAACACGAGATTCTCAAATGCTACCGGGATAACTTTGACCGAGGCGTTATCCACTGCTTTACCGGTGAGCGACAAGCCCTGTTCAATTACCTGGATCTGGATTTACATATCGGCATTACCGGCTGGGTCTGCGATGAACGCCGGGGAGCCGAATTGCGCGAATTGATACCTGAAATACCGTTGAATCGCCTGATGATAGAAACCGATGCGCCCTATCTGATCCCGCGCACCATCAGACCCAGGCCCAAATCCCGCCGCAACGAACCCGCTTTTTTGCCCTGGGTATTGACCACGATCGCGGAATTGAGACATGAATCCCCGGCGGATCTCGCTAAAGCCACCCGCAAAACCAGCCTGGAATTTTTTGGTATCCTTGCAAACTCACCCACTCCTCAAACACAGGAACCGGCAGCCTAGGCAGGCTTTCCTCGTATCCATGAGCGAGAGACCCTTGCATACAGCCAAGGCCCCTACGGACGACAAAACATGGCCTCTTCCCGCGGAAATGACGACACCAGCAAGCTGGAACCTCGCGCCCAGTTTGCCGCCCTGTTTGCCGATGACTCCCAGGCCATCGACCTGATCGAAGCGGCGCTGTTGATTGCCGCCGAGCATCACCCGGAGTTTGATCTCGCCGACTGTCACCGTCAGATTGAGAAACTGGCGACCGAAGCCCGGGAGCACATTGACTTTTCGGGCGATGCCCGGAGCATCGGCGAGGACCTGTGCAAATTCATGTATCGCCAGGCTAAATATAACGGTGACCACGCTGACTACTACAACCCCGACAACAGCTATCTGGATCGGGTACTGAAGCGGCGCAAGGGCATCCCCATCACCCTGGCCCTGGTCTATATCAGCGTCGGTCGACAGCTGGGCCTGCAAATGGAGCCCGTGGGTTTTCCCGGCCATTTCCTGGTCAAATTGATTGGCGACGACACCGACGTGATTCTCGACCCCTTTTCAGGCCAGCTACTAAGCGAAGACGACTGCAAGGAATTACTGAAAACCTGCACACAGGGTCAGGTAAGTTTCAAACCAACGCATCTAGACACCACCAACGACCGCGATGTGGTGCGACGCATTCTCGGCAACCTCAAGGGTATCTATCTCAGTCGCAAGGAGATGGACCAGGCGCTGGCGGTCTGTGACCAGCTCCTGCTGATTAGCAAGAACTCCCCACGGGACATTCTCGACCGCGCTTACGTGCTGGAACAGATGGATTGCCATGCCGCCGCAATTCAGGATCTGGAGCACCTACTGAGCCTGGCGCCCCCACCCCATGTCAGCCAATCCATTCGGGAAAAAATTGCCAATCTTAAACGCCAGAATTCCGGCCAGTTACATTAAGCGGAGCCATCCCGACGCCTAGTCACCCGCCACCAGGCGCTTAATCTGCCCGGCGCTAAAGGGCCAGCCTTTTTCCTCGCCCCGAGCGTTTTTCACCACCGGGATACGGATGCCATACTCGGTCAGCAGGGTTTCATCACCGCTGATATTTACCACCGTGTAAGCCTCTGGTCCGACCACCGCGTCCAGTATCTGCCTGGCCTGATCGCACAGGTGGCAACCGGTGCCCGTATAAAGTGTAATCATTCTTCCTTCGCCTTATTGATTCGACTTCGCATCACGCACCACCCGCTGCCGACCGATGCCGGATCAGCCAGCAGTGGTGTATATTTTTGCGCCTGGCGAAATCCCGATCGATGGTACGGGCAGTAATGTCCTCAACATCAAATCGGGTAGCGATATTTTCCGACAGTCTGAAGCGACGCCGATTGGTCGAAAACACCAACACACCATCACCCGCAAGAAGCGCCATGGCCTGGCTGATCAAACGCTCGTGGTCCCGCTGCACATCCAGGGTCTCGTTCATGTTTTTGGAATTGGAAAAAGTGGGCGGGTCGAGAAAAATCACATCGAACTTGCCACCCTCCCTATCACCACCCCCGGCCAGCCATTTCAGACAATCGGTGCGCAGTAGACGATGACGGGACTCATCAATGCCGTTGAGCTCAAAATTACGCCTTGCCCAGTCCAGATAACTGGCGGACAAATCCACGCTTACACTCTCCCGCGCCCCACCCTGTACAGCCAGAACCGTGGCGCTGGCCGTATAGCAGAACAGGTTGAGAAAGCGCTTGCCGGTGCACAACCGTGCTAACAACTTGCGCACTGGTCGATGATCCAGAAACAGGCCGGTATCCAGATAAGCCGCAAGGTTCACCTCCAGGGAAGCCCCCTGCTCCTCAACCACAAATACGCCCTTTTGAGATGACCTGCCCAGGCGCTGATATTGCTGCTCACCCCGTTGGCGTTGACGCTGCTTGAAAAACAACAGCCCGGCGCCAGGCCGCAGCACTGCCATTACCGCCGCCCGCACCTCCTGCAAGCGGCGAGCCGCCAGTGCCGCGTCAACGCTGTCTGGCGCTGCGTATTCCTGAACATGCACCGCCTCCTAACCGCCTGCGCAAAAA
>OBIY01000816.1_pt1 | contig 10834 bp, 9 predicted proteins | sample 1519841 | NCBI WGS metagenome assembly OBIY01 (sample SAMN03019774, study PRJEB22545) | beach sand metagenome | biome: beach; feature: sea beach; material: beach sand | place: USA: Municipal Pensacola Beach, FL | collected 2010-07-30 | depth 30-40 cm m
TTATTATGTTTAGGTTTATAGTTTAAAATTGAACATAATAATACTCAAATAATAATGTGTCAAAATGATTTTTAAATGCACTAAATGCCCTTTTGCTTGTACTAATGAACGCTTTGTGCACAATTGTGCGCAAGAGGGGGTTTTGGAACCACTAACCAAGGAGATCAAAGATGATGAAACTCCAAGCCCAAAATCACCTAGTTCTAAATCCCCTAATGACACAACAGACAATATGGATACTGATAACATCAACATCGTCAATGATGAAATTTCCGAAACAGAATCAGAAGTAGATATAGATCTAACATCAGAGGAACATGATGATATTGACATTGATGTAGATTATATGTCAGATGACTTCATTGTTAAAACTGATAGCGACAGTGACAACAATCTCAAAGAGACTGACAATCTCAAAGAGACTGACAAACATGGTAATACTGTAGTTGATCTTATGTCTAAAGCTAGCACTATTCCCAATAAAACTAATGATCAGGATCTTGATATTGACTCTGATCAAGATCTTGATACAGTTTACATTCCACCCACAGCTTCTACTGATGATATTGATACTAACGGTAATTTTGATGAACAAATACTTAAGAAAAGAAAGCGTAGTCGTAATAAAAAACATTCATATTCATTAACATTTAACTGTAATTGGCCTGGATGTGATTTTAAAACTGTGTTGATGTCGGAAATAAAAAAACACATTAAAAATATGCATGGTGGGCAAACATTTGAAGATAAAGGTAATAGACGTAAAAGTAAACGTAAGGTAAATAGACGCAAGGTAAATAGACGTAAAACAAATAAACATAAAAATAATAAACATAAAAATAGTAAGAGACAGCGTAAGAAGCGCAAATGGCGATGTAAATCTTATGATGAATCGACTCCGCTAAAATGTGGAATATGTGGGCATAAATCCAAAACTGCATTATATGCTTCTTCACATGCATATTATCATACGGATCCTAAATCTGCTAAATGTGAACATAAGAACTGTACTTACCTTGGGTATGGTATTGGTAATGTAAAGATTCATGAAAGAAGCAATATACATGCTGATAGCGAAGGACCGTATAAATGCAATATTTGTGGTGTTGAAAAACCTTATCTAATTGATTTGGGTGACCATGTAAGATGCCATTACAACGCTAGTATGAAAAATCCATCGTTTCTAGAATGCAGAATATGTAAAATAGTACCATTCACCCAGTTATGGAGATTAAAGGATCATATTATATATCATCATTATAATAAGAATAATCAATTGAAATGTGCTTATTGTAAACGTACATACTATGATGTTCTTTCATTTCTGAATCATAACTGCTCTAATAAAGATATAACTGCTTCTACTGTTGCTAACGCAGCCGTCACAAAAAAATCTTCATCAGTGAGACGAGCCCCCCCTGATGAATCTGATGCGTATCTTTTACACAAGTTTATTGAATTTGGTGGCAAAGATCATTACACTGATATCCAAACATCTACTTACCATAAAGATTCAGTATAATGATCTTGTTATTTTTATCAATCGCCATATAATTCTTCAAATCCATAAATATCGCGTAAATACATATCAATTACTATGAATATGAGCATATGCCATATAGAGTGATACATAACGTATATAGATTGTGATGCGGCAGTTTTATCATATTCTGATATAATTTTTATGACTAATGCTAAACCTAGATACTGTATGTTTTTTAGCCCGTAAATAACACCACCATACATGTTGATACCTAGGTAAAGCAATCTAATTGTTGTGATCACACATCCTGCAACATCAAATCTATTCATTACCCATGACGCATATTGAGATACATCTGGATGTCCCACCATTCCATGTTTATGATTCTCAAATAGATGTGATACAAAGGATGCTGATGATACAAACAATAAACATAGAAAGGTTATATAATCACGTGCTCGATATGAAGTCATCAAAGGATGCATACATGTTATATTTGACACAGCAACAAATGTATTGAGTGGGTGAATCATCTTCTCATATAATTAGCCAAACATTTATTTGGTTATTATTGAATATTTTTTCAAAACTTACCATTAACATCAACATATAACGCGTAGTACACCGCAAATGAATTTGGATGAACAATACATACGAAAGGTATGCATGGAACCTACTTGGATGCAACCATCGCATGTGATATATAATCAATACGCTGATCCAGTTAACAAAAATTTAAAATTTTTAACATTCATTATAAATCTGTTACATAAAGAAACTATTACATCTACACGATACAATAAAAAAGTTATAGATACATGTAAAGAAGTGGTGATAAAAATATTACAATCCGATTATAATAGGAAACTCATATACACGAAAGAAGAAATAACAAAAATAAAAGGATTTGAGCACATTATTGATATATGGAAGTGCATACATCATAACCCCAAATTATAAATCAATATGGAATATAATAAATTTCAAAAAGCGATACTGATTATATTGGGAAATCCAAAAATAACAGATCTTGTATCTATGGATTTGTTAAGACCTGATAAAGAATTATTGATCCGCATTATTCTTAGAAAGCCCGACACAAGCCTAATTGAACATAGATTATATCATTCAGAACACATACATTTAGACTCAATTGGATTCACAATGATTCTGTTTACAATACCCGATCACTTTAAAAAAGTATTAGAAATGTATTATAGAAATCGACCAAGCAATGGATTAATCAGACTAATTGAAAAGCATAAAAATAATATGATCATGTCACACAACTTACAACCAGAAGATTTTGAAACATTTAAAGATGTTGTAAGCTTATTATTGGATAGACTTAAAAGTAAGCTTACACTAGTTCTATAAAATTGAATTAATTTTTTAAATACAACTACATGATTACAACATAATGACTACCTGCAAAATCAATAAATGTTATAGTGCAAACTGCTCATGCAGTGGTACATGGCACGTTGTGCACTTTTGCGTTAGAGAAAATCTAACATGTTCTCTAACTGCCATGTTAGAATCAGACACATTTGTAAAGCAAGCAATCCCTCCAACATATTCATCAAATGTGCTTGACTATTGTTTATCAAAACATAAGAATATTAAAATGTTTAAACTATTAACTAAATACAATTTAATTAAAAATTGCACTATTAATATTTTAGCACAAGCAGCCAAATCAAATGATAAAAATACATTTAACCATATTTTGGACTTTGTTAAGTCAGATGCTTTTGAGGAAATTGATTGCTCTGATAACAATGACAAAAAATATGTTGTTTACCATGTTTGTAATAATGGAACTGATTATATGGTTGATAAAACTATAGAGTATTGTAAAAGAAAAGGATATTCAATTCCAACATTAGAAGAAATGGCCGATTGGATATTTTTCCGCGATGGGCATTATAATTGGAAGAATATTAGCGCTGCTATGACTATTAGAAGACTTGGTTTTGATTTTTCAGCTTGGGATAAAACTGATCATGTTATCCGTGGAGTTGTAAATGATTGGTGGGGATCCAAAACTAGATTAAATATGTTGATCAATGTTGGTGTACGAATTAATGAAAATAAAAGTATAAAAGATATTATCAAAAACGGAAGTACTATTCATTATATACTGCAATCAGCAATTGAAACATGCTACTCACCTGGTGATCGCCTTTTTACCATGTTAAAAAAATTTGGGGTAAAATTTGATAGTATGACACAAATAGAATATAATGGTAGTAAAATACCGTTGCTAGAGTTATGCGTAAGATATTTGAGAAACCACGAACATAATATATGGGATCTTGTTAATCATACGCACTGTAGTCGCATTGATAGTGAGTTTTACATTAAAATGATCATTCGTTTGTTAAAAGAAACTCATTATGCACATAAACATATGGCAGAATGTGCCATGACAATCTATCGTAGACTTTTACTAAAGGATAAAAACTTATCAAAATATGCATTAAAACAAATTGGAAAAGAGTTTCACCGATATAACACCAATAGTCTTGTGAAATTGGCTAATTTTGTTGAACAATGTGTTGAGTATAACCATTTATCTCTTTATGAGATTATCATCATATTTACTGATAGCGCAAATATGGTCTCAGATAATACTAGATTCATTATAAAACATATTGCAAATAATAAAAATATGATCGGACACTTAACTAAATTTGCTAATGATCTTTTCAAAAATCCATGGGAACCATTTCAAAAATATTGGCTTAAGCCAATATTTAAGAAGCACGATATTGAATGTGATGAAGACATATGTATAAAATATTATTGTGATGTTCTTATTACGCCTCAGCGTGAAAGATACTTTGTTGGATCATGTTTCATTTGGTGGGCAGAAAACAATATAATTACACATGATATGATTAATAGAGATAATATCATTAAAGAATTATATTCCGGTGACTATCACATTGGCAAAATAACTATTGATCGCAATAATGCTGAAAAGATATATGATGAAAATATTATTACACTGATATCATCTGTGTTCAAGGAAGTTGAAGACAAACCATCTGATACAAAAAAATTGATTATGAGTCTTACAAAAGTTATGTAATACAATTACAATCAATTTTTTTATAAATTATTTCAACCCTTTTGTTAATGATCCCTCACAACAAATATGTTTCCAAAATTTATAAATCGCGTGATGAGATGGAACACGTGAAAATACATCAGATTTATACGGCAATCCGTTATTATATGCATCTGATATCATATCTTTAGTAAATTTACATAATAATTTATAATGAGGAGATGTATTTGAATAACGTATATTGCGTATTTCTTTTAATAATCCAATCATCATAGTGTCGGTAAGATCGTAATATATTTTTATTTTATCGCGTATTATTTCATAAATATTAGCCGCCATAATATATCGCTTCCAGTAAAAAGCTTTATAAAATAGCTCACCATTATTTTTGCTCATATCAATATTTTTACTAAGATAATTAGCTTTACCCATTAACCCAAATCCCACTGCGATGCTTAGCATATAATATTTTAAATCACCGTCATCACCATCACCAAACTGTTTTATTTTTTCCCAGATAGGATCATTCTTAGTTTTTGAGTATTCATCATATTTAACAACATTATACATTAGATTGATGTGGCTAACATTATTCAATACATACTTTATGCAATTTATTTCGCTTTGTATTGTTATTTTTGTAATTGCCTTCATATCCAAATATTTTATATTCTTTAATAACAATCTAAACGTAGACTCAATCTCGGACATAGGTCTCGATCCCCATTTTTCATAGTGTAAACTTGATACTAACATTTTAATTACTTCAGTGGACACTTCGCAAACTAAAGTTTTATCATAATGTGATATATCATCTGGTGTACGTTTAATCATAATATTTAATATCTGTAAAGCTGTCCCCCTCGCCGCAGCATATGTATATTTAGGCTGATCATATAATCCTTTTATTTCACTAAAGTGTTCAACTAAATCAATATTGCCAAATTGGTAACAACTTTCGATAATATCATCGTTTGGTGTGATCCATTTTTCATGAATTAAAAATTTAAGCATTTCAACATTTGCGTACTTTGCAATAAGCCCTTCATCAAGAAAATATTGTGATACGTTATATATATCTTTGACCTTTTCATTCTTTATAAACTCAGAGAGAGCATATATGTTATTGTATTGAACAGCTTTGCTTATATCGAAATAACGGGCATTATATTTGATTATATGAGTTATAATGCATTTTATATTTTCTTTGATGGCCCATGCACTTATGTAAGACATATTGTGTTCATAACCAGAACATCTTGCAAAGATAAATTCGTCATTATTATTAATTTCATCTTCGATTCTAGAACACAAACGTATTAAATACTGAGATATTTTATAGTGTTCATTTAGAATAGCTAAATTAGCTATTTCTCGATAATACTCTTTATATTTACGAAGTTTGCAAATATCACCGTGATGATCCATCGTTGTTATAAATATACCATCAATATTATTTATTAAAATAATTCAAAAAAAGAGGGGTAAACCTCAAATCACCATGAGGTAAGCTTATCATCTATTTTCGCACTGCTGGTTTTGTTGATGTTACAATGCCTAATCCACATCTGTCAAGAGCTTCCATAACACGTTGGTTTCGCATAACCTCTTTTGGTAGATGTGCTATGTGATGTAATGGTATTTTGCCTGTGGGTTTATATACTTGTAATGTTTGAACATCTATTCTAAGTATTATTCGTTCACCTTCTCTATCATCAAATGTATATGTTCCATAGAATGCGTAAAAGTATCTATATGACATCTTTTTTACTTTGCACGTGATACGTCTATTTATCCGACGATAAGGAGGATAAGCACCATACATGTCTATTATCATGTAACGCGCAAAGAATCTGGTCACTAATCGTCTAATGTGGTCCGGCATTCTTTTACCAAAATTAATGTTAAGATCATTGATCGCAGCCATATATGCATACCTGAGATTGCGAGGTGCATCTGAATCAGACCCCGATGATTCTGTATCATCATCCATATCACTTACATCTGATTCATCCATATCACTTACATCTGTATCACTATCGTCATCAGTTGTATCGTCATCAGTTGTATCGTCATCAGTTGTATTAAGGCCCATGTCTTCTATAATATCATTGCATGATAGCTTTGAATGTTCCTCGGGAGGTAAGGTCATTGAAGTATACGCCATATCATCCATATCTAAATCGTTGCTTCGTTTATCTTCCATCCAATCTGGAACCAATCCCATTTCTTTAAAAACTTCAAAGCTGTATGTATCTTCAGGTATATGTGATTTGACATTGTATTTTGGTCGTAGGCTTGTACCATAGTTACACAGTTGGCCATCACTACCTTCCTTTAATCTAAACAAGTTTTTCCAGTTGTATCCTTGATCAATTTCACCGATAATCATTTCCTTATTAACCCATTTGCCATCTCTTATTCTAATGTGACGTAAATCATCTGATCGAACATCTGCTCTACCATAAGCAATTTGCTTTAAAGTTTCAAGCATAACCCATTTATATAAATCTGTTCCTTTTTGTGCTTTCTTAGATATCAATGTGATTTTATATCTACGTAATAGATTAATAAGTTTACCTTCGCATTTTGGCTTAAATAAAGCCACCATATCTTTATAAGTAATTGCCTCTTGCGGTTCCTCTCGCTTCATCCAAGATGGATATAATCCAATTCTATCACAGATTGATCCTATCTCATATCCCGGCACGATCTTTAAATTGGATACACTATTACTTAGCTCTGATATCACATCATATTGTCGCCCGCCTGGCCTCGCAAAAGCTATCACATGGAACATTGGTCGAATGTTATCGAGATCGTTAAATGTGTATGCTCTTATTAATGAGAATGTCGCTCTTTCGCTTTCACCCATAGTCCAAGCAATGTTCTTAGCAAATCTAACATCCTCATCACGTTTTATATCAAAGTTGGAAGCAACAACATATCTAATCTGCGCTTCATAGCGCAAGATCTGCGCAATAAGCATTTTTCTAAGTTCGTCTGTAAGAAGCCCATTGTTTAGATCAATTGTGATATCATCCAAGATTGGATCAATCAGATCCTTATCAGGATCATCAAAATATGTATAGATCTCCTCTCTGCTGTTATCCATTATTTCGTTAATTTTCGCTCCGGCCTTCTCACTTCGTTCGCATGCCCGCTCAATTAACGAAATATATTTTTACAATGTCAATAGTTTACAATGTCAATGGTTTGTGATGTTTTATAATACTTTATCTTGAATTCAAAAAACTAGTGGGGGCTCTGCCCCCATAACCCCCGATCTCGCAGAGATTGATGGGATTGCATCTCCATAACCCCTGTGGGGTAAACCCTATAACCCTTCCAATCTCCTCAATCCCGGAGGGATTGGGTGTTGAGTGATTGGGCGATTTTCGCAATTAATTCTGGATCAGCTGACATTACATTATTGTAATGAATAAGTGTGTTAACTTTTTTTACGATACTTTCGGTAAACTGATCAATACTAACTTGACTTTGCAAATCCCAATCTTTAATCACTAACACATTACGCTTGTCATTTAATCTAGTCTTTTTAGCACTATTATCAATCAATAATGTGTTACTAGGGCCAAAGATTCTATCTTTGTTAAATATAGGATTGTTCCAAATATATTGAAGAGGTTTGATTGTATGATATTTTTTAATAGATTTATCTTTACCAAATTCAGGATCATACATTGTATGTTCCCTGTGTGCGGTGAATAAAACATCTTTATAATATTTACCAAAGATTTTAGGCATTACATTATCTAGATTATGCAATGATGTTGATGAATAAACTCCAACATAATACTCACTAAAAATGTAATCCATAAATGCTCGTAAACCAGGCCTAATCACAAACTTTCCAGTTCTATGAGCAGCTGTTTCAAAACCTGGCACTGGCCTATTTCTTGGTACCTTACAACAAAGAACATTGTTGATATCAAAGATTAATAATATTTGTTTTTTGCTATCTGCCATCATTTAATAAATAAATAGAAGAATGTTCTATATAACATGTTAGTATTTTGTGATTCAAAAAATTATATAACCAATCAACTGGCCAAATAATTAATTTATCGCTTTTTTGGTAAAACATCCATCAAGACTATTATAATAGTTTTTTGCTTGTTTATAAACTCGATCTGTGCAGTTTTCTTTAATCCATTCTAAAGTGTATTGTTGACCAGGTATTTCATATGATAATTCGATTAAAATGGGTATCATTTTTGAACTCCACCAAAATACTGCATTTTTTATACAAATATTATCCTCCATGCGAAAATCGCAATCTTTATCTCGGACTAAAATATAAATTGCTTCACGAAAATTATATTTTACAGCATTTTTTACCATGTTGTTATTGAATGATTTGCATAACTTGTATAATATGTTGAATACTTTATTATGATCTTTATTTTGTTCTGCACCCTTACACGTGCATGTTAAAACTTTACTATCTTCATATGTTGGGTCAGCTCCTAATGATAAATATTTATTGACTAATTCAACTGATCCTTGATATGCTGCAACCCACAGCAAGAAGTTATAAAGTGTTTTGTCTTTTTTGGCTCCCCTTTCTATAATTTCTATTTCTAATGTAGTTTCGTGGCGAATCGTCCCTAATCGACTAACTGCTAATCTAACTACTCGATAATTATCTCTAGATAAGTTCGCGCCCATTGTTATGAATGCGCAATATGCGTGACGAATCTCTTTATATCCTTTCTCTCTGTCATTATAGATATCATTGATAATAGCACCGTCTGCATAATTTACATCAATATTCTTTTGGCGGCATATATCAACTATATCCATATAAGATGGAATTAATTTGAGTATATTTGGTAGATGATAAATAAATTTATCAGTATCATCCGCCACTTTATTGATATGATCACGATACAAAGCATGACTACTTACAATTGCTTCTGATAAGTCAAACCTCCAATTAATTTTTGTCCATTTTTTATGTTCTAAAATAATTGAACAAAACATATCAGTTGATATGTTCTTTAACACGTTTTCAAATATTTCGTCATAATAGGAATGACCACATTTTAATATCTCTATAGCAAATTTTTCGGATAATGGCCGAGTCCAATCGATTTTCCAAATTAATATAGAATCAACGTGCGATCCATAATTGTTTAAATTATCACGTATATTAAGTCCACTGGCTTTTTCTATTTCCCATATCTTAATATCTAATCGAGCAATATTAATACTTCGCATGATAGTTCGAAATGCTCCATTTTTATGTTTTTGATTATTGTTTTTATTAAGTCTAACCATGCTTAATGAATTTAGAACAAATGATTTGTATCCATTTTTATCATCTGATGCATGCATTCCTGGTTGAATCTTAAGCATCCAAATATTATGCGGCGACATTGCATAAACTAGACGCACAGCTTCAATAGCATAGTCAAATCTAAATTTATCAACTGGTATCGTTAAGCATGCATCGGCCAATCTAGAAATACTGCCGTTGTTACATTTTTCTATAATATTATTACACCAATATTGTGATCTTGTTAGTAATGTTCTTTCAATCTCTAGATTTTTACAATTTTCAATCATATATTTCAGGCCATCTTCCCAAATTTGACCGTGTACAATATCGAATATTTCATTTAAATCATATCGCTTAAGCGATATAATGTATTCTAAAAATTTTATGGGCTCAGAACATGTAATTGATCTCGCAATTTGCTTAACAATGTCATATATCACAATACCATATATGTCAATATCTACGATATTGTAATCATATTCTAAAAGCTGTTTAAACATCCATAATTTATTATTTCTTATTGCTTTGCTCATGAATGTGACATTGGGTAGATAAACGGGTATCGAAACTTTCAACATTCCAAATCTTTCAATTAACCACGCATCATATTCAATTGCTTTTTTTAAGTCACATTCAGTCAATTTATTGTTAATATTATCAATCACTTGCGTTATTTCCTTATCTAAGGCATTTAAAAATTGCCAATCATTAGTATGGTTATCAGTGGTATTTATGCCAGTGGCATTTTTCACAATTTGTCTAAGCGTAATACTAAGGTTAGTCATCTTGATAATTCTTTGGTAGATAAAAAAGAAATTCAAAAAATACCTTATTATTCCAAATTTTTTATATATAATTTTTCATATGATATTATATTTACCAAAGTGATACATAACTTAATCGACAGATAATCTGGAGATTGACAACCTAAAGTTTATAAGTGTAAATACCTTTAATTAAATAAAGTTAT
>OBIY01000817.1_pt1 | contig 10831 bp, 10 predicted proteins | sample 1519841 | NCBI WGS metagenome assembly OBIY01 (sample SAMN03019774, study PRJEB22545) | beach sand metagenome | biome: beach; feature: sea beach; material: beach sand | place: USA: Municipal Pensacola Beach, FL | collected 2010-07-30 | depth 30-40 cm m
GGATAAAGTGTTCGCCCAGCTCCATGGCAACGGATTTGCTCATATGAATGACCGCCGATTTGGCGCCGGCATAAGCGTGGGGGCTATAACCTGAATGCAGACCAGCGATCGAGCCGGTGTTAATAATGCTGCCCGATTTCTGCTTTTTCATAACCGGGGCAGCGTATTTCATACCCAGAAAAACCCCACGTACGAGTACATCATAGGTCATATCGAATTCATCGACTGGTGTATCTTCAACCGGACCCAGCACCCCACCAAACCCGGCATTATTAAAAATACAGTCAAGCCGGCCCCATTTTGAAACAGCTGTGTCCACGGCGGATTTAACCTGTTCCTCGCTACGCACCTCCACTTCAACAAAAGTCGCGACGTCTCCCAACTCGGCGGCAAGAGCCTGTCCGCGCTCCTCCTGCATATCGGCGATTACCACCCGCGCGCCCTCCTCCGCAAAAAGCCTCACGCTGCGCTCTCCGATACCGCTGGCGCCGCCGGTGATTACTGCCACCTTTCCGTCAAGTTCACCCATTACTGTTTTCCTCTTTTACTGCAACTATATAGTGTGATTATTCGCTGTCGGCATCAGCCCTGCATCAGGTTAAAAGCGTTCACCAGATGCATACCACCGTCCACATACATGGGACAGCCATTAACGTAAGTGGCTTGATCCGAAGCAAGAAATACGATGGCGTTGGCAATATCCTCCGGTTTGCCTACCCGACCACTGGGCATTACCTTGGGTACTTCCTGCTTCAGACGTACGCTTACTTCCTCTCCGTAAACATCGGCCAGAATCGGGGTGTCGATCAGGCCAGGCAGAATAACGTTATGGCGGATACCCGGCACGGTGATAACGCTGTCTTCGGTAAATTTAAGGATCGCGGCTTTGCCAACGCCATAGGGGCAATATTTATCGATGGCCATAACCGCGGCGGCGGAAGCAATATTCACAACGGATCCATTTGGCGCTGCTCGCAAGAGCCTGGCGGCATGTTTCACCAGAAATAGCGGGGCTTTGATCAGCACAGCCATCTGGGCGTCGTAACTGGCTTCTTCCACTTCTTCCGGATTTTTGAATTCCGCCCAGGCGGCGTTATTGACCAATGTATCCAGACGACCGTGGGTTTTCTCAACGTCGACCAGTAATTGTTGAATATTATCTACACTGGTTATGTCACAGCGCGTAGCACAATAGGCCTTGCCCAACGAAGCGGCGGCAGCGTCGAGTTTTTCCTGATTCAGGTCAACGGCGACAACAGTAGCGCCTTCGCTGATAAACAGCTCGGAGGCTTTCAGGCCAATGCCCGAGGCCCCGCCAGTCACCAGTACCACGCGATTTTCAAATCTCATAATGCTTCCTTAATGGTTAGTTTATTAAAAGTAATAATTTTCATTCGTGGCCCTGCTAACGCCTCTGGATAGCGAGGGGCCTAGTCCCAAATATGTAGTGGCATATCATGCAGGAGATTGTTGATCTCTGATTCCGATAATTCCTGTTTTTCAATCAGGCCACGAGCGACACGGCCCACATAGTTGATATATTCCCGTTCCACAAACAGATCCACTACGTCCTCTGCAACCATATCGAGGATATTGTCGTCCTTATAAGTAATATCCAGCTGATCCGCGCCGGGTAGTGAAATGCGCAATTTCTCCAGCCGAAGCAGTTCCACCAGGGCATCATAATAATCCTGCCCACCATGGACTTCGCGGAATGGCTTTTTCAGGTAAACCGCCTGGGATACCGGACCAGCAAAACGAATGCGTGTCGTGACCAGGGTTTCCCTAACCGCCAGGGGCCACAATTCAGCTAGCTCGTGGACGCGATTATGGATAGTTCTCACATGGGGCGTTAGCTCAAAACGCACCACACTGCGATCCATACGGGAGCCCTCTTCGCCCAACTTTGCACCATAGACTCGTCGTCCATAGTAATGGGATACCACCACATGACCAGCCTCATGCATGGCAACGGTGGCCAGTCTTTTCTCTTCGCGTTTGTCCTCGTGTTCATTCATCGGCGCATCATCCGATCCCTTGCACAAGGGTATGCCAAAGCGTTTATGATTGCGAGTTTCAGGAACGCAGTCGCATGTGACAAAGCTCCTTCCCTGGAACGAGACGTGATGGAACAAACACTAACCATTGACGGGATATATAACGGCGCCACCGGCGTCGCCAATGGCGGTTACAGTTGTGGCGTGGTGGCCAGCTTTATATCAGGTGATGCGGAAGTGCGCCTCAACGCGGCCTTTCCCACGGAAACACCGCTAACTGTCAAATCTTCGGCCGAAGGCAACGTCGAATTCTTTCTCGAACAAAATTGCTCAAAAGCGAATTTACTGGGCAGTGGCAAACCCACCCTGCTCGATCTGGAAGTGCCGAACCCGCCGAACTACGAAGCCGCACGGCAAGCCAGCGAAAACTTTATCTTTCTACACCGGGTTGATCCGCGTGGCTGCTATGTGTGCAGCCCCATTCGCCCGGCAGGTGAAGGTTTACGCCTGTTTATTGGGCCACTGCCGAATATTCAGGGAAAATCCATGGGCGAAAATCTGGTGGCATCAGTATGGCGGCCTTCGCCGGAACAAGCGAAAGCAGACGGATATATCGACCCGGTTTATATCTGGTCGGTTCTGGATTGTCCTGGCGTGACCGCGCTCAAGTTGCGCAACCCCGGCTCAGGCGTGCTGGTACTCGGCAGTTGCGCGGCGAGCATGAAGGAAAAGCTGCCAGCCTCCGAGCACTACGTCGTCAGCGCCTGGGAAATTGACCCACCGCAAGGCGCCAAACGTTTTATGGGTGTAGCCATTCACTCCAGGACGGGCAAACTGATGGCCTGCGCCCGGCAGGTGTGTTTTGACGTCGGCGACGCCGTGCCGGGCTCACGGAGCAAAAGTTGATCAGGCTTGTATTTCAGGCCAGAAACCTTTTTGCCAGAGGCTCCATCTGCCCAGCCAGCTCAAAATCCAGATGGGTGATACCACCGGATTTGTGCGTGTACAGACCGATTTCCACCACATTCCAGACATTCACCCAGCGGGGGTGGTGGCAGAGCTTTTCGCATTCCAGTGCCGCCTGGGCCATAAAACCGAAAGCCTCGACAAAGTCCTTGAAATCGTAACGGCGCAGTAGTTTCCCGTCCTTGATCTCCCAGGGTGATGCGGCATTGGCGTTCAGTTCCGCCAGTCTTTTGGCCTGTTCTTCTTCACTCAGCAGTGCGGGCTTATTCATAGTGGTGATCCTGTTCTTTTATTCAAATTGTCATTATCTGTTGAAGCGCTGTTCTCCAGGCGCTTTTTTTCTGCTTGCCTGACCAACAGAGCAGAACAAAAACGGCCTGTCATGCTAGCAAACTTGCCGACCGTTCAATAGTTCAGGAGAGTAATTTAGCACTACGACCTGGCGGGCGAACCTTCGTCCGACCCCAAGCGTTGTTCCACCTGGTGCACCAGATAAATGGTTTTAATCAAGGTATCCGGTGTGAGGCTAATGGAATCGATACCCAGCTCCACCAGAAACTCCGCCATATCGGGGTAATCCGAGGGCGCCTGACCACAGAGTCCCGAATGACGTTGGTTGCGCTCGCACCCCTCCACCGCCATGCGAATCATGGCCTTGACGCCGGGGTCGCGTTCGTCGAAATCCTCGGCGAGAATCTCCGAATCCCTATCCACCCCCAGGGTCAGTTGGGTCAGGTCATTGGAGCCAATGGAAAACCCATCAAACAGCTCGGAAAAAGCGTCAATTTGAATGACATTATTGGGGATCTCGCACATCACATAAACCCGCAATCCCCTGTCGCCCCGCTTAAGTCCGTAATCCGCCATAGCCGCCAACACCCGTTTGGCTTCGTCGATCCGCCGGCAGAAGGGAATCATCACAATAAGGTTGTCTAGGCCCATCTCCTCGCGCACCCGTTTGATAGCCCGGCATTCCAGTTCAAAGCCCTGGGCATAGGCCGGATGACAATAACGGGAGGCCCCGCGAAAACCGATCATGGGGTTGTCTTCCACCAACTCGAAGTCGGATCCACCCAGGAGCGCCGCGTATTCATTGCTCTTGAAATCGGACATGCGGACCACGACCGGGCGAGGATAAAAGGCTGCGGCAATCGTGCCAACGCCCTCGGACAGCCGTTCAACGAAATAGTCTTCCGGTGTCGAATAAGTATCGGTTAATTCCGCCAGTTGCCGGCGCTCGTCGCTATCGGAAACCCGGTCCGGGTAAAGCAAGGCCATGGGGTGGGCTCTTATATGCTCCGCAATAATAAACTCCATTCGCGCCAGGCCGACGCCATCACAGGGCAGTTGGGCGGTCTGAAAAGCCAGATCCGGGTTGCCCAGATTGACCATTATCTGGGTGCGTGTACGGGGCAGGCTTTGAATATCGATCCGCTCCACCGCAAAGGCCTGTTCACCCCCATACACCAGGCCAACATCGCCTTCGGCGCAGGATACCGTCACAACCTCGCCGTCACTCAGGGTTGTCGTGGCGCTGCCAGCGCCTACCACCGCGGTCACTCCCAGCTCGCGGGCAATAATCGCGGCATGACAGGTACGTCCGCCGGTATCGGTAACAATAGCGGAGGCAAGCCGCATAACCGGCTCCCAGTCCGGAGCAGTATGATTGGCGACCAGAACATCCCCGCCCTGAAAGTCAGCCAGATCTTCAGTCCCGTGAACAATTCGCACCCGACCGCTAGCTACCGATGTGCCCACGGCGCGGCCCCTGACCAGTACCGTCCGACGCGGCCCCTCCAGCCGATAGTGATCGACATGGGTATCACGACGCAGGGAAACCACGGTTTCAGGCCGGGCCTGGAGTAAATACAAATGGCCATCAACACCATCCTTGGCCCATTCCATATCCATGGGCGTGGGATGCCCGGCGCGGCTGGAATAGTGGTTTTCGGTACGAATACAGTAGTCTGTCAGGGTCAAGACGTCCTCATCCGACAGACAATACTGGCTCCGTTCACGGGCGCTGGTTTCCAGAAGCCGCGTGCTGTTACCTGAAGGGTCGTCTCCATAAACCAGCTTTTGACTTTTACTGCCTCGCTTACGCCGCAGTACCGCGCGATAACCCTGCTGGTATGTGGGTTTGTGGACGTAAAATTCATCCGGCTCGACCGTGCCCTGAACGATGGTTTCACCCAGCCCCCAGGAAGCATTAATGAAGGCCACATCGGGAAATCCGGTTTCGGTATCAATGGAAAACATAACTCCACTGGAGGCCAGATCCGAGCGCACCATTTTCATCACCCCGATGGACAGTGAGACGGCAAAGTGATCAAAGCCCTTGTCCAGACGGTAATGAATAGCACGGTTGGTGAACAGGCTGGCGAAGCAGCGTCGGCAGGACTCAAGTAGTTGTTCGTCGGACTCGATATTCAGAAAAGAATCATGCTGACCGGCGAAGGAGGCTTCGGGCAGGTCTTCCGCTGTCGCTGATGACCGGGCTGCAAGACTGATCGGGCCATCATACTGAGTTCGCAACTGCGTAACCGCCGCCAGGATTTCCTCTTGCAGATCCAAAGGCAGCCCCGCCTCATAAACCAGCTGCCGTGCGCGCGCTCCCCCCGTGGATAACGAGCCGATATCATCAGCATCCAGGCTGGCCATGGTCTCACATAAAGCCGGCCATACCCCGGCCTGATCCAGCATATAATTGTAGGCAGGCGCGGCGATGGCAAAACCATTGGGCACCCTGACACCCTGTGGCGCCAGTTCACGGTACAACTCACCGAGCGAAGCATTTTTGCCGCCCACCAACGGGACGTCCGCGATGGACAGATCCTTAAACCAATGTATGAAGCGGGGTTTTAACATTGTCGGGCGTTCCATTGCGCTCAAGCCCTGCGCCAGTCTTGTTTACCTCTACACTGCCCACCGCATCAATAATGGATCGGTGGAAGTAACTATGCCCCTGACTCACTCGCGTCAGCGCCGAGTAATTGTACGCCCCTACCTCTGGCTTCGACCCCAATCTGGATCAACAAACGGCAATTAAATTCCTGTAAACAGACTCTGATTCATCCAGCCAGCTCGACAACGCCGCCGGCGGCAAGCTGATCAATATCAGCCGCGTCATAACCCAGACCCTTGAGAACTTCGCGGGTATTGGCGCCCAGTTCCGGTCCCAGTTTTGCCGGTACTTTGGGCGTGCCCTGCACCCAGAACGGACTGTTGACCTGCTGTCCACGGCCCCACTCATGCCCTTCAACATCGATAAGCATATCGTTGAGCAAGGCCTGGGGATCATCTATCACGTCCTCAAAGGTCGCCACCACGCTGAAAGTCACGGAATGCGCTCGAAGCCGCTGACGCCATTCAGCACAATCGCGTGCGGCGAACACCTCCCGCAGAATCGGCGCCAGTTCACGGCCGTTTTTATGCCTGTTTTTAGTCTCACTAAAACGGGGATCATCAGCCAGTTCAGGGCGTTCAATGGCCTCGACGAACTTGGGCCAGTTTTTGTCTTCCTGGAGCACGATCAACGATATCCAGCGCTCGTCTTTGGTCTGGTAGTGATTGACCAGGGCATTGCCAGGGGCGCTCGGCCGCATACGCTTTGCCGGTGGCGTGCCGGCCAGCACACCGGATAAATTGCTGGCGCCAGCCCACAGGCCATTAGCCATCAGGCTGCTATAAACCCTGGCGCCCCTGCCGGTTTTTTCCCGCTGAAATAGTCCGGTCATGACTGCGGCGTAGAGGGTCATGGCGCTCGGATGATCGCCCATGGCCAAAGCCGGCAGGGTCGGTTCACTGTCGGCGGTGCGTACAATATCCATCAGACCGGTGCGCGCCCAGTAGGCGTTACCATCAAAACCCGGGGTATTGGCATCTTCGCCATTTTCCCCATAGCCGGTGATCTGGGCATAGACCAGACGATCGTTTTCCGCCGCTAAGTCCTCGTAGCGGATTTTCAGACTCTCCAGCACCTTGGGTGGAAAATTGGTGATAAGCACATCGGCTTCGCGCACCAATTTCTTCAGAATTTCCAGACCGTCGTCGGATTTAAGGTCTAGCACTATGCTGCGCTTGTTGCGATTATCCTGCTGCCAGATATAGGGGAATTCCAAAGGCATGAATGGTGGTGATTTATGAGCGTGGCGTAGTGGATCGCCAATGCCGGGTGATTCCACCTTGATCACATCGGCGCCAAAGTCCGACATGATCGCGGCACAGCCTGGACCAAATACAAAGGTGGATATTTCAATGACCTTTATTCCCGAAAGAACGGATTGTGCTTGTGTCATAACGCTGATTCCCTGTAATTAAAAAAGTTTATTTATATTTATTCCCGCTAGAGGTTTTATTTCCAGGCAAATACCGGCTGCTCATAGTGGTCAACCCGCGTATGGCGCCCATGCAGGCAAACCTCCCGAAACTGATACATTACCGCTGCCGTGGGCGCATGTACGAAGTTTTCCTCCACCAGCAGACGGATTACCGGCCTGTCACTTTCGGGGATATCCAGAAATACCGGCGAATCAGGTCGGTTCAGCTCCCCGAAACTGACCAGGTGAATGGATTCCACCTCCTCCGGATTGGCCCGCATGGTGACATCCTCCCCTCCCCAGACCACCACCGGCGTAATCAGGTAGCCGGAGCGGGTCTGGTAGTCATCCAGCACCCCGAGAATATTTTCCGGGGGGAGATGCAGATCAATTTCCTCCGCGGTTTCACGCAAGACTGCATCCCGGGGGCTTTCACCCGCGTCAATACGCCCACCCGGCAAGGCCCATTGGCCTTTGTGGGCCCTGAGCTTGGATGAACGACGGGTAAGCACAATGGCGCCATCTCCCCCCTCCGTTGCAACGATGACCAGACCCACGGCAGCATGCTTCAGACCTTCACTTTCCCGACCGCGACAGTTAAACGCTTCCAGACGCTGTACAACCCGATGCCTGAAACTGGGCTTGAGTGGCTGCTGCAAAATGATGGCCTTTACGTTATCTGTGTTATGGACCACAAAATATACTCGCAGATCCGATTCTCGCCAAATCCTGAACTCTGCGTATATTGGCACCTTTAATCATACGGGGACGGCCAGTAAGCGGCATCAACAGCCGTTTCCTTCCTGAATGCGCCGAATTCCCGTCCCGCTACGCTAACAGGAGTACACTCCAGGGCTGAAAGTCCTTAGGAGCTCCCATGCCTGAAACAATCCTTATCAATGACCAGGGCCCGATACGCTATATAAGTCTCAACCGGCCACAAAAACTCAACGCCCTTAATAAGACGCTTTCCGATGAAATTTCAGCGGCGCTGAGCCAAGCTGATAACGACCCCACCATCGCGGTAATTGTCGTTTCCGGTGAGGGCCGGGCCTTTAGCGCCGGCGCGGATCTGTCGGACATGGGGGAAACCCCCACGCCGCGAGAGATCGCCGATAGCATCAATCACAGCATTGCCTTTTATCAGCAACTGGTCACCCTCAACACGCCCATGATTGCGGCGGTGCACGGCTATGCCCTCGGCGGCGGCTGTAATCTGGCCATCAGTTGCGACATGGTAGTGGCCGCGGAGAACGCAATATTCGGCTACCCGGAAGTCAAGCTGGGCATGCCCGCCGCCGGCGTGGCGCCACCCCTGGTCCACCAGATCGGCCGCAAGGCGGCTTTTGAGCTGCTGACACTATGCGACAACATCAGTGCGGAACAGGCGCTGAATTTCGGTATGATCAACCGTATCGTTGCCCGGGATGCGCTGTTAAATACCGCCACCGCCATGGCCGAGCAACTGGCGGGCTACGACCACAATGCCCTGTGGCTAACCAAACAGCTTATCCGCCGAAGCGCGGACATGCCTCTGCCCAATGCCCTGGAGCTGGGCCGGGATATTGCCCTGATCGCGGATATGTACAAATAAAGAAAGACATCAATAACGAAAAAAACGCCCGACACCAATCCTTGCCGGAGAACAGAACCATGAAAGCCTACGAAATCACCACCAAGGGCATCGACGCCCTGAGCCTTACAAACAGAGAACACGCCGATCTCGGCGCTCGCCAGGTACGGGTCCGCATCAAGGCATCCTCACTGAATTACCGGGATTTAATGACCGTCCTGTTTGGCGGCATGGGTGGCAAGCTGCCACTGATTCCCAATTCCGATGGCTGTGGTGAAATTATTGAAACCGGCTCGGAGGTGACCCGTTTCAAAACCGGCGATCGGGTAATCACCACCTTCTTCCAGCGCTGGCTGGACGGCAGGATCACCGCCGATGTCATGCAAAGCGCTCTGGGTGGCGCCCTGGATGGCGTGTTGGCTGAAGAAATCGTAGTCGATGAAATGGGGCTGGTGGCGCTACCCGATTATATGAGCTTTGAAGAAGGCGCGACATTACCCTGCGCCGCCCTCACGGCCTGGCAATCCATGGTCGTGAAAGGCGGCGTCAAAGCCGGCGATATTGTCTTGCTGCAGGGTACGGGCGGTGTTTCCATCTTTGGTCTGCAATTTGCCGTCATGCATGGCGCCCGCGCCATCGTCACCTCCAGTAGCGACGAAAAACTGGAGCGGGTAAAAGCCCTCGGCGCCTGGCGGACCATCAACTACAAAACCGACCCGGACTGGGAAAAAACCGTCCTGGAAATGACCGATGGTCTCGGCGTCGATCAGGTGGTGGAAGTGGGTGGCGCCGGCACCCTGGAAAAATCCCTCACCGCCACCCGCTTTGGTGGCATGGTCGGCCTCATCGGCGTGCTCACCGGCTTTGGTGGTGCGGTCAACCCCGATGCCGTGTTGCGCAAATCGATTGATCTACAGGGCATCTACGTGGGCAGCCGCGTCATGTTCGAAGATATGAACCGCGCCCTCTCCGCTCACCAGACCAAACCGGTAATCGATCAGACTTTTGATTTTGATAAAGCACCCGATGCCTATCGCTGCCTGGAGCAACAGGGGCACTTCGGTAAGGTGGTGATTCGGTACTAAGCGCCAGGCGCCACAAGCTTACAGGCTTACCCGGAAGATTCAGACCAGTGCCGACGGCGGCAGGTCAACATTTTCACTCAAGGTTGCCGGATCCATGGAAAGCCCCACCAGTGCGTTGGCGCTACCGCTCAGCTCGCTATGAACAGACCGTGGTGGAACCACAATCCGCGTGCCGGCACTACAAGTGTAGGCGCTACAAGTGTATGTGCTGCCGATGCTGTTCATCTTGCCTTCGTGGCTCAGGGTTATCCATGCCACTTCCTTACCAGACAATCGGCTTTCGATCCGACAATTTGCGTTGCCACGGTCAAGAGGGTGAGCACTGGTTTGATTTTTAGTCTGATTATTCACGCTGGCTCCGCTTGGATAAAACAGGTTTCCAAAGTATAGGTTTATCTCAGTCGCGGGGGTAAATCTTTTAACTTCGCTTGACTGGCACTACACTGAAGAAAAATAACGACTTATTGCCAATCATTCCATGGAAAAAGCATGAACAACAACGAGGAAGCGCTGTTTTGCAACGACGCCTTTTATCAAGCATTTCTTGGCCGCGATATTCCAGCCATGAACGACGTCTGGGCCAGGGAAACGCCCATCCTCTGCATCCATCCGGGCGGCCAGGCGCTTAGTGGACGTCATGAGGTGATCACCAGCTGGCAGCAGATTCTCGCCCATGCCACCTGCCCCCGAATCATTCATAAAGTCGACAAAGTCGTCTCCTACGATACGCTTGTACTGGTCACCTGCTATGAGTGGGACGAGCGGCGCCCCGACAATCTGCTATTGGCTACCAACGGCTTTAGCCGTGAAGGCGAACGCTACAAAATGGTATTTCATCAAGCCGGACCGACGCCCATCGGGCCGCTGGAAAGTGTGCATTTTCCGGTTTTG
>OBIY01000818.1_pt1 | contig 10829 bp, 10 predicted proteins | sample 1519841 | NCBI WGS metagenome assembly OBIY01 (sample SAMN03019774, study PRJEB22545) | beach sand metagenome | biome: beach; feature: sea beach; material: beach sand | place: USA: Municipal Pensacola Beach, FL | collected 2010-07-30 | depth 30-40 cm m
GCCTCTACTTCGGCGTTCCGTCCGTATCGCCGGAACCGAGCCTCGGACGCGGAAATAGCTGCACATATGTCCCTGGATATCAACACCTACCATCAGATGTTACGCGATACCGCAATTGGTCGTGTTACGCCAGTCGACGCCCAGGAGCTACACACCGAGGATCAAAACCCCCAGAAAAACCATGAAAATGAAGACCTGATTCTGGACATCGTAGCCGGAATCGAGCAACTTCCTGAAAGGGAAAAGCTGGTTATGTCACTCTACTACGAACAAGAGCTCAATCTGAAAGAGATAGGCCAGGTGCTCGGGGTTAGTGAGTCGCGAGTAAGCCAGATCCATAGTCAGGCCATTGCCCGACTGCGCAGCCAGTTGCAGCCCTGGCTTGGCGCTGCCGAAACACCACAGGATTAATACCGGGTCCTGAAACGTATGGATATTTTAACTCTCATTGGTGTAACGCTGGCGTTCATTGCCATTGTTGGCGGGAATGCGCTTGAAGGCGGTCATTTTGACTCCCTCGTTCAGGGCACCGCATTTATTATTGTGTTCGGCGGCACACTTGGCGCCATCATGATTCAAACCCCTCTGGCAACTTTCTTTCACGCGCTGAAAATCATAAAATGGATATTTGTAACGCCAACACAGGACGCGGCGAATACTATCAGCAATATCATGGAATGGAGTCAGATGTCCCGCAGGGAGGGTTTGTTAAGCCTGCAGTCCCTGATCGATCAGGAAAAAGATCCTTTTATCCAGCAAACCTTGACCCTATTGGTGGATGGCAACGAGCCCGAAGCCATTCGCAGGATAATGGAAGTAAAAATCGCCAGTGAAGAAAGCTTCGACAGCCTCGCCGCGAAAGTTTATGAAGGCCTGGGCGGCTATAGCCCGACTATTGGCATCATAGGCGCTGTTATGGGCCTCATCCATGTCATGAATAATCTGGCGGACCCTTCCAAACTCGGCCCCGGTATTGCCGTAGCTTTTGTGGCGACGATCTATGGGGTGGGTCTGGCCAACCTGTTTTTTCTGCCAACGGCGAGCAAACTCAAAGCCATCATTGCGGAAAAAGCAATGTATCAGGAAATGTTAATAGATGGCATTGTCTGTATTGCCGAAGGTGAAAATCCCCGCAATATTGAAACCAAGTTACAGGGCTACCTAAAATAAAACAGTACGATGTCCAGGCGCAAACAGGAAACAGACAATAATAACCACGAACGCTGGCTGGTATCCTACGCCGACTTTATTACACTCCTGTTCGCATTTTTTGTCGTCATGTATTCGGTGTCGTCGGTCAATGAAAGTAAGTTTCGCGTACTGTCGCATTCACTTGTCTCATCTTTTAAAGACCCAACCCAAACGCTAGACCCCCTCCAGGTTAGCCAGTTGAGTCGGGTGGGCCATCAATTGGCGCTCCATCAGCAGAGCATACCCTTCACCGTAGCTAACCCTCCCATCCAGTTAGCCAGCATTTCCTCGATTAACAATGGGGCGATTGATATCAGTCACTCCCGGAATAATGCAGCCACGGATGGACGGGAAGAACTTGATATCATCGCCGATAATCTAAAAGATGTACTCGATCTACTGGCCGATGAAGATCAAATACAGTTAAAGCGAAACAAGGATAGTGTCGAAATAGAAATAAACAGCAGTGTCTTGTTCGGCAGTGGTAGTAGTAATCTGGCGTCAGAGGCCAACACCGTGCTCAGCGCCCTGGCAGACACTCTGAAACACCTTCCCAACCGAATCAACGTCGAGGGCTTTACCGATAATCTCCCCATTAAAAACCAAATCTTCCCTTCAAACTGGGAGCTGTCCGCGGCCCGCGCCGCAACCGTGGTCCGCCTTTTTTCCGAGTACGGCGTTGAACCCTCCCGAATGGCCTCGATCGGCTATGGAGAACACCGTCCCATTGCCAGTAACGATTCGACGGATGGTCGCGCGCTTAACCGGCGTATTGCGATTCTTGTGCTGGGCAGTCCGGTGACAACTCGGGAACCAGGCGAGTGAATCCGTGATTGATTTCGAGCACAACGACCAGCTCAACCACAGGCATTCACTGCTTGAACAAAACGAAGCTTTCACTTCAGCCCGACCAATTGGCTTGATTCCACCGTGACGCACGTTATTGCCATCGCCAACACCGGAGACACCACCGACCATACAACCACCGTGGTATCCATTGCGGGCGCGCTGGCCACAGACGGATTGAAAGTATTGATTATCGAAGCGAATGCCGAAGCTCCCATTGCAAGCTACTTTCGCCTTGATGAGACGCCCGGACCAACGCTTGTCGATATATTTCGGGATGGTGGAATTGTCAGTAAAGATCCATTCACCACGCTAGCCTCGGTTTCCGACAGCATTTCGGTCAACATCATCGCCGCCGGGGAAAATATTGAACAGCTCGCAAGCAGTCTCGGTAGCTTCGCCGGCAAAGGCTTGCTGCTCAGCCACCTGGTGACAGTACTCGACGATCTCTATGATTATGTGCTGATCTCCTGTGGGCGAAATCTGGATGTGTTACTGGTAAATGCCCTTGCGGCCAGTACTACGCTCGTTATACCCGCGAGCCTTGGCAACATTGACGCTGAAACGCTAAAACAGTATCTAAAAATCGTTACCATGGTCGAAGCCGGGAAAAAAGTTGCCTTGAGAAAAATCGCGGTACCCATAGCGCGTGAAATGGAAGCTGCCACATCGGAACAAGAAAAGGAAGAATTAAAATCCCTGTTCGGTGACGAGTTATGGGAAGGCGTAATCCCCGCCGACCCACTGTTTGAACAGGCCGCCGAGCAAGGGTCCACAATTAGCGAGCTAAACCCCAAAACACCAGGCGCGGTCGGCTATAGGAGACTCTCCGAAGCGCTGGCTAAATAATACGAGCATTAGCGCCGGTTTAAATAATTACGAATAGTTGCCGATAATCTAATAAGTAGTGGGTATCTCAAATGGCTTGTTGATCCACCATTCCAGCGAGGTGAGATTCAAAATGAAAAAAGTAGACCTTCCACCAACTTATCGCACACCACCTAGCGGCAATACGGCTGACCGGCGGAAAAAGCCTGCGGAAAAACCGCAAAAAAACGACAACACATCGAAGAAACCCACACCCCGTAGAAAGCCTAAGGGCAAAGGCATTGACGAATACGTGTGAAGCCCCAGCGGGGAGAACCTGGGCTTTTCACTGTTATGCGTACAGGTCGATACTGGATGCGCCCTGTAACACAGGCCCGATACCCAGATCACTACCCCGGTATTGATCCGGATCCGTTTCAAGCGCCTGGTCGGTTAAACTCCCATTCGGGTTCTGGGCGCTTTGTTGTTGAGCATAGGGCTGATCCGATACCTCGGTATCTGCCAGCATTACGCCTTCCTCCTGAAGCATTTCCTGCAACTTTAGCAATGAACCTTCCAGCAATTCACGCGTCTGTGGGTTTTGCGTGATAAACAGGATATTGGTTCCCTCACCATCCTCGCTAATATTTACCACCACAGAGCCAAGATGCGCCGGATTTAGGCGAAGCTCCGCCTGTGAATTGCCACGCTCAATCAACCACCTTACCCGTGCCTCCAACTCGGCTTCCCAGCCCGACTCACCAACCGGCATCTGGAGGGAAGTCACTAAGGGTTTATCAGAAGCACCGGAACCCGTCGTTAGCGGCATCGACTCCTGTGACAGGGCCACCGCCGAAACGCTGGACATCGGGGAGGCCGTATTTGGGTTGGCCGTTGCTGGCTGAGGCTGTGTTTCCACCGCACTCCCCGAGTTAACAAGGCTGGTCAGCACCTGTTCACTGCGCCCACGGGATTCCGCCACGGTGTCCAGAACGGTACCCATAAGGTTTTCCTGAACCGAAATCGAGGCGGTAGCATTTTTCAATACAGGCAACGGCTGACCAGATTCGCGGACTGAACGTGGGTTCGGGGCGGGAATATCGAGCTCGGGCGCATTGATGTCGTCCGGGTTGCTAATGCCGGGAAACTTGTCACGAACGAGCGTGCTAGCGGCAGCCGTCAACTTCAATTGCTCGGGTAAGGGCTGCGTGCTCGCGGCGTGGCTGAGTTGACCGTTAGCCTTACTCTGCCCCGAAGCGGGTACCTCTACAAATATGCGAGTTTCCGGATCCACGGAACCCGTATTTTGAAGGGGGTTAGGATGCACCAACGCACGGGTGTTTTTGTCAGATGCCAAGCTCGCATTCGACAATTGCTCGAACCCATGCCTGTCTGTCTCCACGGAAGGTTTGGCTGATATAAACGCCCCTGGAATTCTGCGACTTTCTGGATCCACGGCAGCCGTATTTTGAATGGGGTTAGGCTGCACCGACGATCGGGTGTTTTTATCAGATGCCAGGCTCGCATTCGACGATTGCTCGAACCCATGCCTGCCTGTCTCCAGGAAAGCTTTGGCCGACATAAACACCCCCGGGATACTCGGGGACTCATTGGTTTCGCTGTGCAAAACCGGCAAGTTACTGCCGCCCGCCGGCAACATCTGGCCTTCGCCGGCGCCATCAAGCCCTTCGAAAGTCCGAGCTAACGACAATGCGCCCGACGTCTTACCACCGCCTCCCGCCTCCTGGAGCCGAGCTGCGGACAAAGAGCTATCTGTATTAACGGGTCCAAGGCTTTCAAAAGCAGCGTCCAGTTTACTGACAAATGCGTTTCCCGTAGCGCCGCTTGCGGAGCGCTCATTCTCATTTAATGCACCTATCCCGGCTGAAAGCTTGCCACGCCCCTGCGCACCGCCCCCCACCAAGGGGGTGCTATCCGCTGAAAGAACTGCCGGCAGTGCTCCCTTGAACCCATCCATAAGCAGACCTGATTAGTAACTTACCAAGCACCTGGTATGCTCCGCCAAACTGGCCACAACGAACTCATACCTGGTTCTGATCAAACTCTTTAACAGGGAATTAGCAATTACCGGGCCAAAAACCAACAACGCGGATTTCAACAAGACTGAGTAGTGGGTCAATCAAAAAGGCTGGGCGGCAGGGGGCGGTTATCGATCTCTTTCTGGCTTTGGCGGGAACGCTCCAGCACGGCTTGCTGCTGCAAGCGTTTTTCAAAGTCGGCGATGGAATCAGAATAGGATTTTTTCTCCACCCACTCGGTTTGACGCTCATGGAGTTCTCGGCTGGAATCCGTTATTTGCTGTTCCGTCTGATATATAGCCTCCTCCAGACCATCAAGGAATACCCTGAAATCCAGCAATTGTGAAACCGACATGCCAGACTCCGATAATTGCTCAAACTGCTCTAGGTACTCATCATAAAACGCTCGCAACTGACTCAGCTGTTGCTGATCTCTTTGCTGTTTTTCGCGGGCTTCAGCCATTTTCCGCGCTGAGGAATTAGCCTTTTGTTCCGCTACCTTTCTAACAGCGTCGAGCTTGGTAATTTTACTAGTCACTTTGTACACCTGTTATACCGGAGAGCCCTGGGCCAATGCCCCCATCAGCCCCCGCATCTGGTTGTTACTCTGATCGAGGGTCACTTTCTCGTTCTCTCCCTGGCGCAGGAATTCTTCCAACCGGGGATGGGCAATGACTGCCTGGTCGATTTGCGCATTACTGCCAGGCGTATAAGCTCCGATATTGATGAGATCACGATTTTGCTGGTAAACGCTGTACAAGGCCTTAAAACGCATGATCTGTTCACGCTGACTACTATCGAGCAAGCGGCTGGTGACTCGGCTAACCGAGTTGGCTATATCGATAGCTGGGTAACGGCCACCTTCGGCAATCTCTCTGCTCAAACTGATATGGCCATCCAGGATGGCCCGTGCGGTATCCGCGATCGGATCCATCAGATCATCGCCTTCCACTAACACTGTATAAATTGCTGTAATCGATCCATTGGCACCCAGATTCCCGGTTCTTTCCACCAATCGCGGTAGCAGTGTAAAAACCGATGGCGGGTAACCTTTTGTTACTGGCGGCTCCCCAATGGCAAGTGCTATTTCACGTTGAGCCTGAGCCACCCGGGTCAGCGAATCCATCAACAGAAGCACATTGAGTCCCTGACCGCGAAAGTATTCAGCCAATGCGGTTGCTCGCCACGCGCCATGTAGGCGTGTCAGCGGCGAATCATCTGCCGGCGCAGCAACCACTATCGCCCGCGCCAGTCCCTGGGGGCCCAGAATTTCATTGATGAACTCCTGCACCTCTCGACCACGCTCGCCGATCAACCCCACAACCACCACGTCAGCATCACTGAAACGGGTCATCAGGCCCAGCAAGGTACTTTTGCCAACGCCACTGCCTGCAAACAGACCTATTCGCTGCCCGCGACCCAGAGTGAATAGAGCATTGATGGCGCGGATGCCGATGTCCATGGGTTCGGTAATCAAACGTCGGTTCAGGGGATTAATCGGCTCTCCCAATAGCGGTATGCGGTGATTCAATATAGGATCGGAGCCTCCGTCGATCAGCCCCCCGGCGCCACCCATCACCCGTCCCAACAAGGAGCGCCCCACCCTGACTTCCCCCGCATGACCCACCGGAATCACTTTCGCCCCTGGCCGTAATCCACGCACCGCACCAACCGGCATCAGGTACAACCTGTCATTGGCAAAACCGACCACTTCAGCCTCGACCAGCCCATCCGGCTCGCCAGCTTCGACCTGACAGTAACTGCCAATGGGGACCTGCAGGCCCGTTGCCTCCAGGGTCAATCCGACCACTCTGACCAGCTTGCCACATACCCTGGGGCGACAATCGCGACTTTGACTCAACCGATCCCGCAGGGCCGCCAGCCGCGCGTCCAGCGGCGCAATACTGCTGTGCAAGGTATTACGATCCACCGTCGGGCCACCTTGCCGGCGTCGGGGTGTCAATATTCAGAAATTGTTTCAGCAGTTCATTGAGCCTTGCGGTTGTACTCGCATCGACAAATTCCAGATCACTTTCGATTAAGCACTCACCTCGGGACAGGTGGGGATCCTCTATCAGAATCCAATGTCTTTCACCGGTGCTTGCTTCGCCTTCCAGATTTACCAGCTCGATGTCCTCGGGATGCAAACGCAAACTGACTCGCCTGGCATTAGCTGATAAGGCGCCGACGGCTTCATGGATAGTTTCCAGAATCAGATCGGGGTTCAAGCTCAATTCATGCTTAACCAGCTTCTCGGCGATAGCGCCAGCCAACAGAACCAATTCCTGCTGAACTTTTTCTTCTACCTGCTCGAAAGGGCGAACCATGTTATCGAGCAGTATTTCAAAACGATCAATGCGGGCCTTGATCTCTGCCTCGCCAGCCCGCAGACCCTCCAGACGCCCCGCTTCAAAGCCCCGCTGTCGCGCCTGGGCTTCCAGCGCCGCTAGCTCCTCGTCGGTATACGACTGACCATCCGCTGCCGCCGTCCGGGCATCGCTGACGAGCGGTGCCTGCCATGATTGTATGTCTGGCTGAGTTAAGACTGGCAGGACTTTAGACAAATTCCTCGCCCCCGCGTGAGCCAATCACTATTTCTCCTTCGTCGGCGAGGCGCCCAGCCACCGTCAGAATTTCTTTCTGCGCCCCTTCAACCTCGCTGAGTTTTACCGGCCCGCGGGTTTCCAGGTCCTCCATTAACATTTCGCCAGCGCGCTTTGACATGTTTTTGAGTATTTTATTGGTGACTTGCTCTTCCGCGCCCTTCAGAGCGATCACCAGGACATCGGTCGACACTTCGCGTAACAAACGTTGCATCCCGCGGTCATCTATTTCCAGAAGGTTTTCAAAGACGAACATCAACTCCTTGACACGCTCACCCATTTCCGCGTCGAGTTCGCTGATAGCTTCCATCAATTCTTTCTCAATATCCCCGGAGAGATGATTGAGAATATTTGCCGTCACCTTCGGCCCACCCGCAGCGGTGGGTTGAGCGGAACTGCCTTCCGCGAGCTGCTTTTCCAACACGGCATCCAGTTCAGTAAGCGCTGCGGGATGCACCGCTTCCAGCTTGGCAATACGCATGACCGCTTCTATACGCACCGGTCCGGGGAGGTATTTAAGAACTTCCGCTGCGTGGTCACTATCAAGGTACGACAACACGATGGCGATCACCTGCGCATGTTCTTTTCTGATGACATTGGCAACCGACTTGGCATCCATCCAGCGAAGCGAGTCCACACCTTTTGAGTTTTTCCCCAGCAATACGCGGCTGATAACACTCTGGGCCTTATCTTCTCCCAGTGCTTCGATAAGCACCTTTCGAATGTAGTCTTCCGTGCCCCCACCCAAGGCGGTGACGCTGGTCACCGCTTCGGAAAAAGATGCGATCACCTCCTGTGCCTGCTGGCTGCTGACCTGCTTTAGACCCGCCATTGCTTCGCCGACTTTATGGACCTCTTTCGGATCCAGATGCTTCAACACCGCGGCCGCCGATTGTTCACCAATACCCAACAGAAATACTGCCGCGCGATCCGCGCCTTTTATGCTGGCCTGTTGCTCACTCATCTTCCGATACCCACCCTTTTACTACCTGTGCCGCCCTTCGCGGGTCTTCCCGCGCAACGTTTTGCGCTATCGCGAGCTGCTGTGCGTAATCCGCCTCACTTCCAGGTAAACCGGCTCTACCGGTTGTCCCCACGTTTGCAAGCCCGCCTCCTGGTTGCAACTCACCCGCCACAGCCGGCGCATCAAGCCCTGGAACCTGGCCCACCAGACCCGGAGCCGGGCCACTATAGGACGCCAAACTTTTCATAACCGGCCTCAATACCCCGAACACCAGCAAAGCGATTCCAACAGCCGCGAGCACTTGCTTGCCCACATTTAGCAACCAGGGCTGCTTCCAGAATGGCACATCAGGTAAGGCTTCAGGTTCCGGCAAACTCAAAAATGGCGCGTTGACCAGGTTGACACTGTCCCCTCGCGCTTCACTAAAACCCACTGCTTCCTTTACCAGCACTGTGTAACGTTGAAGCTCCTCGTCGGACAGGGGCACGCGCTCCGCCTCACCACTCTCCGAGATCTGCTCCCGATAGTCGAGAACCACCCCCACTGACAAACGGCGGATATTGCCGGGCATTTCATTGACATGGCTAATGGTGCGATCCAGCTCATAGTTTTTTGTTTGCTGCTTGCTGACCCGCTCGGGAGCGGCGGCAACAGCGGTAGAAGTAACCGCGTTATTTTCCGCAATAACTCCCTCTGGCGGGGGTTGGTTACTCAAGGTGCCGGGCACACCATAACCCCCCGACGCGGTGCTGCGCTCTTCTGATATCTGCTCACTGCGGGTCGAGGCATTGTCTCGCCCGTAAATTTCACTGGTCCTCTCGATAGCTGTGAAATCTATATCCGCTGTGACTTGCGCCCGCACTTTTTCCGCGCCAAGAATAGGCGCTAGCAGTTCAAAGATTCTTTTCGAGTAATCCTCCTCCAGGTTACGTGCGTAGCCGCGCTGCTCGGCACTTACCGACAGGTTGCTGGAACTTGATCCCGCTGCAAACGTTAACAACTCGCCTTTTTGATTAACGATAGAGACACTGTCCGAATCCATATTCGGCACACTGGATGCGATCAGGTGGACGATACCCGCGATTTGCACATCCGATAATTTGCTGCCCGGATATAAGCTCACCAACACCGAAGCACTGGCACCGGTGCGATCGCGAAGAAAAGCGGATCGCTTCGGTATTGCCAGGTGCACCCTGGCATTCTTAACACCATCGAGAGCCGCCACGGATTTTGACAGCTCACCCTCCAGGGCCTGGTTGAAACGGGCCGTTTCAAGAAAGGAACTGGTGCCAAACCCCTGCTCTTCATCCAGCAGTTCGAAACCACGTAGTCCGCCCTTTGGCAATCCCTGACCCGCCAGTTTAATCCTGAGGTTGTGCACCTCTCCTGCCGGCACCAACAGCGAACTACCCTGCATCCGGTATTTGACCCCTTCGCCTTCCAATACGCTCACAACAGCCGGGATCTCTCGCTCAGGAAGGTTGGCAACCAGCGGCACAAAGTTGGGCTCTTGGGACCAGGAAACCAGCCCGACACCCAGCGCGACACTGAATGCCAGTCCGATCAACAACCCCAGTTGGCGCACGGCCGGCATCCGGCTCAACGATCTAAAAGGTTTTAGTAATGCATCCTGATCAGCCATCTTTTTTCCAATAATGTTAGCGATCTAGCACAGCGCCGTTAAACCGGCATATTCATTATTTCCTGATAGGCAGATAAAAGTCGGTTTCGCACCTGTGTTATCGCCTGGAAAGATAGCTCGGCCTCCTGCGCGGCAACCATTACCGTCGGCAAGTCCACGCCCTCCGCACCCTTGATAAAAGCCGTTTTTAATTCTCCAGCCTGGGTTTGGGCTTCACTGACCTTGCCAATGGACTCAGCAAGCAACTGGCTGAAGTGCCCCCCGCCATTGGCCGGGCCTTCCGGGGCGCCCACACCGCCCTGCGCCGCCCTGGTCAGCGCGCGCATTTGCGCCAACACCTGGTTTACGTCTATTTCAGTCATTCAATTCACTCCGTTACCACCCTCGGTTATCACTATAATTCGCAGCAAACCAGGTCTAGAACCCGGCAGCACCCGGTAAAGCAACGCCTTCCTCGCGCAACTTGGCCAGCTTGTAACGCAAGGTTCTAGGGCTGATCCCAAGCCTCTCCGCCGCTTGCTTGCGACGCCCGTTTTCTGCTTGCAGCGCTTCAATAATCAATTGCTGCTCGCGATTTTTTAGCCCTGATTCGAGAACACTTTCATCATCTTCATGGACAGCGCAGTCACGGATGTCACCCCCATCCTCTCGCGGCGCGAAAAAACCGTCTTCGAGAGAAATATCCTCCGCCTGAACACAGTCACCATGACAAAGAATCAACCAGTAACCGGGATTTA
>OBIY01000819.1_pt1 | contig 10808 bp, 10 predicted proteins | sample 1519841 | NCBI WGS metagenome assembly OBIY01 (sample SAMN03019774, study PRJEB22545) | beach sand metagenome | biome: beach; feature: sea beach; material: beach sand | place: USA: Municipal Pensacola Beach, FL | collected 2010-07-30 | depth 30-40 cm m
CACTGACACCGCTCTATGGGTGCTGACGGCTGTTCGATTGAGGGAACTGGTCGCTGGCAATTCCCTGGTACCGGTGGCCATCGATGTGGCTCGTTTTGTGAACCAGGACACTCCTCTGTTTGGCATTGTGGGCGCTCAGGCTGAACAGCCCCTGCCTATTCCGGTGACGCGACTTTCGGGCGACATCACCAGCGGAACAGTTGCCGATGTCCTTGATCTTGGTGATGGTACGGGACGCTACCTGATGGCCTGGTCCCCTTGTCGTTTGCTGGAAGGGCAAACCCTGCGACCCTGCACCGACGAATATTTGTCGCAGGACTTGCCAGCGGCACCTCCTGCCTATGGGTTGTGGGTGTTTGACCCTGCGGAAGGCACCCAACGGCCAGTGGTAAACCCCCGCGATGGCTTGTGGGTGACGGAGCTTGCGGTCGCCACGCCACAGCCGTCTGCGGCGCCGGCAGTGCTGCCGGAGCGCGACGATGCGCTTGCTGAAGACAATATGGCAATGCTGGATATTCGCAGTGTTCATGACCGGGATGGTGCGTTCGCTACGTTTGATGGGGGAGTGGCAGGAGTCAACACTATTGCGGATTACCGCGATCCGAACCAGGTAAGTCCCGAGCAACGCGCGGTCCGTTTTCTGAGAATTACCAAGGGGGTACTGATTCCCGATGACGATGTTCGGGATATCAGTGGTGCCCAGTTTGGCCGGGCTCCCAATTTCGGAATGCGTGAAATCGTGGGGTACATCCCGGTTGAACCCGATGGATCGGTTCGCGTGCAGGTTCCTGCGGATGCTCCTTTAGGCCTTCAGTTGGTGGATGCGGAAGGCAAGGCCGTGTATTCCCGCCATGGAGCATGGATCAATTTGCGTCCCGGCGAGACCCTGCAGTGTCAGGGATGTCACAGTAACAACAGCCCGTTGCCCCATGGCAGGATTGATGGCATGGCGCCTTCTCTCAACGCTGGAGCCCCCTTTACCGGCCAGCCTTTCCCCAATACCCGCTCTGATGTGGTCGGTTTCGCGGATGCGGGAGAAACCATGGCGCAGGCGCTGACGCGCTTGTATCCCGAACGCGCCATGCCGTCGGTAGACCTGAGGGCATTTGACGCCTGGAGCGATCCCGCGCCAGATCCGGATACCGAAGTGTTGTTGTCCTACGAGGACCTGAACACCCCAACCCCGGTGACACCTGAGTGCCAGAGTGCCTGGGCGCCGGGCTGTCGGGCGACCATCCATTATGAGGATCACATCCAGCCGTTGTGGGATTTGCCCAGGGTCGCCGACGTCGATGGCTCCATGCAGGATGTCACCTGTTCAGTCTGTCACAACCGTCGCGATAGCATGAATGCCCTGCAGGTTCCTCCCGGGCAGCTTGAGCTCACTGGTGATCCCTCTCCGGATCAGCCGGACCAGCTGACCAGTTATCGGGAACTGCTATTCAATGACAACGAACTTGAATTGCAGGATGGTGCACTTGTAGACCGTTTGGTCATTGTCTTCGATGACGAAGGGAATATTGTGTACCAGACGGATGAAGAGGGTGAGCTGGTGCTGGATGGCGACGACAATCCTGTCCCTGTGACAGAGCCGGTACCCGTGGCGGCCGCTATTCGTGCAGGACAAGCACGCAATTCGGACCGTTTCTTTGATACATTTGCGGTTGATGGAGGGCATGAGGAATGGCTAAGCGCTCAGGAACTCCGTTTGATTGCTGAGTGGATCGATATTGGCGCGCAGCTGTATAACGATCCTTTCCGGGTACCGGAAAATTAATACAGCCTTGCGGCTGTCTATGAATAGAAAGGGGAGACGCACCCTGTGCGCCTTGTAGTGATCCTTTTGGCTTGTTGGCTGCCGCCGCTGCTGTTGGCCGCCGAGCCCGAGTCTGATGACGCCTTCGAGCGGGAATATGACGCCGTCCAGGTGAAAGTCTCGGACCCCTACGTGGAAGTTCACACGGGGCCGGGGCGGGGCTATCCCGTCTTTCATGTTGTGGAGCGCGATGCCCCGCTGACGATCCTGTACATGCGTGCGGGATGGTTAAAAGTGGAGACCGTTCGGGGGAAATCAGGTTGGGTTCCTCGCACCGCTCTTGCTGCCACTCTGGATGGCACCGGGGAAACTCCCGAGCTGGATGCTCTTGGGCACGAAGCTTTTCAGGAAGGCCACTGGCACGCTTCTGTCCTGGTGGGGGAGCTGGATGGTGCGACCTCCCTTGGTGTGGCTCTGGGTTACCGTTTTACAGAAAACCTCACTGGCGAGTTGATGTACTCGCAAGCCAGTGGCGATTTTTCGAATAACAACCTCTTTGATGTCAATGTGCAGCACCAGCTTTTCCCTCAGTGGCGAGTCTCTCCCTATGTGGCTCTCGGGACAGGAAGAGCGAGGATTGAGCCCCGGGCGACATTGGTCCAACCTGAGAATCGTGAGGAAAACTACGCTTTTGGTGGGATAGGGCTGAACGTGTATCTGGCACGAGGCTTTGTCATGAGGGGTGAGTACCGCAGCTATGTGCTGTTCACCGAAGAAAACGACAACCGGAATCTTGAAGAATGGAAACTTGGTTTCTCCGTCTTGTTCTGATCCTTGCCTGGATGACATCAGGCACTGTTTTTGCCGAAGGGACCGATGACCGTGAGTCGGTTGTGCGTGAGGCCTCTCCTGAATCTGTACTGGACCCGCGTATTGAACGACGCCGTATCCGGGAAGCCGAGATCGACACCGAAAACTTTGAAGCCGGAATTTACGCGGGACTGATCTCCATTGAAGATTTTGGTACCCAGCCAGTGATAGGGCTTCGTTTTGACTATCACCTGTCCGAGGATGTCTTTTTTGAGGCCGCCCTGGGGAGAGCCAAAGGGGATGAAACCAGCTTCGAAACCTTGAATGCAGGCGTGCAGCTGCTGACAGATGAGGAGCGGGAGTTTACCTATTATCAGGCATCAATTGGCTATAACTTGTTGCCTGGCGAAGCGTTCCTGACCCGTAATCGGGCTTTCAATAATTCGTTATTCCTGATTGGTGGTGCCGGGATGACAGATTTTGCCGGCGATGAATATTTCACCATCAGCGCGGGGGTTGGCTACCGGCTTCTCATCAATGACTTTACTGCCGTTCGCGTGGACATGAAGGACCATATCTTTACTCACGATATCTTGGGTGAAGACAAGACCACGCATAATCTGGAAATGACGGCGGGCGTGAGTCTGTATTTCTGAAAATAATAATCGGGGTGCGCAAATGAAACTGAAACGAATTCTTGCCGCTGTATTGATAGCAGGGCTGGCATTGACAGGCCCGGCGGTGGCGGCTGAGGAGGGCAAGCCTGCTGCAGGGTTTACTCTCGAGTCTCTTGACGGGCCTAACGTCAAGCTTAATGAGCTGCGTGGCACCGTGGTGCTTGTTAACTTTTGGGCCTCATGGTGCGGCCCATGCCGGACAGAAATGCCATTGCTTGACACCCTTTACCGTGAATACCGTGACTATGGTTTCACTATTTTGGGCGTAAATCTGGATGAAGACCGAAGTCAGGCGCTCAAACTGCTCGACAAGGTGCCGGTTACTTTCCCGATTCTGTTCGATCCCGACAATCTTACCAGTGAAACCTATGGGGTTGACGCCATGCCCACCACCGTACTGATTGACCGAAACGGTGTGGTTCGTCACCACCACCGCGGCTACAAGGATGGCTACATGGACAAGTACGAAGATCAGGTAAAGGCGTTGGTGCTGGAATGACCTTTCGTATTGTTCTGCTGCTGCTGGTTACGTTGCTGGCGGGTTGCTCTATCAAACCCTGGGTCAAACCCTATGAGAGGTCGCGTCTGGCCGATCCGGTGATGAATGCGGCAGGACATCCTGTGGCTGAAAGTTATATGAATCATGTGCATCAGGCACGTGAAGCCATGCGTGGTGCTGAAGGAAGTGCCGGGGGAGGCTGCGGGTGCAACTGATACGGGCAGGATGGCTTTTGTTGTTGGCGTTGCCGCTATCCTCGCAAGCGGCGGTGCTGCCGGAAGACCGCTTTGATCTGCTGGGGCACCAGTATGATGGTGGTGGGATGCAGATTGAGGGGCCGTCTGTGCTGGTGCGCAAGTCCTTCGCCGATACCGTTGCGGTCAGCGCCAATTATTACGTGGATGAGGTGTCTGCCGCTTCAATTGATGTGGTGACCAGTGCCAGTCCCTACACGGAAAAGCGCACAGAGAAGAGCGTTGGGCTGGACTATCTTCGTGGCAAGGCCATCTATTCCCTGAGTTATGGCAACAGTAAAGAGAATGATTTTGAGGCGAACTCCGCGCATTTTGATCTCAGTCAGGATTTCTTTGGTGATCTGACCACGTTGACCATGGGCTACTCCCTGGGCAAGGACGAAGTGTTTCGTACCGGTGACAGTGCGTTTTCCGATGAGGCCGAGCGGCGACATTTCCGGATCGGGTTATCGCAAGTCTTAACCCGCGATCTGGTTGGCAGTATCAAGGCAGAATTGATTACCGATGAGGGGTATCTGAATAACCCTTACCGCTCGGTCCGTTATCTCAATAGCGCCGGTGGCTACAGTTTTCAACCTGAACGCTATCCGCGTACCCGTACCAGTGAGGCCACTACGATCGGTTTGTCTTACTATTTGCCGTGGCGTGCGGGGCTGCATGGCGAATACCGGATGTATGACGATTCATGGGGTATCGACGCCACAAGCTGGCAGGTAAAACTGATCCAGCCTTTGGGGCAGCATTGGACGCTGGAGACTCGCTATCGACGTTACAGTCAGGGTCAGGCAGATTTTTATTCAGACCTGTTTCCTTTCCAGAATGCACAAAATTTTCTGGCCCGCGACAAGGAATTGAGTGACTTCGATTCCACCGTATTTGGGGTAGGGATTGGCGTGCAGTTCAATCGAGCAGAGCGGGAGACTTTCAATCGGGCAGGATTGCACCTGTGGGTGGACCAGTTCCAGTTTGACTATAACAACTTCCGGGACATCCGTGTCACCACCTTGCCAGGGCAGGAACCGTTGTACAGCTTCGACGCCACCGTCACGCGTTTGCTATTTACGATCTGGTATTAAACTGCATCAGCCGCCACCGCTCCCACCGTTCCGGTGGCCTGTATAGGAGCTTGCCTGCCGGCGATGGAGTTCTTCGTCAGCAGGCTGGCTCCCACCGTGGCCTGGTCCCCGGGTCGGGTAACATCCAGACCGGAATTACAAAGAGTCTGTCAGCAGGATCCCCACGCTGAAGCGATTTTCGTAATTGTCATAGTTGATCAGTGAATCCCCATATCCACTGAAGACCTGTACCAGGCCCTTGAAGCGCTTGCTCAACGGGAAAGAATAGTTCAGGCGGCCAGCCCCCTTGTTGTCAGACCGCAGGTTGTTTCGAACCATGATTTCCACCACATGGTTGCCAAACGGTCTGGCGACTTCCAGCTCGAAGTTACCCATGTATTTTTCGATATCCGGATTGTCATCACCGCGGGGATCGGTGGGGTCATCTTTTTCGTCTTCAGGTAGCCGGTACCAGGGTTTGAGTGACCAGTAATAATCACCGGTCTTGGCGATATAGTTCAGGAAAATGCGATTCCAGCTTCGTGAAACCGGTACATCTTGCCCATTGGACTCGTGCACGATGCCCAGCGCCAGAAGTTCGGAATCCACAGGGCCAAACTGCCAGTTCACCGGTTTGGTGATAAAGATTTCCGGCTCGTAGTTTGCTTCCCTGAAGGGGGCGGATTCTTCCTTGTTATAGGCCTGCCAGAAAAAGGTCCCGGTGAAGGCCATCCACAAGGTGACATCGTCAACAAGGTTTTCCTTGATCGGTGCTTTTAGTGAGAGTTGGAACTTGACTTCGGTGTGATCCAGCGCGCTGTCGTCCTTGTCCGGGTCATTCCATTGACGGTTGGACCAGTAGCTGTAAGGCATCAGGTAATTACGCCGATGAGGGGTAATCACAAACGGGTTGCCCTGGGTGGTGTTTTCCAGCGCCAGCCGCGCGCGCAGGGCATCTTCATGGACACTGCGCTTTTTGACTTCGTCGCCATTGGTGCACCAATTACGGACCTCTTTCAGCGTTACTGCGTTATCGGCAGTCTGGGCGCTGCGTAGCAAACAATCGTTAAGTTGCTGCTGTTCGCTCATCTGGCTGGGTGGGGTTGATTCCGAGGGGACCTCTGCCTGCAGGTCAGGATCAGCAGTGGAGCCCTCGGCCTGCACATCATTTGCGGCGTAAAGCGTACTGCTCAGCAGCAGGAAGGAAGAAGCGAAAGCCTTGCGCATGAAGTGTCCTTGCCAGAGTGACTGTGGGATTTAGAGGCTTTTCAGTTCGTCGTCATTGAGCGCTCGAGCCTGTTCTTCCAGCATGACAGGAATGCCATCGCGTACCGGGTAAGCCAATCCACTGGCCTTGCACTTGAGTTCGGCGAGCTTGTCGTCATAGATCAGCGGTGCCTTGCTGACCGGGCAAACCAGAATATCGAGCAGGTTGGGGTCGATCATTGTTCATGATTCCTTCATTGATTGCGGACGAGTATAGCAAGGGAAACGCGTTTTGCCGTGATAGTGGAAACACCGTGTGTATTTTTACGAATTTTAAAGAAATGCCAGTGAAATCATAGGGTTTAGAAAGCAAACGATGGTTTCAAACGCTTGTTTGACTTGCGGGTCACAAATAGCGCTGGAGACACCGCAAAGCGCTGACCTAAGATTACCCTCCGAATAAATTATCAATGCTCGGCGAGCCTCAGGCCCGCCCCATTTTCATAGTGTCTTTTAGGGAGATGTGAGATGCCGGATTACAAGGCTCCCCTGCGCGACATGCGCTTCGTACTGAATGAAGTCCTGGATCTGGATGGCCACTATGCCAGCCTGGGTCTGGAAGATGTAAACAGCGAACTGCTGAATGCTTTCCTGGAAGAAGGCGCCAAGTTCTCCGAAAACGAGCTGGCTCCCCTGAACCGTTCCGGTGACGAGGAAGGCTGTGGCTTCGACAACGGTGTGGTCACCACTCCGAAAGGCTTCAAGGAAGCCTACGCCAAGTACGTGGAAGGCGGTTGGCCGGCCATGGGCGGCGACGTGGAGTTTGGCGGTCAGGGCCTGCCGGGTTCTGCTGGTATTGCCATCTCCGAAATGACCGGTTCCGCGAACTGGTCCTGGAGCATGTACCCGGGTCTGTCCCACGGTGCCATCGCTACCGTGGAAGAGCACGGCACCGACGAGCAGAAGAATGCCTACTTGCCCAAGCTGATCAGCGGTGAGTGGACCGGCACCATGTGTCTGACCGAGCCGCATTGTGGTTCTGACCTGGGTATTCTCAAATCGAAGGCCGAGCCTAACGCAGACGGTTCTTACAGCATCACCGGCACCAAGATCTTCATCTCAGCCGGTGAGCATGACATGGCCGAGAACATTATCCACATCGTGCTGGCGCGTCTGCCCGATGCCCCTAAAGGCACCAAGGGTATTTCCCTGTTCATCGTTCCCAAGTTCATGACTGACGGTAACGGTGGCGTGGGTGAGCGTAACGCCGTGACCTGTGGCTCTATTGAACACAAGATGGGCATCAAGGCCTCTGCGACCTGTGTGATGAACTTTGATGGTGCCAAAGGCTACCTGATCGGTCCGGAGAACAAAGGTTTGAACTGCATGTTCACCTTCATGAACTTCGCCCGTCTGGGTACCGCCATCCAGGGCGTGGCGCACGCTGAACTGGGCTTCCAGGGTGGTCTGACCTACGCCAAGGACCGTCTGGCCATGCGTAGCCTGTCCGGTCCGAAAAACCCGGAAGGTCCGGCGGATCCGATCATCGTTCACCCGGATGTGCGTCGTATGCTGCTGACAGCCAAGTCTTTCGCTGAAGGCGGACGTGCGCTGGTTTACCTGTGCTCCCAGCTGGGTGACAAGGTGAAACTGGCCAAGGACGAAGCCGAGCGTAAGGAAGCCGACGACCTGATGGCACTGCTGACGCCGATCGCCAAGGCTTTCATTACCGAAGCCGGTCTGGAAGCGGCCAACCATGGTGTACAGATCTACGGTGGTCATGGGTTTATCCGCGAGTGGGGCATGGAGCAGAACGTACGTGATGCCCGCATCTCCACTTTGTACGAAGGCACCACCGGTATTCAGGCGCTGGATCTGCTGGGCCGCAAGGTGATGATGACCCAGGGTCAGGCCCTGCGTAACTTCACCAAGATCGTGCACAAGTTCTGCGAGAGCAATGCCGACAATGCCGACCTGAAGGAACTGCTGGAGCCCCTGGCTGGCTACAACAAGGAATGGGGCGAGCTGACCCAGGCCATTGGCATGCAGGCCATGCAGAACCCGGATTATGTTGGTGCCGCGTCCGTGGACTACCTGATGTACTCCGGCTACGTGACCCTGGCGTACCTGTGGGCGCGCATGGCAGCCGTGGCGCACGCCGCACTGGAATCCGGTGCCGGTGACGAGGACTTCTACAAGGCCAAGATCAGCACGGCCAAGTTCTACTTCAAGCGCATCCTGCCGAGAGCGGCGGGTCACAAGGGCTCCATCGAAGGCGGCCTGGACTGCCTGATGGAACTGGACGCGGAACACTTCGCGTTCTGATCCGGCGTTGATGCCAGTAAAAAAAACCCGCCCTCATCCGGCGGGTTTTTTTTTGACGGTAGGAGCGGACACCATGACGGGCATTTTTCGCTATAGTGTCGGCACAAAAATATGACAGGGATGGGGGATATCCATGAAGAAGTTGATTGCACTGGTTCTGGTGCTGGTTGTGGCGTGGCTGGGGGCCACGTTCTATGTGGGCATGCGTGCGGAGACACTGTTTCGCGAGGAGGTCGCAGGCCTGGAAGTGATCCCGGGACAGCGGGATATCATCGTTGATGTGTTCAGTTATGAGCGCGGGCTATTCCGCGCCAGGGCGGTGACTTGCCTGATCATTCAGGGTGAGATGGCGTCAACGGCCAACCTGGGTGCCATGTCGGGAAAAATCTGTTCTCTCAGCACGATTCACCACGGCCCCTTCGCCTGGACCGATGACGGTCTGTTTGTGGGCATTGCCGCCAGCGAGGAAGTGCTGGATTTGAGCGAGTTGCCTGCGGAAATGACGGCCATGGTGAGCGAGATTTTCCAGGGCAAGCCCCCGGTGACGGGTTATAGCCGCTATGGCTTTGACGGCAGCCTGACCATGAAAGTGGCGGTGGCGCCGGTAAACCTGGATTCGCCCATGGGTAAGGTGGTCCTTGAAGAGCTGCAGCTGGACGTGTTGCGGCCGACGGCGGGGGACTACCCGGTCAATGCCTACCTGTCACTGCAGGGGCTGGATGTGTCGTCACCGAAAATGGGGTTTGCAGTGGATTCGCTGACCGGGTCGGTGGATGTGATTGCCATGTTGGGCGGAGAATTGCCGCTGGCAAATATCAATTTTACCGGCAAGCAGCTGCGCTGGTCCCAGGGTCAGCAGCCGATGCTGGCGTTTGATCTGACCCTGCAGGGCACCACCAAGGACCACGGTGACACCCTGAGTGGCGACAGTCGACTGTGGCTGGACCAGGTGGCCGGTCCCATGGTGCCGCTGCCCATGGACAGCGCCTATCTGGGCATGGAGTATGCCGGCCTGGACAAGCAGGCCCTGGTCAGGGTGCATGCCCTCAATCGGGAAATGGATGAAATCCAGACCCGGGCCCTGATGGGCGCCCTGTCCGGAAACGGAGAGCAGGCTGACATGGAGCAGCAGATGATGCGTATGCAGAGTCTGCTGGAGGAGATGACGCAGGTAGCCGCTGAGCAACTGCTGCGCCCCGGGGACAGTGAACTGGCATTGCAGATGCTGGTGGATGACCAGGGGGAGCGGCAGCTCACCCTGGACAGCAAGGCCCGTTACCTGGGGGTCGAGGGTGGCAACCTGCCCACCCTGGAACTGATGGCCCTGAGTGAAGAGCAGTTCCAGCAGATGCTGGATATTCAGGTGCACCTGGACATGCACCAGGGGCTGGTGCCGCCGCCCTATGCCGACCGCCTGGTGGCCCTTGCCGAGCAGGGCGTTGTGGAGCGACAAGGCGAGCGCTGGCGTAGTGTGATCAATGTCGGTAACGGGGTCCTGAGTCTCAACGGTCAGCCCGTGAGCCGGACCCAACTGCAGGCACGGGTGCAGGCCATCTCCGCTCCTGACAGTGACCCGCAGGCCGAGGAAACCGAGACCCTTCAGGTCGATTGACCCGCAAAACCCGCCGTCTGGCGGGTTTTTTATTCCCCGTAAAATCGGGCATGCTGTAATTATTCTCTCGCGGGTCCATTGCCTTCTAGGAGGGGAGACATGGGGACAGTCAGAGTGCTGTGCTGGCGCTCACTAGCGATGCTGTTTGTGCTACTGGGAATGATCGGTGTGGTCGTTCCGGGCATGCCCACCGTGGTCTTCCTGCTGCTGGCGGCATGGGCCGGGAGTCACGGCTGGCCACAGCTCGAGCGCTGGCTGTTACAGCATCCCCGTCACGGGGGGCATATCCGTCAATGGCGCGAACACGGTGCCATTCCCCGCCGCGCCAAGTGTGCAGCGTCCACCATGATGCTCATCAGCATTGCCCTGATCAGTCTGTCATCGGCGCCTGATTACGTGAAAATCGGCGTGCCACTGCTGCTTTGCGGGGTGTTGCTGTGGATGTGGCGCCGGCCGGAGCCGATTGAATAGGCCAGGGGTATCGCCGATACCGAACAACGCTGTCCGATGCTCGCAAACCGTGTCTTCTCCCTCTTCCCTCCACTCGCTGCGTGATTGAAGCGTGAGGCCATGAACGGCGGGTCACAAATAACCCTGTTACCCGGCGCCCTGGC
>OBIY01000820.1_pt1 | contig 10794 bp, 11 predicted proteins | sample 1519841 | NCBI WGS metagenome assembly OBIY01 (sample SAMN03019774, study PRJEB22545) | beach sand metagenome | biome: beach; feature: sea beach; material: beach sand | place: USA: Municipal Pensacola Beach, FL | collected 2010-07-30 | depth 30-40 cm m
GCAGCCTGGGTCGATGACACTTCAAGGGATTCGAACTCCGCAACGACCAGTGAGCCGGTAAAACCGGAATCGCCTGGTTCTTCGCTGTCGATAGCCGGGTGGGGGCCGGCGAGAAGCAGCCGGCCCTGTTCTTTCAGGGTCTGCAGGCGAGCGAGATGGGCCTCTCTGGCCTGCTTGCGAAGCGGCAGGGAATTGGCGACATCTTCGCTGATAATGGCGTAAAACATGGTGTTTCCTTTGCGGTTAACCGTTCTTCTGGCCCATCATTTCTTCAAATGACAGCCCGGTGAGTTTGCTGAGACGTCTGAGCAGATAAAAGAGCGCCAGGGCAAAGATGATCATCGACGGAATCACGATGACCGGATAGCTAAGCGCGGTCATCTTGCCAAGCTCCTCGTTAAACGCTGCCGTGCCGGGCGGGCTTTTCAGAAGCTTAATGGCCAGCACGTAATTGAGAACCGAGGAGACAAAGAAGGAGCCGGCAATCATCCATGAGGCGACCACCAGGGTGCGCTCGAACGCTTGCTCTGTATTTTTGAAGGCCAGACCCGCCGAGATCTTCTCCAGGTCGAAAAGGGTGTCGTTGTATACCAGTGTGCGCACCAACGGGTAGCGGGTGTACAGCGAGCCTACGGTGGCCAGCCCGAGCAGACCGGGAATGGCGGCTTCCTTGATCGCCATGTACTTGGCATCCAGCTCAAGCAGGCCAATGCCCCCGGTGAGCATGATGCTGACAATGCCCAACCCTGAGTAGAAGTTGATCTTGCGGCTGGTGAGCAGGTCGCGAAGCCCGTATCCAAGTGGGAAGGCCAGGGCGACCACAATGGCCCACTTGGTGCCAAGATAGTCGTCAGTGGACAACTTGCTGAGAATCAGAGTGGGAATAATGATGTTGACCAGCAGGTTGGCCAGCATGCTTTCCTTGCGGGGGCTGGCCGCAGAAGCCTGTTTTTCCTGGGGCGTATTGTCTGTCATCGGGATCCGGGTGTGTATGGCATGTCACGCCGTGCTGCGTATGACGCATTGCAGGCGGTGATCGGTAGCGCCTGATGGTAGCGGCATCAGCGCAGTAATTCACCCTGCAATATGGTAACTTACCGACCTGTTTTTGACCCTGAGGTTCCCGTGGATCCATCCGCCCGTTGTTATGATCTTCACAGTCACAGTCTGGCATCAGACGGTGCGCTGGCACCGGCTGCCCTGGTAGACCGTGCGGCGGACTATGGCGTGACGCATCTGGCGCTGACGGATCACGACACCCTGGCAGGGCTTGAGGAGGCACACGACGCGGCGGTTCGTCGCGGGATCACCCTGATTAACGGTATCGAGCTCTCGGTACGTCACGACGGCCGGGAATTTCATGTGCTTGGGCTTTGGCTGGATACGGACAATGCCCGGCTCAACGACCGGGTGGCAAGCCAGCAGGCAGCGCGGGTGAACCGTGCCCGCGAGATCGGTCGCCGTCTTGACCGGGCAGCCGGGCTGGCGAATAGCTATGAGCGGACCTGTGAGCTGGCGGGGACGGATGCTCCGGGACGCCCCTTGTTTGCCCGTTATCTGGAGCAGGCAGGCCGTGTGCGCAACAGTCGCCACGCCTTCAATCGTTTTCTCAAACAGGGGCAATCCGCCTTTGTGGCAACCCCCTGGTGTACCATGGAGGAGGCGATTGCAGACATCCATGCGGCCGGAGGGCTGGCCGTGCTGGCGCATCCCCAGGCTTATGGCTTTACCCGTAAACGGTTGCGTCAGTTCCTGACGGCATTCAAGTCTGCGGGTGGCGATGGGCTGGAAGTGGCCATGCCCGGGTTGACCCGACAACAGACAGAACTGCTCAACGAGTGTTGGCAACACTTCGATTTGCAGGTGTCTGCCGGCTCAGATTTCCATTCGCCAGAGCAGAAATGGCTGGCGTTGGGGCGTTTGCCCGAGGTGCCTGCAGGTGCGGTGCCGGTGTGGGAAGGGCGCCTGAGCAGTTGATATATGGCACAGCAAAGCCAAATATTTTCAATGTGTTACCGATAACACCTAAAGCTGAATATTAATCCTTAACCGCAAGCGCGCCCGACATTATGACTGACGTACTTTACATTCACCCTGAAACTCCCCAGCCACGTCTTATTCGACAGGCCGTAGAGGTGATCCGCGACGGCGGCTTGATCGCTTACCCGACGGATACGACCTACGCGTTAGGCTGCTGCATCGGTGAAAAGGCCGCGCTGGACCGCTTGATCCGGCTTCGTCAGCTGGACAAAAAGCACCAGTTTTCCCTGTTGTGTCAGGATCTTTCAGTGCTGGCTATCTATGCCAAGGTTGAAAACCCGGATTATCGCCTGCTCAAGGCGCATACTCCCGGCCCCTACACCTTCATCCTCAACGGCACCACAGAGGTGCCCCGTCGTTTGATGGATGCCAAGAAACGGACCATCGGTATTCGTGTGCCGGACCATGCCATCTGCCAGGCCCTGTTGGCAGAACATGGCCAGCCGATCATGACCTCTACCTGCCATTTGCCCAACGACGAGTTCCCGTTAACTGACCCTCAGGATGTGCGCGATTTCCTGCAGGGCAAAGTGGATTTGGTCATCGACGGGGGCTTCTGTGGGGTACAGGAAACCACCGTTATTTCGCTGGTGGACGGTGATGGGCCCGAAGTCATCCGCGAGGGCGCAGGCCCGGTGGACAGCATCTACTGATTCCTGCCTGTATTTTGCACAGTGAGGCGTGTTCAGGGCGCTTTTCCCTGTCCCTGAAGACCCGCTTCACCGTATAATCGCGGGCTTTCCCCTTTGACACCCAAGAACGGGCATAAGGAGTCGATTTTGAGTTCCGTGGTTCCCTCCCAGCGAGTTGTTTCCGGCATGCGCGCCACTGGCCGTCTGCATCTGGGGCATTACCATGGCGTGCTGAAAAACTGGGCGCGCCTTCAGCATGAGTTTGAATGTTTTTTCTTCGTTGCTGACTGGCACGGCCTGACCACAGAGTACGAGAACCCTCAAAAAATCGAGCAACACGTCTGGGATCTGGTTATCGACTGGCTTGCGTCGGGCGTCAACCCGGGTTCTGCCACCCTTTTTATCCAGAGCCAGGTGCCGGAACACGCCGAGCTACACCTTCTTCTGTCGATGATGACCCCGTTGTCCTGGTTGGAAAGGGTGCCGACCTACAAAGACCAGCAGGAAAAACTGCGTGAAAAAGACCTGAGCACCTATGGGTTCCTCGGCTACCCGCTGCTGCAGTCTGCCGATATTCTGGCTTACCGTGCCGGCCAGGTACCGGTGGGTGCAGATCAGGTCGCCCACGTTGAGCTGACTCGTGAAGTCGCCCGTCGTTTTAACCACCTTTATGGCCGCGAACCAGGCTTCGAAGAGGCGGTTGAGGCTGCCATCAAGAAGATGGGCAAGAAACAATCCAAGATTTACCTGAATCACCGCCGCCAGTACCAGGAAAAAGGCGACGAAGCGGCACTGGAAACCGCCCGTGCTCTGGTCGACAACCAGCAGAACATTACCCTGGGCGACAAAGAACGTCTGATGGGCGACCTGGAAGGGGGGGGCAAGGTTATCCTGCCGGAACCCCAGGCCCTGCTGACGCCCGCCTCGAAGATGCCGGGGCTGGATGGTCAAAAAATGTCCAAGTCCTACGGCAACTTCATCAGCATGCGTGAAGAGCCTGCGGACGTAGAAAACAAGATTCGCCGGATGCCCACCGACCCCGCCCGTGTGCGACGTACCGACGCAGGTGATCCGGACAACTGTCCGGTATGGCAATTCCATATGGTGTACTCTGACGACACCACCCGTCAGTGGGTACGTGAAGGCTGCACGAGTGCAGGCATCGGCTGTCTGGACTGCAAAAAGCCCATTATCGAAGCCGTTCAGGAAGAGTTGGAGCCGATTCGCAAGCGTGCCGAGGAGCACCTTCGAAACCCTGACCTGGTACGCACCATCGTCGCCGAAGGCTGTGAAGAGGCCCGCGAGGCGGCCCGTGCGACACTGGAAGAAGTGCGCGCCGTGATGGGCCTCAACTACCGTTAAGGCAGACAGGGACATGTCAGAAACCGTAGAGCCAACCGTCACCGACCAGGCACCACCTGCAGGGCAGCACGCCCAGCAGGCGGAAATGCCCTTCGGGCTGGTGTACGGCAAGGCCATCACCAAGCTACCGGACGATCTTTACATCCCGCCGGATGCGCTGGAGGTGTTCCTGGAGGCCTTTGAAGGTCCCCTGGATCTGCTGCTGTATCTGATCAAGCGCCAGAACCTGGATATTCTCGATATCCCGGTGGCCACCATCACCGCCCAGTACATGGAGTACGTGGAGTTGATGAAGGCCATGAATTTCGAATTGGCCGCGGAATATCTGGTGATGGCCGCCATGCTGGGCGAGATCAAATCCCGCATGCTGCTGCCACGCTACAAGGACGACGAAGAGGAAGAGGGCGAGGACCCTCGTGCAGAGCTGATTCGCCGTCTGCAGGAATACGAACGTTTCAAGAAAGCCGCAGAAGATATCGACGAGCTGCCCCGCCTGGAGCGTGACGTGTTCCCGGCCCAGGCCAAACGGCCGGAATACTCCCGGGAAAAGGCCCAGCCCGATGTGGATATGCGTGAGCTCCTGCTGGCGTTAAAAGAAGTGATGCACCGGGCAGACATGTTCGAGAGCCACCAGGTGTCCCGGGAGAAACTGTCTACCCGTGAACGCATGGCCAATGTTCTCGACAAGCTCAAGGGGCGCGAATTTGTCCCCTTTATCGAGCTGTTCAACCCTGAAGAGGGGCGGCTTGGGGTGGTGGTGAGCTTTCTTGCCATCCTGGAATTGGTCAAAGGCTCGCTGATCGAGCTGGTACAGACGGAATCGTTCGCTCCGATTCATGTCAAGGCCAAGACCCTGGTGATGGAAGAATCGGAAGTGCTGGCTCAACTGGAAATCGATGATGAGCCCGGGTTTGATGACGACGCCCATGATGGAACCGAGGGGTAAGCGTGGACGCTGAACAGATAAAAAGAATACTGGAAGCGGCGATACTGGTCGCCGAAGGGCCGCTGGACCGTGATGGCATGCTGAGCCTTTTCGATGAAGAAGACCGGCCCAGCAAGCAAGAGCTGGCCAAGCTTCTCGAGTCCATCAGTGAGGATTACGAAGCGCGCGGCATTTACCTGCGCGAAGTGGCGTCCGGGTTTCGTTTTCAGGCGCGTCCGGAGCTGGGCCCCTGGGTCAGTCGTCTGTGGCAGGAAAAACCCCCTCGTTATAGCCGGGCCATTCTTGAGACACTGGCCCTGATTGCCTATCGGCAACCGATTACACGTGGTGAAATCGAGGAAATTCGTGGTGTTTCGGTAAGCTCCCATATCGTAAAGAGCCTGCTGGAGCGAAACTGGGTCAGGGTAGTGGGCCACCGGGATGTGCCGGGACGTCCGGCCATGTTCGCCACCACACGGCAGTTTCTGGATTATTTTGACCTGAAAAGCCTCGAAGACTTGCCGCCGTTGTCCGAGATTCGTGACCTGGACAAGGTCAACGAAGAACTGGAACTCACCGATGTTCCGCCGGTCAATGCATCGCCTGGTGATGACGATGAAGCGCCAGCCGGCGAAGATGGCCGCGGTTTGCTGGATGAAGAACGTGAACACCGCCTGCCCAGTGACCAGGAAAGCTTCCCGGGTCTGGAGCAGGAACCGGATATTGATGAAGAGTCGCTGATGAGCATGGACAATGTCGATGCCGTGCTCAGCAGCTTTGAGCAGGAATTCCGTCGCAAGCCGGCCAACGAGCAAGCTGACGACGATGACGAGCAGGCTGAAAGCCGCGCGGTACTTGCCGAGAGCGAGGCTGACAAAGCAAGTACTGAAGACCGTATAGAGGACAGCCAGAACCGTCATGACTGAAACGGAAAAGCTACAGAAAGTCCTGGCCCGTGCAGGGCTGGGCTCCCGCCGTGAACTGGAAACCTGGATCGAAGCTGGTCGGGTGTCCGTGAACGGCAATGTCGCCACCCTGGGAGACCGGGTGGGACCCGAAGACACCTTACGTGTGGATGGCAGGATTATTAAAGTGAAGGCCGAGGAAGACATCGTTCAACGTGTGATCATGTATCACAAGCCCGCGGGAGAGGTCTGTTCACGCAACGACCCGGAAGGTCGTGCCACGGTGTTTGACAACCTGCCGCGCCTTAATGGCTTGCGCTGGGTGCAAGTTGGGCGTCTGGATCTCAACACCACCGGCTTGCTGCTGTTCACCACCGACGGCGAGCTGGCCCACCGTCTGATGCACCCCTCCAATGGTTTCGTGCGCGAATATGCCGTGCGGGTTCGAGGTGATCTCACCGCGGAAAAACGCCAGGCGATGCTGGATGGTGTGCTGCTGGAAGATGGCGTATCCAAGTTCGAAAGCATTGACGATGCCGGTGGGGCAGAAGAAGGCGCCAACCATTGGTATAAAGTCACTCTGGTCGGCGGTAAATATCGCGAAGTACGCCGCCTGTTCCAGTCACAGGATCTCGAAGTGGCCCGTCTGATGCGGGTACGTTTTGGTGATCTGCGCTTGCCACCCCAACTGCGACAAGGCCGATGGATGGATCTGGACGAGGCCCAGATCAAGAGTCTGATCGACAAGGTCGAACTTAAGGGCAAGAAGTATACGGGTCTGTATGGTCGTGCTCGCCTGCGCCATCAGCGCAATGGCAACCAGCCTCCAAGAAAGGGCCGTCGAGGCCCCTATCGCCGTTAATCGTCAGGGATGTTGCTCTGTTCTGGCAGAGCGCAGCGGGGGCTGATCGTCAGCCCCTTTGTTTTGAAAGGCTACGGAAGTCGTATTACTCGGCCGACCAGGGCTGGCAGGGCGGTTTCCACTCTCAAAATACGTTCACCAAAACTGTGGCAGGCAAACCCCTTGTCGCGCAGCATTTCGACTTCATAGTCTGTCCAGCCGCCTTCGGGTCCAATCGCCAGCGTCACAGCGTCTGTCAGATCGGACGGCATGGCCGGAAAGTCACCCGGGTGGGCGATAAGCCGACGACTGTCACCCGCCCAACCATCCAGCGCGTCTTCAACAAAGGGCTTGAAGCGGGGGGCCAGGGTCAACTCCGGCATGTGCGTATCCCGGGCCTGCTCCAGTCCCAGCAGCATTTTTTCCTGTAACACTTCGGCTTTCAGATTCGGGGTCTGCCAATAGCTCTTGTCCACCTTCCAGCTGTTGATCAGCACAATGCGTTTAATGCCGAGGCTGGTGGCATCAATCAGGATGCGTTTGAGCATCTTGGGGCGGGGGAGTGCCAGAAGAAGGTTGAGGGGGAGGGGATCTGCAGCTTCAGAGTCAGGGTTAAAAAAGACCTCTACACCATTGTTTTTAATGGATTCTATTTTTGCCTTCCCGGTGCCTCCATTGAGGATCCCGGTACGCAAGGTGTCGCCCACTGACAACTTCAATACCCCACAGACGTGGCGGGCCTGACGATCGCTCAAGCGCCACAGCCCTTCGGACAGGGCCTGCTCGGGGTGTAATAGCAGCAAATTCATGCCGCGATTATCGCACAGCGTTGACGCAAATCACTGTTTTATTGGCTTTTGCGGCACTATGACGCGGGAAGCCGGGTTGGTAGAGTGTGCGCCTGTCAGAACAACCGTATTTGTGGAGAAAAGCATGCAGTTTCAGGGTACTGATCAATATGTCGCGACAGATGACCTGAAAATGGCGGTAAATGCTGCCATCGCGCTGAAGCGCCCCCTGCTGATCAAGGGCGAGCCCGGCACCGGTAAAACCCTGCTGGCCGAGCAGGTTGCGGCGTCACTGGGGCTGCCGCTGCTGTCCTGGAATGTGAAGTCCACCACCAAGGCTCAGCAAGGGCTCTACGAATACGACGCGGTCTCCCGTCTGCGGGACTCTCAGTTGGGTGCTGAAGGCGTAGAGGACGTTTCCAACTACCTCAAGAAAGGCAAGCTGTGGGAAGCCTTTACCCATGAGGGTCAGGTGGTACTGCTGATTGATGAAATCGACAAGGCCGACATCGAGTTCCCCAACGATCTGTTGCAGGAACTGGATCGCATGGAGTTCTTCGTTTACGAAACCGGCGAGACTATCAGTGCCAAACAGCGCCCGATCGTGATCATCACCTCCAACAATGAGAAAGAGCTGCCCGACGCCTTCCTGCGCCGCTGCTTCTTCCACTACATCAACTTCCCCGATGCCCAAACCATGCAGGCCATCGTGGATGTGCATTTCCCGGAAATCAAAAAGACCCTGGTCAGCGAGGCACTGGAGATCTTCTTCGATCTGCGCAAGGTGCCGGGCCTGAAGAAGAAGCCTTCAACCAGTGAGCTGATCGACTGGCTCAAACTGTTGATGGCCGACGATATCCCGGAAGACATCCTGCGTAACCGCGACACCAAGAGTGCCATTCCGCCGCTGTACGGTGCCTTGCTGAAGAACGAGTCTGATGTGCAGCTGCTGGAACGCCTGGCCTTCATGAACCGCCGCGAAAGCTAAGCCCCATGCTGATCGGATTTTTCGAAAACCTGCGCCGCTACCGGGTACCCGTTACCCTTCGCGAGCTGCTGGATCTGTTTGATGCCCTGCAGGCTCATGTGGCTTTCGGCTCGGTGGATGATTTTTACCTGCTGAGCCGGGCCGTCATGGTCAAGGACGAGAAGTACTACGACCGCTTTGACCAGGCCTTTGCCAATTACTTCGAGGGGCTCGAAACCCTTGAGCCAGACTGGCTCAGCAAGGTGATCCCTGACGAGTGGCTGCGCAAGGAGCTGGAGAAGAACCTGTCCCCTGAAGAGTTTGAAAAGCTCAAGGGACTGGGCAGTCTCGAAAAGATCATGGAAGAGCTGCGCAAGCGGCTGGAAGAGCAACAGAAACGCCACCAGGGCGGCAACAAATGGGTCGGCACTGGCGGCACCAGCCCCTTTGGTGGACACGGTGCCAACCCTGAAGGGGTGCGCATGACAGGCCCGTCGCGCAACAAGCGGGCCGTGAAAGTCTGGGAAAAGCGCGAATTTCGCAATCTGGATGACTCGGTCGAGCTGGGTATCCGTAACATCAAGCTCGCCCTGCGCCGGCTACGCAAGTTTGCCCGCACCGGTCGTGACGAAGAGCTGGATATCGACGACACCATCTCGTCCACGGCCCGCAATGCCGGGCTGCTCGATATCAAGATGCGGCCCGAGCGGGAAAACCGCGTCAAAGTCCTGCTGTTCTTTGATGTGGGTGGCTCCATGGACCCGTACATCAAGACCTGTGAAGAGCTGTTCTCTGCCGCCCGGCTGGAGTTCAAGCACATGGAGTATTTCTACTTCCATAACTTCATCTACGAATACGTCTGGAAGGACAACCGCCGTCGTTGGGACGAAAAGGTGTCCACCTGGGATGTGCTGCACAAGTACGGTAACGACTACAAAATCATCTTTGTCGGCGATGCAGCCATGAGCCCCTACGAGGTCAATTCTGTGGGGGGCAGTGTGGAGCACTGGAACGAAGAGGCCGGTGCCGTTTGGTTCCAGCGGATCAAGGAAACCTACGAGAAGGTGGTGTGGCTCAACCCCGAGCCCGAGCGCGCCTGGCAGATGACCACCTCGACCCAGTGGATCAAGCAATTGTCGGAAGACAAGATGTTCCCGCTGACCATCGAAGGCCTGGAAAAGGCCATGCGGTATTTGAGCAAGTGAGGACGTCTGATACCTGACGAAAAAGGCCGAACAAATGTCCGGCCTTTTTTGTGGGGCTATTGAGCCTTCCCGTAGGAGCGTCGCTCGCGGCGCGATAGCTACCACCTTTAAACGGTATGTTTACCACAGAGATCACTGAGGAAGAGACAATTTCTTTCTCTGTGTGTTCTGTAAACTCTGTGGTGAAGCTGCTTTTGACCCTGGGCTTTTATCGCGCCGCGAGCGACGCTCCTACGGCGTGATCCTCTTTATCACAGAGTATCCAGCGTAATCACGCGCTCTCTTTAAACTCCACCGCCGCCCCGTCAGTCACATGCAGGGTATTGATGTAGTCGCCCAGCGCCTTGAGCTGGGTTTCATCCAGGTCCGGCAGGGTCTTCTTCAGCATCAGGCGCATGGCGCCTTTCACTGCGGAAATCGCTGCGCTGGCCATCTTGCGCAGCACAATACCCACCTGCAGCAGGCGCACAGACTCACTGATATACACTTCCGCAGCCTGGGCGGTGAGTTTATCCAGGGTATCCATGGCCATGGAGACGAATTCCTTGGGGGTGTCGGCGCACAGGCCTGCTGCCACATCGTGCAACTCCTTTGAGAGTTCGGCAGATACCGGCACCCCCATCCAAGGCTGCACTTCGCCGTTCACTTCCACATCCAGCATCAGCGAGGCCACGTGATCCGCCATGGGGCGCATCTGGTCGTTGTCCATTTTCTTTAGCGAGGCGTTGGCAATGGAAGAGCCCGCCTTGTTGATGGTGCCGGCGGTGCTACGCACCAGCTTGGCCATGAAATTCTGCATTTCAAGCACATCAATCAGCTTGAGCAGGAAGCTATCGAGCAGGTCTTCGATCAGCAGGTCAATGGTGGCCATGGCGGCCTTGTTCTGCGGCTCGGAAACGCCGGCGCGCAGGTTGATGATCAGCTTCTCGGTTTCGCTGCGCAGCTCGGCAGAGCAGGGGAAGGCCACAAAGGGGGTGACGGCCATAGGGGACTCCAGGGTCGGTTTGATGTGTTCGGCGCGAGGTGTTGCACCGAGTGACGAGGGAGCCTCTGAATAACTCCTTGCATGCTCAGCGTGTCCTGAAGCGTGCAACTGTTGTGTCTTGTCTCGGTAAAGAGGGGCGCGATT
>OBIY01000821.1_pt1 | contig 10765 bp, 9 predicted proteins | sample 1519841 | NCBI WGS metagenome assembly OBIY01 (sample SAMN03019774, study PRJEB22545) | beach sand metagenome | biome: beach; feature: sea beach; material: beach sand | place: USA: Municipal Pensacola Beach, FL | collected 2010-07-30 | depth 30-40 cm m
GTTGGCCACCGCGGCGCCGCCGGCGGTGTAGCGCACTTCGGGATCGCGCCCCAGGTTGCCGACCAGAATCACCTTGTTCACTCCGCGTGCCATGCCCGCCTCCGTATTTCCGTGTATCGCATCATCTGTTCCATCCGCGCACCGTAGAGGAACACCGTCAGGCGGGAGCGGCGGAAAACCGCTCGACGCTGGTGGCCTCGAAAGTGCGTCCGTCGACCCGCAGGTAGGCTACACCCTCCTCCGGAATCACTACCGCCTCGGCGACACCGCCGATGCGCATGAGTTCATCGGTCAGCTGGCGCGCCCGATCGGGACTGAGGCGGCCGACCTCGATCAGCCGCGTCTGCAGGTGCGCCGGCGCCCGCAGACCGGTGGACACCAGCAACCACACCGCGCACAGCGCGAGACCCGCCCACAACACGCCTTCGGTGCCATGGTGCCCGCGCAGCCAGCCGGCGCCCGCGCCGCCCAGAAACGCGCCCAGAAACTGCGAGGTTGAATACAGGCCCATGGCGGTGCCGCGACCGGCCATGGGGGCCAGGCGCGACATCATGGACGGCAGCGTCGCCTCGAGCACATTGAACGCAATCAGGAACGTCAACAGCGCCAACGCGACGCCCCACACCGCGTGACCGACGCCGAGCAACATCAGCACCGCAACACCCAACAGCGCCACCATGGCCACGAACACAGGCTTCAGGCGGGCGCGGCGCTCGGCGTAGACGATCAGCGGCACCATGACGACGATGGACAGCACGACCGTCGGCAGATACAGCCACAGGTGTTGCCCGAGCGGCAGGTCAAGCTGATCGCGCAGCAGCGGCGGCAGGATCACGAACATGCCGGTCATCAGCGCATGCAGCGCCAGGATGCTGAAGTCCAGGCGCAACAGGTGCGGGTCGCTGAGCGCGGCGCGGAACTGGCCGGCCGGCGCCTGCACCTGCCGCGCGGCGACCGGCGTTGGCACCTGCCACCACAGCAAGGCCACCATGACCAGCGCCAGCGCGGCAATCAGCCAGAAAATACCCGGCACGCCGATGCCTGCCGCCAGGACCGGCCCCAGCGGCAGGGACACCAGGTAGGCGCCACCGATGCTGATGCCGATGGCCGCCATGCCCTTGCTGCGCTGCTCCGGCCGCAGCAGGTCGGCCAGCAGCGCCATGATCGGCGCCGCCACGGCCCCCGCACCCTGCAGCGCGCGCCCCAGCACCATGCCCGACGCGGTCTGCGCCAGCGCCGCCACCACGCTGCCGATGGCGAACAGCATCAGGCCGGCGGTGATGACCGGCTTGCGGCCGAAGCGGTCGGGAGCGTTGCCGAAGGGAATGCCGAACACAGCCTGGGTCAGGCCGTAGGTGCCCACGGCCAGGCCGACCAGCAACGGCGTCGAGCCGGGCAGGTGTTCCACGTACAGTGCCAGTACCGGCAGCAGCAGGAACAGGCCCAGCATGCGCAGGATGTAAATGGCCGACAGGGCGCCGGTGACGCGCCGTTCGCTGGGAGTCATGTAAACCGAGGGCGGTGAAAACGCGAAGCCATCCGGTGCACCGGCGGCGGGCCCGCATTATCCGGCGCGGCCACCGGCCACCACAAGCCGCCGTGTCTGGCCGCTTTGCGCAGGACTCGACCCGGCCCGTAACATGGCCTGTTTGCAGCCACTCACCGCCACAGGCCGTCATGAGCAGCCCCGAAGGTCACGCCGCCATCCGCATCCGCGGCGCGCGCACGCACAACCTGAAGAACATCGACCTCGACCTGCCGCGCGACAGGCTGACGGTGATCACCGGCCCATCCGGCTCGGGCAAGTCCTCGCTGGCGTTCGACACGCTGTACGCGGAAGGTCAGCGGCGTTACGTGGAGTCGCTGTCCGCCTATGCGCGGCAGTTCCTGTCGGTGATGGAAAAGCCGGATGTCGACCACATCGAGGGCCTGTCGCCGGCCATCTCCATCGAGCAGAAAAGCACCTCGCACAACCCACGCTCGACCGTCGGCACCATCACCGAGATCTACGACTATCTGCGCCTGCTGTTTGCCCGCGTCGGCGAACCGCAGTGCCCGGAGCACGGCGTGGTGCTGCGGGCGCAAACCGTCAGCCAGATGGTCGACGCCCTGCTGGCGCTGCCCGACGAGCCGCGGGTGATGCTGCTGGCACCGGTGGTGAGCGGTCGCAAGGGCGAGCACACCCAGCTGCTGGAAGGTCTGCGCGGGCGCGGTTACGTGCGGGCGCGCGTCGACGGCGAACTGGTGGAACTCGACCAGGCGCCGTCGCTCGACGGCAAGCGCAAGCACGACATCGAGGTGGTCGTCGATCGCCTGCGCCTGCGTCCGGACGCGCAAGGCCGACTGGCCGACTCGGTCGAGGCCGCGCTCGGCCTCGGTGATGGCCTGCTCAAGGTGGCGTTCCTGGACGAGTCGCGCGCGGACCTGCTGTTCTCGGCCCGCTTTGCCTGTCCGCACTGCGGCTATTCGGTGGCCGAACTCGAGCCGCGCCTGTTCTCCTTCAACAACCCGGCCGGCGCCTGCCCGGAGTGCGACGGCCTGGGTGTGGCGCAGTTCTTCGACCCGCAGCGGATTGTCGCCAACCCCCGCCAGAGCCTCGCCGCCGGCGCCATCCCCGGCTGGGATCGCCGCAACGCCTACTACATGCACCTGCTCGATGGCCTGGCGCGGCATTACGGTTTCGACGTGGAGACCCCGTTCGAGGAGCTGGCGCAGCTGCATCGCCAGGTACTGCTCTACGGCAGCGGTGACGAGGTGGTCACGTTCTCCTACAGCACGGCCGACGGCCGCAGCAAGCGACGGCGCCATCCGTTCGAGGGCATCGTCAACAACTTTGCCCGCCGCTACCGTGAAACGGACTCCAACGCCGTGCGCGAGCACCTGGCGCGCTTCCTTGGCAACCGGCCGTGCACGGCCTGCGGCGGCAGCCGCCTGCGCCGCGAGGCGCGGCATGTGTTCGTGGCCGGGCGCAACCTGCCCGCACTGGTCGAACTGCCGGTCGGCCAGGCGCAAGCCTTCTTTGCCGGCCTCGACCTGCCGGGCGCGCGCGGCACCATCGCGCAGAAGATACTGCGCGAAATCGAGGCCCGCCTCGGCTTCCTGGTCAATGTCGGCCTGGACTACCTCACCCTCGCCCGCTCGGCCGACACCCTGTCCGGCGGCGAGGCGCAGCGCATCCGGCTGGCAAGCCAGATCGGCGCCGGCCTGGTCGGCGTGCTGTACGTGCTGGACGAGCCGTCCATCGGACTGCACCAGCGCGACAACCAGCGCCTGCTGTCGACCCTCACCTACCTGCGTGACCTCGGCAACACGGTGATCGTGATCGAGCACGACGAGGACGCCATGCGTCTGGCCGACCACCTGGTGGATATCGGGCCCGGCGCCGGCGTACACGGCGGCTACGTCATCGCCGAGGGTACGCCGGCCCAGGTGGCGGCCAATCCGGCCTCGGTCACCGGCCAGTACCTGGTGGGGAAGCGCGCCATCGCCGTGCCGCAACAGCGCGCTGCCATCGACCCCGAGCGTGTGCTGCGCATCGACGGTGCCAGCGGCAACAACCTCAAGGACGTGACGGTCGACATTCCGCTCGGGCTGCTGACCTGCGTCACCGGCGTGTCCGGTTCCGGCAAGTCGACGCTGATCAACGAGACCCTGTACAAGGCCGTCGCACAGAAACTCAACCAGGCGCGCGACGAGCCTGCCCCCTACCGGGCGCTGCACGGGCTCGACCAGATCGACAAGATCGTCAACATCGACCAAAGCCCGATTGGAAGAACTCCCCGCTCCAATCCAGCCACTTATACCGGATTGTTCACGCCGATTCGCGAGTTGATGGCCGCCACGCCCGAAGCCCGTGCCCGCGCCTACGGCCCCGGCCGTTTCAGCTTCAACGTGGCCGGAGGGCGCTGCGAAGCCTGCCAGGGCGACGGCATGCTGAAGGTGGAGATGCATTTCCTGGCCGACATCTACGTGCCGTGTGACGTATGTCACGGCCAGCGCTACAACCGCGAGACCCTGGAGATTCAATACAAGGGTCGCAACATCCACCAGATCCTCGACATGACCGTGGAACAGGCCGGTGAGTTCTTCAACGCCGTGCCGATCATCAAGCGCAAGCTGGACACACTGGCCGCGGTTGGCCTGGGCTACATCCGGCTGGGCCAGGCCGCCACCACCCTGTCCGGCGGCGAGGCGCAGCGGGTGAAGCTGTCGCGGGAACTGTCCAAACGCGACACCGGCCGCACCCTGTACATCCTGGACGAACCGACCACCGGCCTGCATTTCCAGGACATCGAGTTGCTGCTGGGCGTGCTTACCCGCCTGCGCGACGACGGCAACACGCTGGTGGTGATCGAGCACAACCTGGACGTCATCAAGACGGCCGACTGGGTGATCGACCTGGGGCCGGAGGGTGGCGGCGGTGGTGGCGAGATCATCGCCTGCGGCACTCCCGAGCACCTGGCACGCGAACCGAACTCCCACACCGGGCGCTTTCTGGCGCCGCTGCTGATCCGCGACAGCACCCCCGTGCCCGGACGGCGCAGCGCGTGAGTGCCGACCCGGCACCGCGCGCGCTCGGCGCGCCGCAACGGGCCCTGGTCTACGCCAGCGCCTTTTGCGGCATCACCCCCCAAACGCCGATCGGCATGCTGTTGCCGCTGTGGGCGGTCGACCGCGGCCTGCCACCGGCCCAGCTGGGCACTGCCGTTGCATTGGCCTCGCTCAGCCCGCTGCTGCTCGCCCTGCCGGCCGGCGCCCTGTGTGACCGCTACGGCGATCGGCGCATCATGCTGTGGGCGGGTATCGGCGCCGCGCTCACGGCAGCGCTGTTTCCCCTGATCGACAGTTTCCTCGCCGCCTGCGCCCTGCAGTTGGCCGGCGGCCTGGCCCGCAGCATGAGCTGGCTGGCCGCGCAGTCCTATGCCCTGCGCGCCGCGCCGCCAGCCCGGCGCAACACGATCATGGGCCGGTTTTCGTTCGCCGGCAGCATCGGCATGTTGCTGGCCCCGCTGCTGGCAGGCGCACTGGTCGCCGGCTGGGGACTCAGCGCCGGTTTCGCGCTGATGGCGGTATGGGGCGGCCTGCTGACGCTGGTCGCGCTGCCGCTGCCGGATATCCGCGAGCCCGGGCGCAGTGGCACGCTGTGGCAGGTGACCGGCAGCGCGTATCGGCAGGCCCTGCCGCTGCTGGCGCAGACCTCGCTCATGATCGTCATGTTGCTGACGCTGCTGCGCCTGTCGGCCGCGGCGGTGAATGCCTCGTTCTACCCGGTGCATCTGGCCGCAGCCGGATTCTCGCCGGCGACCATCGGCATCCTGTTCGCGTGCATCAACGGCGCCATCTCGGTCGGCTCGCTGAGCGCCGCCGCGCTCATACGCCACACCTCGATCAGCGCGGTGCTGTTCGGCTCGATCGCACTGTCCGTCGCCAGCATCAGCGCGGTTCCGTTCAGCACGTCGCTGGTGGTCGTGGGCGGGCTCAGTGCGCTCCACGGCCTGGGCCTCGGGCTGAGCCTTCCGACCCTGCTGGCCGCCATCGGCCGGCAGACCGCGCCCAGCCAACGAGGCCTGGTCATCGGCCTGCGTACGCTGTTCAATCGCCTCGGCTATTTCGCCGTACCGGTCCTGCTCGGCATGCTGGTGCAGGGCATGGGGCTGCGCTGGGCGTTCGTGATCACCGGTGCGGCGCTTCTGGGGCTGCTGGGCGTGACCTACGGGTACCTGCGTCGACGGCGCCTCGCGTACGATTGACCCCATCGACCGGGTCGGATCGACCACCCGCATTCATCACCAGAGGAGAACACCATGACGGTCCTGTTCGGCGCGCCCCTGTCCCCCTTCGTTCGAAAGGTACGTGTCGCCCTGGCGCACAAGAACCTCCCCTACGACCTGCAACCGGTCATGCCAGGCAGCGATGATCCGGCGTTTCGCCGCCTCAGCCCTCTTGGCAAGGTGCCGGCGTTCAGCGACGACCAGGTGGGTCTCGCCGATTCCAGCGTGATCTGTGCCTACCTGGAAAAGCGCCACCCCAGCCCCGCCCTGCTGCCAGCCGATCCCGCGGCGTACGCCACCGCCCTGTGGCTGGAGGAATACGCCGACAGCGTGTTGTTCCACATCTGCACCGAAGGCGTGTTCTTTGAGCGCATCGTCAAGCCCCACATGCGCGGCGTGGCGCCGGACGAAGCAAAGGTCGCCGCCGCCCTGGCCGACCTGCCCGGCGCGTGTGACTACCTGGAGGCACAGTGTGCCGCCGGCCACCTTGGCGGTGACACGTTCACGCTGGGCGACATCGCCGTCGCCACGCAGTTCGCCAACCTCGGCTACGGCGGCGAGCAGGTGGACGCTGCGCGCTGGCCACTGCTCGCGCAGTTCCTGCAGGACACCCTGGCGCGCCCGGCCTTCGCCGACTGCCTGGCCGAGGAAAAGGCTCTCATGGGCGGCTGAGGCCGCTCGCTCCCCTTATGTGCCGGCCAGGCCGGCACCGGAGGCGACGTGATCATCGAACAAATCTATTCCGACAACCGTTACCGCAATTTCCACTACCTGATCGGGTGTCCGGATACCGGCGAGGCGCTGGCCATCGATCCGCTTGAGGCCGAGCTGGTGATCGCCAGGGCCGCCGAAATGGGCTGGCGCATCACGCAGGTTCTCAATACCCACGAACACCCCGACCACATTGGCGGCAACGACCGGGTCATCGCCGCCACCGGTGCCAAGCTGTTGGCGCACGCCGGTGCCAAGGGCCGTATTCCGGGCATCGATCGCGGCCTCGAGGCCGGCGACGTGATTCCGATCGGCAAGAGCGGTGAACTCGAAGTCCTGGACACACCCGGCCACACCATGAGCCACGTGTGCCTGTTCTGCCGGGGCGACCGGCCGGGCCTGATCAGCGGTGACACGCTGTTCAACGCCGGCGCCGGCAACTGCCACGGCGGCGGTCATCCGGAACACCTGTACCACACCTTCGCCGACCAACTGGCGCGCCTGCCGGACGCGACCGTGATCTATCCGGGGCACGACTACATCGCCAACAACCTGCGCTTCACGCTGGACCGCGAGCCGGACAACCAGCAGGCGGCGGCGTTGCTGGATGCGGTCGACGCCCAGGATCCGCATGCCGCGCGGCTGACCACGCTGGGCGAGGAGAAGGAGGTGAATACCTTCTTTCGGCTCACCAACCCGACGGTCATCGCCCGCCTGCGCGAGGCCTTCCCCGATCTGCCCGAGCAGCCCTCGGCGCAGGCCGTGTTCCTGAAGCTGCGCGAACTGCGCAACGGCTGGTAGCAACAGCAGCCCACGCGTGACGGACCGGCGCGAGCGTCGCTGGTCGCAACGGGTCGGCCGCACCAGCAACGCCCTGGACCTGGAGCCGGGGCTGTTCGCCCGGGACGACCCACGGCGCATCGCGCTGGCACTGCAGGCTGCCGCCGAAGCAAGCCATCGCCGCAGGAGCGCGCCGTTCCGGTCCGCGATGTCGATGCTGGTGTTCTACATCAACCGTGCCGGCCGGTCGCTGCCGGCACACCGCCGGCAGGTGCTCGAACAGGCCAAGGATGAGCTGCGTGCCCTGTACGGTCGCCCACGCCGGCGACCGGCCGTTCCGCCTTCCTGAACGCCCGGGGTACTCAGAACGCCATCTTGATCGGTCGCACGGGACCACGAAACCGCTCCCTGGCCAGTTTTTTCTGCAGCGGCGGCAGCTCCATGGGCTTCTCGGGCAGGCGGTAATCGGGCACGTTGTCCAGCAGGTGTCGGATCAGCGTCAGGCGACCGCGGCGCTGGTCGTTGTAGTTGACCGCCACCCAGGGCGCGAAGTCGCGGTGCGTGGCGGCGAACATGGCATCGCGCGCGGCGCCATAGGCCCGGTACTGATCACGCGCCGCCAGGTCAACCGCGGACAGCTTCCAGCGTTTGAGCGGATTGCGGGCGCGTTCCGCGAACCGGGCTTCCTGCTCCTCCTGATCGACCGCCAGCCAGTACTTGAACAGCAGGATGCCGCTGTTGACCAGCGACTGCTCGAAGAACGGCACCTCGCGCAGGAACTGCGCGCACTCGGCCTCGGTGCAGAACCCCATGACCCGTTCGACCCCGGCGCGGTTGTACCAGCTGCGGTCGAACAGCACCCATTCGCCGGCCGCCGGCAGGTGCGCGATATAACGCTGGAAATACCACTGCGTGCGCTCTCGCGGGTCCGGCGTCGGCAAGGCCACGACGCGTACCTGGCGCGGATTCAGCTTGCCGCTGATGGTGGTGATGGTGCCGCCCTTGCCGGCGGTGTCGCGCCCTTCCAGCACCACCACCAGGCGTCGCCCGGTGGCGGCCAGCCAACGCGCGAGATTGTTAAGCTCCAGCAGCATCGGCGCCAGGTGGCGCTCGTACTCGCTTTTCTTCATGGCTCGACCCCGGGCAGTCAGCAACCGGCGGACCGCAGGCGGATCCCCCGGAATGTGGACACGACCGGCCGGCTATTTCTGGAAGCGCTGCTTCCAGGTCTCGTACGGCATGCCGTAGACGATCTCGCGCGCCTGCGGGTCGGTCAAAGGCGCGCCCCGCTCCTCGGCGGCAGCGCGGTACCACTTGGCCAGGCAGTTGCGGCAAAACCCGGCCAAGTTCATCAGGTCGATGTTCTGTACTTCGGTATGTTCACGCAGATGCTGAAGCAGGTGACGAAATGCCGCTGCCTCGACCTCGGTACGCAGTTGGTCATCCATGAGGACCTCCTGATTCGCAGACAACACAAAAACCCCGCGGCGACCGGTCGCCGCGGGGCCCAACAAGACGCTGGCGGGAACGGTTAGCGCGGGCGGCGCGGCGGACGCGGCGCCCGCTCCTGCGCTTCGTTGATGCGCAGCGAGCGGCCACCCAACTGGCTGCCGTTCAGGTGCTGGATGGCAACTGCCGCGGCAGAGGGCTCCATCTCGACGAACCCGAAACCACGCGGCCGGCCGGTTTCGCGGTCATTGATGAGTTTCACCGACTGCACTTCACCATGCTGTTCGAACAGCGAGCGCAGTTCGTCTTCCGAAACGGAGAAAGGCAGATTGCCAACGTAAATCGAAGTCATAAAAGAAAATCGCTCGGAAAGGAGCGGGACGATCATCCTGTGTTTTGCCGTCCTGCTCCAGGGTCATCAAAAACCGCTGTCCGTTGGTGCTCCCGCAGGGTCGGGACGTAAGAACCAGCCTCGGGTCAGCGCATGTCGTGACTGAACCCATCGCGCATCAAGGACGTTTTACAAAACGCCGTTATCACGCGTTAAATCCAGTCCCGGCGAAGCGTACGACAAATCAAATGCACTGTGCGCGCGGGCACGTGTAATTTTTCCGGTTATCGTTCAGGTACGCACATACATGTCTTCCCGCGAAGGAGAGAGTTGATGAACGCACCCACCCCTGCCGATTCCGTCCTGCGATGGCCTGCGCCGGACGAAACGCGCGCGCCGTACCGCGTCTACGCCGATTCGGCACTGTACGAGCACGAGCAAGAGCGCATCTTTCGCGGTCCGGTATGGAGTTTTCTGGGCCTGGCCACCGAAGTGCCGAACGCCGGAGACTTCAAGTCCACGTTCATCGGTGACACGCCCGTCGTCCTGACCCGAGATGCCGAGGGCGCGCTGCACTGCTGGGTCAACCGCTGCGCCCACCGGGGCGCCCTGGTATGCCGCGAACTGCGCGGCAACGTCGGCGAGCAGGGCACCCATACGTGCGTCTATCACCAGTGGGCGTACGACGCGACCGGCGCGCTGGTCGGCGTTCCGTTCCGTCGGGGGCTCGGCGGCAAGGGGGGCTACCCGGCCGATTTCGACATGGCCGCGCACGGCCTGCAGCGCCTGAACGTGGACAGCGTCGGCGACATGGTCTTCGGCACGTTCGACCCGGCTGCGCCGCCACTGCGCGAGTTCCTGGGGGCCGAACATTGCGCCAACATCGAACGCCTGTTCAGCCGGCCCATCACCATCCTCGGCCATGCCCGCCAGTACTTCCCCGGCAACTGGAAGCTGTACGCCGAGAACTCGCGTGACAGCTACCACGGCGGCCTGTTGCACCTGTTCTACCCCACCTTCGGCATCTACCGGCAAGGTCAGCGCGGCTGGGTCCACCTGTCGGACAACAAGCTTCATCAGCTGCTGCAGGTGTGCAAGCCGGCCGAGGACCAGAGCATCGAGCACTACCAGCAGGCCAGCAGCCGCAAGGCCGACTCTCAGGCTCAGCTCGAGGCACCGGAAATGCTGCGCTGGGAGCCCGAGCTCGGTGGCGAGATTGCCCTGACCATCCACTCCATGTTCCCGAACGTGGTGTTGCAGCAGATCTCCAACACCCTGGCCGTGCGACAGATCCAGACCAAGGGCGTCGATGCCACCGAGCTGGTATGGACGTTCTACGGTTTCACCGATGACAGCCCGGAGCTGACCGCGCATCGCCTGAAGCAGTTCAACATGGTCGGCCCGGCCGGCTATATCTCCATGGAAGACGGCGAAGCGGTCAGCATCTGCCAACAGGGCATCGCCGGCGGCCTGGACCAGGCGTCGGTCATCGAGTGCGGTGGCAACAGCATCGACAGCATCGAGGTCATGGGCGTAGACGAGAACGGCGTGCGGGGTTTCTGGCACGGATACCGCAAACTCATGGGTCTGTGACGCCAGTACCGCGGGCTTGACCGAGGCGCGGCCGCGCGACACCGGCCGCGCACGGCTGGCCCGGACGCCGTCCCCGGAGGCCTGTGCCAGCCCCAGCGCCCAGGCGCGGGCCAAATAGATCAGCCGGCAG
>OBIY01000822.1_pt1 | contig 10751 bp, 11 predicted proteins | sample 1519841 | NCBI WGS metagenome assembly OBIY01 (sample SAMN03019774, study PRJEB22545) | beach sand metagenome | biome: beach; feature: sea beach; material: beach sand | place: USA: Municipal Pensacola Beach, FL | collected 2010-07-30 | depth 30-40 cm m
ATTTGAAAGGCAAGGTTACGATGGGACCTTTTTGGGGTCATTCTTCAGACCTAAAGCCAGAAAAACGGCAAGGCCTATAAAAATGATCAGTGGAAACGCGTAACGGAACATCGCAAGCCTATTTTTTTGCAACCACTTTATTCAGGTTATCCAACGCCTGTTGCAAGCGTTCGTAAGGTTGAGCACCTGATACAACAACCACCTCGCCCGAGGCGTTGTGCCTCAGAATATTCCCGGGCGTCCCCGAAATGCCGGCCTTTGCCCCCTCTGCAAAGTCCTGTTTTACTTTCTGAGCATATTTCTCGCTTTCCAGGCACTCTGCGAATGGTGCTTTTGGCAAACCTATTTCAACCGCTAAAGGTGTCAAAGCAGCGATCGGGAAGCCTTTACCACCGGCTTTGGTTCGTTCATAAATTAAGTTCGTGTAGGCCCAAAAAGCATCATTGCCACCCAGCTCAGCGGCACATTCAGAGGCCTCGGCCTGCTTTTGTGCGCCCGGGTTATGAAATTGCAATGGAAAATGCCGGTAGACCCAATTGATTTTACCGGGATTATCGTCAATCAGCTTTTTAGCTGTAAGATGAAACCGCTTACAAAAGGGGCATTCAAAGTCTGAGTATTCGATCAGCGAAACAGGGGCTTTAGGATCCCCATAAATATGATCCTGCTTGGGATCAACAGGCTTCACATATTTTGCTTTTGCATCCTGGCGCTGTTGTACTTCAGCCTGTTGCCGACGCTGCTCGTCCTGTTGTTTACCGATAAAGGCAATGATGCTTTTTTCAACTTTTGCATCAAACCCTCCATTATCTAATTGGTAGCGTGCCAGTGCCTTTTCAATACGCGCATCAATCAGTGCATTGAGCTCGGACTCGGTGAGTGCCACGGTTTTTTCATTGGCCATCACCGGGACCGTTGACAGTATGAATAATGCTGTTAGAACAACCAAGAAATGATGTATTGCTGGGTAGATTTTTTTAATCACAAGGCTCTCGCTAAAATAACAGTGTGTCTGTCGATACCACGCTAGACTGGACGAACTTACTTTATTTATCGATCTTAGACTAATACCATCCCTTAATGTTCATTAATTTTTGCATGCCTGCCTGTCTACATCCATTGAGGTACTCATGAAATACCTGATCTGTCTGCTGACTGCACTCTTGCTGACATCATGTGGCCAACAAGAAGAAGGATCACTCTCAACCGGTCCTGGCCAGTTGCCCTCAGAAACCGTCAAACACCGTTGGTACACTCAAAAACAAGTGAACACAGGGCAAGTTATTTTTAATGAGCACTGCCTCGTCTGTCATGGAGCTGATGGCAAAGGGACCGTCCAAGACTGGCAAACACCGCTGTCAAATGGCAAATACCCACCTCCACCCCTCAATGGCAGTGCGCACACCTGGCATCACGATTTACCAGTATTACGACGTGTGATTACCGAAGGCGGTCAACGCCTTGGCGGCACAATGCCTGCGATGGGGGGGGTATTAACTGAAACGGAGATCGACAATATTCTGGCCTATATCACCTCCCTCTGGCCAGATGAAGTGTACCAACGCTGGGCATCGCGATTTGGATACGAAAAAAACTGATTCAATCGAAACAATTCTAAAAAATAGCAGGAGGAATGATGGTTAATACAATATATAAAGAGGATTTGTTTGCAGGCAAGGTTGCGCTGGTCACCGGTGGCGGTTCCGGGATTGGCCGTCGAACCGCGCGAGAACTGGCACAGCTTGGTGCTCGTGTCGTCATTGCCGGACGTAATGAAGACAAACTGCAAGAATCTGTGCGGATAATTTCTGAAGAAGGAGGAACCGCGTCCTATGTTATTTGCGATATTCGCGATGTTGAAGCCGTTGAGCGTGCCGTTGCGGAAGCGGTTCAACAAGCAGGCACCATTGATTTGCTCGTCAACAATGCCGGTGGGCAGTTCCCCAAAAAAGCAGAAGAAATTTCACCCAACGGTTGGCGCGCTGTAATTGACAACAACCTGAACGGCACTTTTTTTATGACTCAGGCCGTCTTCAACCAGGTCTTTAAAGAAAAGGGCGGCATCATTGTCAACATCATCGCTGAAATTGGACGGGGCTTCCCGATTATGTGCCACACCGGTGCTGCCCGTGCAGGCGTCGAAAACATGACTAAAACGCTGGCAACAGAATGGGGTCGCTATGGCGTGCGCATCAATGCCGTCGCGCCCGGCACTATTCGCTCAAGTGGCCTAGATACCTATGACCCCGCCTTTCGCGAACGCGCTTTGGCAAGCGGCAAAACAAAAGCCGTTTATCGTTTGGGAACCGAAGCGGAAATTTCAGCTGCCATTTTGTACCTGCTCTCACCTGCGGCCGGCTTTGTTACCGGAGAAACGCTCAAAGTTGATGGCGGCGACCCGCTGTATGAACCCCGCATGCCCCCAGCTGATAGTGGTGGTAAACACCCAGCGTTTGACGACGACTGAAGCGCTGATGAGAAAATTAAAAGGCCCGGCAAAATGCCGGGCCCCTTCCTCGATCGACTGAATATGACAACGAGCTGTGACAAACCAAGCCAGATTCACTGATGGGATTTAGTCGTCGTCCCGGTCATCATCATAACCTTTCCAAGCGTCGTATCGCCCATGGTACCCACGTCTCGGGCCCATCGTATCCAGCATTTGTTTTTGATCGGCATTCAAAACATCATAGAAATTTTGCAAGGCAGGCTGGACTTGGGCCATCAAATCAGCACCTTTCATCATCATGGCTTGCATGCGGGTGACTTTCTCGGGTGCTGTGACGGGTATCCCAGCCGAACGCTCGGACGCACAATAATCCGACATTTGTGCACGGACCGATTGGAGCTGCTGAACCAACTGCTCCCACGCCGGCATTTGCTCGGCTGTCAGCGCCAGCTTTTCCTGGCCGCGAGCTAACTTATTATCCATTCGCTCACCGGCTTTTGGGCTGCACGCCATACCCATCATTCCCCCGTGCTTTCCCATACCATATCTTTCATAACCACTGGCTTGCGCTGAGTTGAAGGAAAAAAAGGCTGCACTAAGAAGCACCAGGACGGTGACAATTGACGTAAAAACAACATTTGTTTTGCTCATAAAATATCTCCTGATAAGTGAGTCCCAAACTCGCCACATGGGTGACGTGGGGTTACTTTCTCAAACAGTTGTTGCAGACGAATTGCGAAAAAAGCGAGCTTTGTAACAGAGCGTGTCTTCCTCGAAGTTTGAAATATTTTGTTACAAATAAGCACAGTCTATGGGTTCAAGTGTTTTTATAATGAAACCATGACAGAAAAAACAAAACACCTTCTTGTTGTCGACGATGACCGGGATATTCGCCAATTGTTAGGTGAGTTCTTACGCAAACACGGCTACCGCGTGAGCGAAGCTGAAGACGGTCGCCAAGTACGACAAGCTCTTACGACAGGGCGGTTCGATTTAGTCGTCCTCGACATCATGATGCCCGGCGAGGATGGTCTAAGTTTATGTCGGTGGATCCGAGCGAACTCAGGGCTCCCCATCATTTTACTCACAGCACTCGGTGAAGAAACCGACCGTATTGTAGGACTGGAAATGGGTGCTGATGACTATTTGGCTAAGCCCTTCAATCCACGCGAGTTGCTTGCCCGCATCCGTTCAGTCCTCCGGCGCACCAGCCACTTGGCCTATGCCACTCATGCCGACACACCTACTTGCAAACGGTTTGACCGCTGGGTGTTGGACCCCGCCAAACGAGAACTGCGAGACAACAAAGGCGTATTGGTGACTTTAACGTCCGGTGAGTATGAGTTACTGCTCGCCTTTATTGAACACCCGGGACGCACCTTAAGCCGAGACCAGCTACTGGACATAACCCGGGGGCGAGAGGCAACTTCGTTCGACCGCAGTATTGATGTTCAGCTCAGCCGTTTACGCAAAAAGATTGAACACAACCCCAAGCAGCCTCAATTGATCAAAACCGTGCGTAATGGCGGCTATGTCTTTAGCGCCCAGGTGACAGAACAATGAGCTGTTTTTTACCTAAAAGTTTTGCTGCCCGACTTTCACTACTGATTATCTTCGGTTTAATCACCACCATTGTGTTGCTCTGGTACGCCTTTGGCCGTGACCGGTGGCGAGAAGCAGGGGAAGTCTTTGCCGTCGCTACGGCCGACCGCATTATTGCTACAACAGCATTACTCAATGAGGTCTCACACGTTGAAGACTACCATCGCATCATCACAGCTATCAGCAACCCTGGCTTTCGTGTGTTAATGCCAAGACCACTGCCTGAAAAACGTTTCCACAAGCATCACTACGAGGACGACGAGTGGGAAGACGACGAACTAGAAGGTGACGAGTGGGAAGATGACGCAAAACGCCTCAGCGGCTTGAGTGCACGGATACACCAGCAAACGATGATGCGTTTGCACAGCCGCAGCACAACGCCTTATCACATCTCGATACATCGCCAGCGAGAGCACGCTCCCTTGGACGGCCAGCGGCTGGGGGAGCGCCACCAACTTGCCATACGCACTCAGCTCAACAACGGTTTATGGGTAATCTATCTCGCGCGTCCTGCTTTTATTGAACAACAGCGTAAATATCCCTTTTTCTGGATCCTTATTGCACTCGGTTTATTGATCATCGCCATTTGGGCGACTCACCGGCTGAGCCGTCCTTGGACGCAACTGGCGAAAGCGGCCGACCGCTTTGGTGTAGACGTCAACGCCCCAGCGATTGACGTCAGTGGCCCCAGCGAAGTCCGCCAGGCGGCACAAGCCTTTAATCGCATGCAGGGACGTTTAAGACGTTTTATTTCCGATCGCACGCAAATGCTGGCCGCGATTTCGCACGACCTTCGTACCGTTTTAACCCGTATGAAATTACGCGCCGAGTTTATCGAAGACACAACCCAGCGCGAAAAATTACAGGCCGATATCGACGAGATGAACGCCATGCTGGCTGCCACACTCTCATTTGCGCGGGATGATGTGGAAGCTGAACCTGCGGCCAAAACAGAGATCACCTCCCTGCTCTCCACACTGTGTGATGATCTCAGCGATACCGGTGAAGCGGTACGCTTCCATAGTGATGCGACCGTTTATGCCCGTGTTCACCCGGTTAGCCTTCGCCGCGCACTGTCTAACCTGATCGCCAATGCTATTCGCTACGGACATGAGGCAGATGTAACGCTCACCACTGAAAAGGATTACTTACTCATTACCGTGGCTGACCGCGGCCCCGGCATTGCTGAGTCCGAACGTGAAAACGTTTTTTCCCCCTTCTATCGGCTGGAATCTTCCCGCAATCGAGAAACCGGGGGAACGGGGCTCGGATTAACCATTGCCCGTACGATTATTCGTCGCCACGGGGGCGACATTCAGCTTTCAGACCGGCCGGGTGGTGGCTTGCTGGTTAAAGTCACACTCCCTCTGGATGGCTAAACCAACCATTGCGTTAAGCTTTGTTCAACAGGGCGTACAACTGGTCTTTGAGCGCCAACCTTTCTTTTTTCAACCCTTCGAGATAGTCATCCGCCGCCGCTTCGGCACCGGACTCAATCCGGTGTACGGCATGATCCACTTCGTGATACTGCTCAAAAAGCCGGGCAAAGTGAGCATTGTTCATTTTCAGATCATGAATTTTTTCCCGATACTCTGGTAACTCATGTACCAGGTCGTGCTTTTCAACAGACATAATTCTCCTGATCCGTATGGTTAATAGATGCCTTCAATCACCATTTTCTGCACAATGGCGACAAACCGTTGCATAAGGCATTGCCTCAAGGCGAGCGACCTCAATCTCATGGCGGCACCGGTCGCAGATAAAATAGCACCCCCGCTCAATGCGCGTTAAGGCGGTTTTGACGTGTTCGAGTTCTTCAACAGCGGCATTGCCCAATGCATCAACCACTTCGTTATTTTCACGCTCAGTTGCAAGGTCTTCCCAGTCTGTCGTACTGGGTGCCCGGCGAATATTTTGCTTCACTCGACTGATACGGTCCTCTAACTCGGCTTTTTGATCCAGGAGCTTCTGTTTAAATGCGGCGGTATCTGGCATAAATGACAACCTGTAAAAATTACGATCTAACACGCTGTTATTTTGCCAGTGCCCCTACTGATGAAGTTGATGCAAATCAAAGGCAGGCCATCAAAATTTTACTCATCTCATCAAGTCTTCTGCTCTCAGCCCAAAGTAACGAATAAATTTGAATATTAGACCTATGCATGACACTATCCTTTCAAACCCATTAGCTTGCTAATAAAATAACGTGTCTTTTGCCAACTGAAAAAAGTCTAATCTTTGTTAATACTCAAAAAAACAGAAGTTTTCCGCTCCCGCCTCTCGGGACTCGCACTGCTCTCTACTTGCCTCTTAGTGCTCATTGAGCAGTTATCCAGCAGTCTGCCTTGGCTCTCTTATCTAGCTGTCGTCAGCGCACTGCTTTATGTTGGGCTTGAGTGGAAACACAACGTGCTGATGGCGAAGTGTCTTGTTGTATTAACGGCACTTTTAATGGCAAGCGCCTGGCTGCTCATTGACGAGCCGCTCCAGCTTTTTTTGGAAGGTGTGGGGCTGGGTGCTTTCTTTATGACCTTTTTCTGCGCACTCAGTTTTTTAAGAGGGGCCGCAGAAAACTCTGATCAAATCCGCCGGGCGGGTTTACATTTACTGGCACAACCACCTGCTTGGCGCTACCTGGCGCTGACTTTTGGCGCGAACCTGTTCGGCCTGATTATCAGTTTTGGTTCACTTAACCTGCTCGGTGCGATGGTGCTCCGGGCCGAATCTGAGGTCACCCGAGGCAACCCCGACGCAGGGAGTCACGCACGCTCCCGGCGTGGCATTCTGGCCATTTTACGCGGCTTTTCAATGGTGCCCGCCTGGTCACCCTTATCAATTGCAGTCCCCATGGTGTTACTCTCCCAGCCTGGTTTGACTTGGCAAACGCTGGTACCTTGGGCACTTTTGATCGCAGTGGTTTTAATGCTGTTAGGCTGGGCCGAGGACAAGCTGCAGCCAACCTTGCCCATGCCGGCTTCAGGTATTTTGTCCACCCACGAGCGTTGGTCTGTGCACTTGCCGCTGCTCACGCTGATTCTGCTCATCTTCGTTTTAGCGATCACGGCTGAAAATGTGCTGCAAATCCGCCTGGTTGTCAGCGTTATGTTGGTCTGCCCTCTTGTTGCAATGAGCTGGATGCTGTTTCAAGCACTATACTCCTCAGCCAACCACAGCCACCGGTTTGCTCAAGCGGTCACCCAGCACGTAATGGTTACAATGCCCGGATGCCGCGTAGAGTTGACGGTTCTGTTTACTGCGGCATGCCTGGGAGTGTTCGTTCAATATGCCTTACCCCCGGGGTTAATTAATCAACTTTTGGAGCAGTTAAATATTTCAGCCCAATGGTTACCACCTGCAGCCTTTTTACTCATTGTGTTGCTGGCCCACCTGGCAATTAACCCAATGATGTCAACATTCATTCTAAGCGCGGCTATCCCCTCAGGGGAAACCCTGGGTATTTCATCCCTCTCATTGGCGCTGGCTTATTTAGTGGGCTGGGGCGTTGGAGTGGGGAGTTCTCAGTTCACCATCGCTAACTTAGTAATGGCGGGCTTAACGGGCAAACCGAGCCGCTTAATTGCGTATCAGTGGAACCTTCGCTACACGCTGGCGGCGATGCTGTTGATGTGTATTGTGCTGTATGTCATTGCTTGAGGCTGTCCTGTCATAAAGGAAAATCAGGTTAACTGCTCAATAAGCCCTGCTCTTTAAATACATTCTTGATCTGCTTAGCAACTTGCTCAGGATAAACGGTGGCAAATTTTTCATCCAACAGTAACTGCATAAAGGAAACATCCGCGGAGTGAAGCCCAGGAGCAATGTAAAGCCTTGGGACCAGATGCGCAGCCAACCAATGCTCAGATGTTTTTATACCTGTTGCCTGTGGGTAAAAAGCCAGATTGAAACTCCAGAGATTGGTATTCGAAAACGCTTGCATGGCTGCCCGAAGTGCGTGTGCAAATTCGGTGATGTCTTCGTCATTGAGCTCGGTTAAGCGTTTTTTTTTCGGGAATGTGGCCATCAGATCCCCTAACAAGCCTGTCGGAGCGAACGGTGTGTGCCAATGAATCGTGCCTGTCGAACCAACCCAACGCTCCCCTTGCTCTTCTTCTAACGCACACAAGTCTTGCTGGTAGGTACGGCGGTATTGCTTAAAGTATTGTTTCTCTGCCGCTAACCGCTCTCTCAATAAATTCGGTGCGGCCGTGGAGTAAAGGACATGCATATGAGGGTGGATCTGTGACCCTCCGGAAGGCGGCAGGTAATTCCAATAAAAGCTTCCGTAATAGGCACCTTCCCGTTTGTGCTCTAACAGGGCTAAAAAATCTCGTGCCAAGCGAATACCGTCGACCACAATTTTTACGGGCAATTCATTCGCAGGAAAGTAATGTGCCCGGCAAGGCACAATCACTGCAGACAGCTCATCATAAGGATTCAGATTGGGAAACAGCACCGCCTCCCCCAAGCGCAAGCGTCCTTCGGGTAGAAGCGACTCGTCAAAGCGCGGAGTTTCTCTCAGAATACGCTCAGGACAAAAAGGGCAGTGTTTTTGGGTGCTTTCAACAAGCTGCTCAAAATTTTTCGGCAAACGCGTGCTTGAGGAAAAATGGCAGATGCGTGAACTTCTGCCGGTAAGTGGATCGTATCGGATTTCTGTATCGTATGGGGTTAATTTAAGCGCGTTGCGAGGATCATGATGGGAGCCTCGCAACACATCTTTGCGGAATTGAATAGGATTCATAACTAACGATGCCTCCCCTCCCGCCTAAACAAGCGGTCGTTTTTAGACCATGCGCTTGGCGACTTCTTCTAACATCACTTCCGTTGCGCCACCGCCAATTGAGTCAATACGGGCATCCCGCACCATGCGCTCGATCGAACTCTCCTGAATATAGCCAAACCCACCGTGAAACTGTTGGCAGGTATACATGACTTCGTTTACGAGTTCGCCACAAAATGCCTTGGCCATAGAGACTTCTTTAATGGAATCCTGCCCCTGCTCATCCAACCAGGCCGAATAGTAAGTGAGCTGGCGCCCCGCCTCAACTTTAGACTGCAACATACTCAGCCGTTGGCGGATACCCTGTTTGTCCCACAAAGGTTGGCCAAAAGCTTTGCGCTCATTGACGTATTGAACTGTCATATCAATAGCGGCCTGCGCTTCTCCCATGGCCATCGCGGCAATGATGATCCGCTCATTTTGAAAGTTCCGCATGATGGAATAAAAGCCTTTATTCAACTCACCCAGAATGTTGTCTTTATGGATACGGACATTGTCAAAAGACAACTCCGCCGTATCTGAACAGCGCCAACCAAACTTTTTTAACGAACGGCTTGGTTTAAAACCGGGTGTACCTTTTTCAACAATAAACATGGTCACGCCACGGGAGCCTTTCACGTTCAAGTCTGTTTTGGCGCCCACAAAGTAGACATCTGCATGCACACCGTTGGTAATGAACATCTTGCTGCCATTGATGACGTAGTGATCTCCATCTTGAACCGCGGTCGTGCGAATCCCGGCGACATCAGAGCCTGCATCCGGCTCAGTCACGGCAATCGCAGTGATTTTTTTCCCCGCCACGATATCCGGCATGTAGTGATCGAGTTGTTCCGGATTACCGAAATTAACAAGGTGGGGGGACGCCATATCCGTGTGTACAGAAACGGTGGCCGCAAAACCGCCAAACGATGAACGACCCAGTTCTTCGCCCAATATCACCGTGCCTAATGTACCCATGTTTGCGCCACCGTACTTTTCCTCATAACGAATGCCGAGAAAGCCCAGCTCACCCATTTTTCGAAGGACGTCGCGCGGGACCATGCCTGCCTCTTCCCACTTTTCCCCGTGCGGTTTGACTTCTTCGTCGATAAAACGCCGGATTTGTTCGCGCAACAAATTCTGTTCTTCAGAAAAATAAACACTCATTATGTTAATACTCCAAGGTCATTATTTTTGGCTGACGAAAAGCCATTTAGAGAGACATCAATATCGCCAAGCGCTAAATCTACCAGTTATCTCACTAAATGCAACGCAGTTGACCCCGTCTGTTATCAGTGCCAACGGATGATGATCATTTGAATTGCTTCCACAGCGCAGCCAGGCGGTACCATAAAGTACCAAGCCGTTCATGGAGATAGAAGACATTACGACGAAACGTTTCTGCATTCGGTGTCAGCCGCTTTAGTATGGAAGTAGAACCACCGTCACTCGCATAAACACCTCCTCCATAACCTGTTGGTGCACGCATAACCTTAAATCCGTTTCGCAAGAAGGCCTCTTGAGCCCGTGCCATGTGCCCAACTTCTGTGACCAGCACAATATGGTCAATCCCCTGGGGTAATAGCATTTTACCAATGTAAAGCGCATTCTCTGCAGTTGTTCGGCTATTGCCTTCAATCCAACGCACAGGTACAGAAAACTCCTCGGTCAGCACATTAGCCATCATCTGCACTTCCCCTAGTTCCTGCTCGTATGGCTCCCCCCAACCCGTGACCAAAACCGGCAAACCGGTTTCGCGGTGCAGTTTGGCGCCATAACGAAGCCGCACTAATGTTCGATCGCTGACTGTGCCTCGGGCATGGTACTCCGGTGAGTAGCCGTAACGCCCACCCCCCAGAATCACAATCGCCTGCGGGGATTCACCACGCGCCTCCCCACGCTCAATATTCCTCACAAGGACCGCACAACGTTCGGTGAACT
>OBIY01000824.1_pt1 | contig 10748 bp, 18 predicted proteins | sample 1519841 | NCBI WGS metagenome assembly OBIY01 (sample SAMN03019774, study PRJEB22545) | beach sand metagenome | biome: beach; feature: sea beach; material: beach sand | place: USA: Municipal Pensacola Beach, FL | collected 2010-07-30 | depth 30-40 cm m
CCCTGTGATGTCTGAGAGTAAGTGATCCAGAAGATCAAAGGAGAATAGTTATGACTACTACGATTTTCTCAGGGACTACCGAATACCATTTCACTGAAGAAGTCATGGTGGAAATTGAGTATGACGCAGAGGTTGAATATGAAAAGGTCGAAGGTTCCTTCTCAAAAGATGCTGCGAGTGATTGGGATTATCGTGGTTATGAGGATGTACGTGTTGATCAATTCAAGATCACCAAAGCGATTCTCTTTATTGACGGTGAAGAGATTCGAGAATGGAACAATGAAGATCATGAAAGTTTACTGACACAACTCTCTGTGGATGATGAGATTCAGGATTGTGTTTGTGATCATGTCGAAGCTAACTTTCTGGAGGGCCTATAATGTTTGTTAAGGTGATGATTGCTTTGCTGGCTATCGTAGTGATCCTGTCATGCATCTATCAGATTGGTATATGGATCATGGGGATCAATGATGCTGAGGATATCTTTGATGGGTTTGAGGAGGATGACGTATGAAGATTCTTGAAATGTTGATCAACGGGTTCTCTCGTAAGGTTGTAGTGGATGTGAATACTGGAGAGTTTGTCTGGGAGTTTTCTGAGGAGGGACAACATGACTAACCAAGAACTCGCAGAAGCTATAGATCAATCACATGAACTTCTAAGGAAAGCTGCACCAAACACAGAAGCTCATAGAAAGATCGCTTCACATCTTTTCTGTCTTCTTGACGTACAACTGAAGAGGGCTTCACGGGAGTATAAACAATGACCACAATCTATCTAACAATCCTTTTCGGAATAATCTCATTGTCTCTTATCTCAGAATTGTATAAAGAATTCACAGATGAAGAGTTGGCAATCCCTACAATCAGTTCTAAACTGAGTGGATATAAGGAGAGAATCATTGAAAACACTAAAGCATATCTCAAACGGTAACTTCGTAGACCCTGAAGAGGTCGCAGGGATCACCACAGAGCCTTATGGCGCTATTGATGAGGAAACAAGTGAGCCTACCCTTAATTACACTGTAGCAATCATTCTGAAGTCCTCAGTGGTTATGTATATCTCTGATGGGTTCACAAGTCTTGACCAAGCAGATGCTTATGCTCAGAGCATTATCTATGAATTGCAACGGTTACATTAAGGAGTCTTATGGAAAAACGAGAACAAGAAGATGGTGAATTTCTAAGACATGCTAGGTGTTTCAAATGTGGAGGCTCTGACTCTTTAGCGTTATACCAAAAAGAGGATGGTGAGGTTGACGGATTTTGTTTTAGTTGTAAGCAGTACCATTCCCCTGAAGATGTCCAAGAATACTCCCATATCACACAAGAGAGGGTCACTAAACACGACATGATAACTCAAGAAGAATTAGAAGAGGTTCAAAGTAAAAACATCTGCGGATGGAAAGAAAGGCGTATCACTAAGTCAACATGTGAGAAGTACGGAGTTTACACAGAAGGAGACTCTGAGAATCCTATCAAGCGTTTCTACCCGATCACTGTTGATAATGATCTGAGAGGTTACAAGATTCGTTTTTGTGAAACCAAAGACTTCGGTAAGGTTGGTTACGGTAAGGCTAACTCTGACATGTTCGGACAGTCCGTGTTCTCATCAGGGGGTAAGTTCCTGTGCATCACGGAAGGTGAAGAAGACGCCATGGCTCTTTACACAGCCCTGAACCCTCCGGGTGGTAAGTTTGAAACCCCTGTGATCAGCCCCACGGCTGGTGCTGGGTCAACTGAGAAACAAATCAAGCGTAACTATGAGTACATCACCAGTTTTGACAAGGTGATCTTCTTCATGGACACAGACGATCAGGGTAAAGAGGCCACTGAGAAAGGTTGTAAACTACTCCCTCCGGGTAAAGCCTACACCACAGACATGAAGCTTAAGAGTCCAGATGAGTACACTAAGCGGGGTCGTGGACAAGAGCTTGTGAAGATGTTTTGGGATGCTGAGAGGTATTCTCCAGTTGATGTTTCTACATTTAATCAAATGTGGGAAGACTTCGAGAACAGTGCCAGTGATGAAATTATTACGATGCCTGAGTGTATGCAGGAGTTGGCTTTTATGCTTGGAGGGGGGCCAGCAGCCGGTGAAGTAACTACAGTAGGGGCACATACATCTATCGGCAAGACAAGTTTCTTGTACACTTGGATTTACCACCTGATTACAGCTACAGATAAGAAAGTAGGAACTCTCTTCCTAGAGGGAAGTCCAAGAGAGTTCGTAAGGATTATCCTAAGTATACACAAGAAAGAAAATCTGGCGTTGAAATCAGTTGATGACCTTGATATGGATCAGTTGAGAGAAGAGTACCATAGCATTAACCCTGATGATTCAAAACTTCTCAACATCAACCACAACGGTGCCTTTAAATCTTCAGATGAACTACTAGAGAAAGTACGGTGGATGATCAAAGTTGGTGGGTGTGAGGTAGTATTTGTAGACCCACTGCAAGCTGCTGTTCCTAATAATGAGAATGGTACTATTGACGCTTTCATGGATGCCTGCTTGAAACTGGCTAAGGAAACCAACGTAAGTATTATCATCGTTAGTCATACTAAGAAACCTTCTGAAGATGATCCTCATAAAGTAAGTGAGTATGACCTAAAAGGGTCGGGAGCGATTGCACAAATATCCTTTAACACTTTCCTGATCAGCCGTGACAAATTGGGAGATACCCCTGCTATCAGGAATTCTACAAAAGTAACTTTGGTAAAAGCCAGACGTACAGGTGTAACAGGAGATGCAGGATGGCTTAGATTCAACCCTCTCACATACCAATTCACAGCAGGAGAAGACCCCTATGATGAAGATGATGTAGCGTTAGAAGTACAAGAAGAAACATTCCAAGGTCAAACATCAGAAGAGATAATCATAGAAGACGACAATGATATCCCTTGGGATGATTAACAAATGATTTAGTGTGTCAGCACTGAAAGATTCAAACAGTATTGATGAGGTCAGTATGAAGACAGTAGTTTTTGATATTGAAGCAGACAATCTCCTGCATGGAATCACAAAAGTATGGGTGATTGCTTGTGTAGATGCAGACGGTAGTAATCAAAAGATATTCACAGATGAAAAAGACTTAGGTGTTCATAAAAGATCAGGGACTCTCACGGCGGGTGTTAAGTACCTCCTTAAAGCAGATCGTTTGGTTTGCCACAACATAATGGGGTACGATTGGATGGTTCTGAACAAGTTTTGGCCTGAACTTTGGAATCTCAAAACAGCATTCTTTACAAAATGTTGGGATACTCTCGTGCAATCTAAAGCTCAACACTACGACAGGCCAAGGTTGAAGGGTACAAAGAGCCGTCACGGTCTTGAGTATTTCGGTCTTCTCTTTAAATACCCAAAGCCTCCTATTGAAGATTGGTCTTATTGGGACGCAGAGAAGCTCAACCGATGTCTTGTAGACATTGAGATTAACAGACAGACATACCATTACTTAAACAATGAGGCGTCTAAGATTGGTCTTGATTTTTCAGGACAGATCAAAAGAACTTCAGAAGCCCAGTTTTGGTACACACAGCAAGAGTTGAATGGCTGGACTGCAAATAAAGAACATTTAGAATCATGTCTCAAAGAACTTGACGGTATGATTGGAGAGTTACGATTGGAGATTGAACCAAGGCTTCCTAGTCAATTGAAGGTAAAGAGTCAGAAATGTACTTGGGAAGATATAAAAGAGAGTTGGGATCAATTCTTCAGAAAAGTACCTCCTACTGGATATGATGAAATTCAACAAGCAATCAAACCTGCATATAAACCTGTTGTAAAACCTATCCTGAAATCAGGCGATAAATATGATAGACACACAGCAAACCACTTTGACATCTCTCAAGATTGTGAGGAGAGTGGATGGCTGATCCTTGGCCCTTACACTAAAGTAGAATTTGAGGATGCCAAGATGTCACAACACGCAGTTGTAAAGGATTACTTGTTATCTGTGGGCTGGCAACCAACTCAGTGGAATTTCAAGAAAGACCCGAATGGGAAGATTGCCAGAGATGAAAAAGGTAAACCTATCAAGACGACACCTAAATTGACCGAAGATAGTTTTGACTCTATCCAAGGTGATCTAGGTGAGAAGATTGCTAAGTATAACACCCTCGTACATAGACGAAGAACTATCTCTAATGAGAAAAGCACAGACAAAGGTTGGTTGAATCTTTTAAGAGACGACGGAAAGATCAGTGCAGGTGCTATGGCTTGGGCCACGAGTACATCTAGGGCTGCTCAGTTTGGTATTGTGAATGTACCATCTTCGGCTGCTGTCTATGGAGCACCTATGAGAGAGGCTTGGGTTGCCTCTGAGGGTCATCAAATTGTATCTGTGGACATGGATAGTGCTCAGTTGAGACTTCTTGCAAATTACATGGGAGATGATGAGTTCACTAAAGCTGTCACAGAAGGTGAAGAGTTCGACTCTGAAGGTGTCTATAAAGGTACAGATGCTCACACTTTTAACTCTAGGTTTTTTGGTCTTATTGATGATGATGACTGGAAGAAGGCTATTGAGACTCAAGATGAACATCTTATTCATGAGATTAGTAAAGGCCGTAAGAAAGGAAAAAATGGCATCTACGCCCTCTTGTTCGGTGCAGGTGATGAGAAGTTTGCAATCACTGTAGGCTATAGAACAGCAGAACAAGGCAAGGCTGTTAAAGAGAGGTATTTCACAAGACTTCCGAAACTCAAACAGTTGATCGTAAGACTAGAGAAGCAAATGAAAGAGAACCCTTGGAGGGGTGGAGGTTATATCCAAGTAGCTGGAGGATGCTGGGTGTGGTGTCATAGTAACCATAAACTTCTAAACTATCTCTTGATGGGGTCTGAAGCACAACTTCAGAATGAAGCTCTTAACTGGTGCAACAGAGAGAACATCAAAAGAAGTCTTAAAGGGAAGCAACTCGCTGCTATCCATGATGAACTCAACTGGGAATTTGATGATGATATGGTAGAAGAGGGCAAGAAGTTACTCTCTGAGTGTTACGGCAAGGCATCCTCAAAGTTCAACCTTGATGTCCTAGTGACAGGTACAGCACAAGCAGGGAGGTCTTGGTTAGATGTCCATTAAATAGTGTTGACAGCCGCCTGATATATCCTAAACTGATTTATTAGAGCGGTACAAAAGAATTAGCAGTAGCTAAAACATCTTTGACGAAACATGGTTATCCATGTGAAGCAAAGGAACTTAAAAACAAACTCAAAGTAGAGGTAAAGATAAATTTATGGCAGATAAGAAAAAGACTCACGTTGTAAATGGTTACGTTCACTACGTTAAGGTTCAGAACCCCGGTTCAACCTTCAACGATACTAACGACAAGCAGTATGAGTGTACCATTGAGATGGATAAGAAGACCATGAAAGAGTTCAAGAAGGTCTTCCCGGCAAACGCCAAAGGTGTTAAAGAGCACACTAAAGAGGAGTTCATTGAGAAGTTTAAAGTAGAGCCTCAGTACGATGGCGGTGAAGATGATGAGCATTACACTGTTGTAGTGAAGCAGCCTGTGAAGGTCAATGGTAAACCCATCAAGCGTCCTGTGCGTGTCTTCATGAAGTCTGAGGAAACTGGTAAGCTCATTGACATTACCCAAGAGAAAGAAGTTGGTAATGGTTCTAAAGCTGCTGTCCAACTGTTCATCTATGAAAACGCTAAGTGGAACACTGTCTCTGCAAAACTCCAAGCTATCCGTGTAGATGAGCTAGTGGAGTACGAAGGTGGTGGTTCTGGTTATGATGAACTCGGAGATGTCGATGAGAGTTCTTTCAGTGACCCTCAGTTTGATGACGAAGATGATGGTTTCAGCGATGAGCCTGACTTCGGTGACGAAGATTACGACTAAGAAGTTACAGGGAGAGCTTCGGCTCTCCTTTCTTGTATCTGGAGGAGAATTAAATGAGTAAACTAAAACCGAAAAAACGAGTAGCACCTAAACGTGACGCTCAAGGTAATCTCAATAAGGACTTCCGAGAAACTGGAGTAGAACCAACTTATTACTTCGGGAATGTCCAAGATCAAGCGAAAGCTCTCACAGCTTATTTCCAAATGTGGAACACTTTCTGTGAGAACACTCCCGGAATGGGTCATCAGTTTGTAGACCCGAATGTTCCTATTCGAACAATGCTTCAACGTGTCTCTAAGCATTACGGGGCTGATAATAAATACAACGGTGATGGAAGCCTGCGGGAAAACTACTTTAAATAAGGAGGCGGAATGCACGGAGTTATCGACGGTGATATCGTTGCACACGTCTCAGCCTCCGCAGGGGAGTATCGTTACATCGACGTTACTTTTCCTGACGGTTCCATGGATACATTTGATAATCGTACAGCTCTGAAAGAGCATTGTAACTTCTTGGATATTCCTTACAAGGAGTGCATCATTGAAGATCAGCAACTCCCTGAGCCAATTGAGAATGTAATCCATACAGCTAAGATGATTCTTCAAAGATGGGTCAAAGAAGCTGGTGTTGACACTTACGAGGTTGTCACAGGGTTCGGTAAAGGGTTCAGAGACACTCTGCCTCTCCCTGAGAAGTACAAAGATCGTTCTTCTGCAACTAAAGCTGTGCATGTTGACGCAGTTAAAGAGTGGATTCTGAAGCAGCCTTGGGGTTATGATGCAACTCAGTACAACATCGAGAGTGATGATGAATTATCTATCAGAGCTTATCAGGGTTACCTCAAATGGAAGAAGTCTAAGAAACGTAAAGATGTCGTAGTGCAGATCACAACAGACAAAGATGGTATGGGATGTACAGGGTTTATCTTTAATCCCGATAAGATGTCAAAGATTAAACTTGTCGAAGGTGTTGGGCATCTTGAGATTAGTAAAGTAAGCAATCAATGGAAGGTCTCTGGTTGGGGCACCAAGTTCTTAGCCTATCAGATTCTCTGTGGGGACACTGTGGACACTTACAAACCCACGAAGCATATCAAAAAAGCCTTTGGACCTGTTAAGTGTTACGACTTGATTGGAGAGCTTGAGACAGAGGCAGAGGTGTGGAGTGCTGTCGCTGGACAATACAAAGAGTGGTTTGGTGATGACCATGAATACACTGATTGTTTCGGGGTGACCCATAAGGTTGATTGGTTGCACATGATGGACTTGTATTTCAAGTGTGCTTATATGCTAAGAAGTCGTGATGACACTAGGAATGTTAAGAGTATTCTGGAGGAAATTGGTTATGAATTTCAATAGAATTAAACGAAGCAATATCCCAATCAAATGGATGCGTGATCATCCCATCCTTGCGAGAATCTATGCTTTCACAGCATTGTTCTGGGCACCATTTGCAGTGGTGATCTTGACACTCTGGGAGAATCGTGAGAACTTCGTAGATGTTTATGAGGATATTCTTGGTGTAATCTTCATGGAGGATGATATTGATGGGAAGAAAATACAAAGACCTGACTAACCACGAATACAAAAATTACCTTGTGATTCGAGTAGATGAGTCAAAGACTTCAAGACATGGTAAAATGTGGATTGTCCAGTGTAAATCTTGTGGTAATGAAGTTTCTGCTAGTTCAGCAGAGATTCTGAGAGAAAGAAACGTGTGCAGCACCTGTAGGAGTTCTGATTCGCAAATGAGCCCTTACAGGTTACTATATGGGAATTACAAGAGGAGTGCTTTAACGAATGACAGGTGTTGGGAACTTGATTTCGATAAATTCATGAGTATGGTTACATCTAAGTGCCACTATTGCGGCATTCCTCCTAGTCAAGAATACAACAAGAAGGGTCTACGTTTTTACGCCTTATATAACGGTATTGATAGGTATGACAATAATGAAGGATATACAGAGGTTAATTCCGTACCTTGTTGTAAGTTTTGTAATCTAGCAAAATCTAGGTTCAATGTCAGTGAGTTAAAAAGCTGGTTAGATGTAATTAGAGGAGGTCATTAATGGATAACAAAGACTGTTACTCCTTTGATGAAGAGCAATTCTACAATGGTGATCTTTGTGATGCTGTCACAGATTTCATAGACAGTGGATGTTGTGAAGGTTCAGAGTTCATTGTTTATATGGGAGAATCTGTAAGACCAAACTTGGAAGATGTCATCAATATCCACTACGTTGATGAAACAACAGATAGTATCTTTGAAGAGTTCGGAGATGATGCCGCAGAATGGTTTAGTGACTCTCTAACTTATCATCACGAAACAAGTTTGAACAACCACCTCAAGGATGCTGTAAGAGAGTGGAGGATTCGTCATGGTTTTGATATTAGATTCTTCACTGCTAAGAATATCGAAGAGGTTAAAGTGAAAATCACAAATGCTGATGAATACGAATATGAGGTTATTAATGGGTGATAAAGAATTTCCTACACTGTACATCCGTGACAGTAAAGGTAAAGAGCGTCAATGGTCTGTGCGTACAGAAGGAGCAGATGTCATTGTTTCACACGGAATCGTTGGTGGTAAAATCACAGAGAAACGAACTACGGCTAAAGGGAAGAACATTGGTAAATCCAATGAGACCACCCCTGAGCAACAAGCCACTCTTGAAGCACAGTCAAAGTGGAACAAGCAAGTAGATCGGGAGGATTACCATTGGGATATTGACAAAGCGGGTCTGCAACTACGCCCCATGCTTGCTTTAGATTATCTCAAGGTGCCTCACAGGGTTCGTTGGGATCAAGCTGTAGTACAGCCTAAATTGGATGGTTTGAGGCTCACGGTGGGCAATAGGTTTGTTCCGGGTGGGTATGTTGAAGGTGAGTTTGAGATGCTTACTCGGAAAGGTGAGGTGTACCAAGTTCCTCACTTAGTTAAACCTTGTGATCTGTTATTGCGAGAAGTCAACAAGATCGTAGATGGAAGATGTCTAGCTTTAGATGGTGAAGTTTACTTACACGGTTTACCATTACAGCACATTGTATCCCGAGCGAAGAAGTATAAAGAAGGTCTCACAGAACAACTTGAATTCCATGTTTTTGACTTGGTTATTCCGGGGATGGTGTTTGAGGATCGTTATAGAGTTCTGATTGAGGTTTTGTCACAACTCCCAGATATTTGGTATTCAATTGTTCCTGTTGAGACAATCAAGTGTGTGCATGAGGACGTAATGAAGCAAAAACACGGGGAGTGGACACAGAAAGGTTATGAGGGTACAATGATTCGTCATTGTGATTCTCAGTACGCTATAGGACATCGTAGTCCTGATCTCTTCAAATACAAGGAATTCTACGATGATGAATTTCAGATTGTGAATGTTTGGGAAGATAGAAACGGGAACGCAATGTTTACTGTGGAAGCTAAAGTGGGTATGAAGTTGACCTGCGATGACCACGTTGTGAAGGAGCGTTACACCTTCGATGCGACCCCTAAGCGCACCCACGACGAACGTAAAGAAATGCTGAATAATAAGAACTGCTACGTTGGTCAGTGGCTGACTGTGAAGTATCAAAATCTCAGTGAAGACTTCATCCCAATCTTCCCTGTTGGGCTTGCTATCCGAGAATGTGATGAAGAGGGGAATCCAATTGTCTGATAAATCCCTCCTAATCAATGCCCCTATTTACGTTTATCTCCCAAGGAAGACCAAAGCTGACAAGAAGGTAGCTTTGAATCTCAATACCACAAGAAACCTCCATTATCAAGTCCATAACCAAGTTAAACAACAATACAAGACTATCATCAAAGAAGCCCTTGACAACACAGAGCAGTCTCATGTAAAGTTCACTCGACCTGTCAGGGTTGTCTTCCAGCTCTACAAAGCATCTAATAGGCGCTCTGATAAGCACAACGTCATCGCTGTTGTTGAGAAGATGCTGATGGATGCCTTGACAGAGCTTGGAGTTTTAGTGGATGATAATGATGACTGGATCAAAGAAGAACTTTTTCTTGAGACAAGGGTTGACAAAGACGACCCACGTTGTGTAGTATATATCGAAGAGATTCTAATGGAGGATTAACTATGTGGAAGCAGATCACTAAAGAGCAAATCAAGGATTATCCTGTAGGAACTAAGGTTCGCATTAATGGACAAGAAACCTGTATCGAAAAACATGAAGGTGGTTGTAGTTGTGGCTTTCACACCGCTGATGCTGTCTACTACTACAAGAAGGAGACTCAATGAAAACTTTAATCATCACCTTGCTACTCACAGTGTCATCCCTTGTAAACGCTGAGTTATGCAAAGAGAACACTGTGATGTTTGGAGCGTGGTCTAAACACTTCATCTCTAACAAGTTTGGAGATGAACCTTGGAATGAAAACCATAAAGCTGTAGGTCTATCCTGTGACACATGGAGCATTGTTAGCTTTGACAACTCCTACGGTAAAGAGGCTTACGGGATTGGTAAAGACTTGTTCAAGCGTGATTACAAAGGATTCGATGTTTCTCTTTACACAGCAGCTTGGACAGGTTATGATGATGTTCCTGTGAATCTCGAAGGGGTTATCCCTGTGGTGTCTCCGAAGGTTCAGTACACTTACAAGAATTTCAAAGCAACCTCTTTACTTAATCCTGTGGTTGCTGTAATCTACTTTGAATACATCTTCTGAGGAGAATTACTATGAAAGTTAATGGTTATGAAGTGAATGTTTGGCATGACTGGGACGGTCAAGGTGAGTGTCCGATTCCAAATGGTTATGATCACTGTGTCACTTTGATATGTGAGGATCAGAAAAATGAGAGAGTTTATAGCGCATCATTGGACGGCTCAGGACCGTGCTGGGATTGGGATCATGATGGTAGTGAAGGGGACATCGTAGCCTTCA
>OBIY01000825.1_pt1 | contig 10743 bp, 8 predicted proteins | sample 1519841 | NCBI WGS metagenome assembly OBIY01 (sample SAMN03019774, study PRJEB22545) | beach sand metagenome | biome: beach; feature: sea beach; material: beach sand | place: USA: Municipal Pensacola Beach, FL | collected 2010-07-30 | depth 30-40 cm m
GGGGCAGCAGCGAAATCGTTCTGGGAGACGGCATTCATCCCATCTGCATGGAAAGCCTGCATATGGGCTGCATCACCTACAGCCAGCGATTCTTCCGCGACGGGCGCATCACGGCCAAGCGCTGGCAGGCAGCCGAAACCGCCGCACGCCTCGAGTTCCAGCCGGTCGCCGCGAACTTCCGCGCTGCCGGGTGGCATGAAGCCATCGGCACCTCCGGCTCGATCCGAGCGGTCGCGGCGATGGTGCAGACGCTGCGCAACACACCGGACATCGATGCGGCCGGCCTTGCGGATCTACGCGATCGCCTGATCCGCGCGGGTCGAGTGGACCGGCTCAACCTGCCGGATCTGGCGGCGGAACGTCAGCAGGTGTTTGCCGGCGGCGCCGTCATTCTGAGCGCGGCGTTCGCGGCGCTGGGAATCGAGCGCATGCTTCCCTGCGACGGCGCCTTGCGCGAAGGCCTGCTTGACGAACTGGCCGCGGGACGCCGGGGACGCCAGGATGTCTGCAACCATACGGCCGAGGCTCTCTCGCAGCTCTACCATGCCGACCGCGGCCAGGCCAGCCGTGTCTGCACCACCGCGCTGGGCTTCCTGGACCAACTGCGTGAACAATGGGCGCTCGGGCAAACCCCAGACATCGACGCCTTGCGCTGGGCTGCCATGCTGCATGAAATCGGTCTGGCGATATCCCACAGCGGTTATCACAAGCATGGCCATTATCTATTGGCCAACGGCGATCTGGCCGGCTTTTCCCGCAACACACAGACGCTGGTCAGCCTGCTGGTCCGCTTTCATCGGCGCAAGATCATCCGCCGCGAATTCAATGTTCTGCCCCCCGAGCAGCGGCTGACGGCGCTGCGTCTGACCATCGTGTTGCGGCTCGCGGTGCTGCTCCATCGCGCCCGCGGTTCCGAGCCCGCCCCGCCGATCCAGCTGACTGCCACGACCGATGGCCTGCACATGGACTTTCCCAAGAAAGGCCTGACGCTGCGCCCACTCATGCACGCTGATCTGCTGGAAGAACAAGCCCTGCTGGAGCGAGCCGGATTCGCGCTTTCGTTTGGCGAAACCGACTAGACGCCCGGGTTCCCCTCAACCGATTCCGATCGTGCCCTCGCTGGCCAGGGCTTTGAGCAAAGCCCCCTGGGCGCTGAACGGCGCCTCATCACCGACATCGGCGCGGATGTAAGTTCCATCGTCCTGCAATAGCCAACTTTGCATGTTGTCCCGCAGGTAATAGTCCAATGCCTCTTCGATCACGCGCTGGCGCAACGCCGGATCCAGCACCGGGAAGGCGACTTCGATACGCCGATGCAGATTGCGCTCCATCAGATCGGCGCTGGCGCAATACACCTCAGGTTTCCCGCCGTTCTCGAAGTAATAGACGCGCGGATGCTCCAGAAAACGACCCACAATGGAGCGCACACGGATCGTTTCGGACACGCCCGGCACCCCAGGACGCAGGCAGCACATGCCGCGCACGATCAGATCGATCGGTACGCCCGCCTGGGAGGCTTCGTAGAGCGCCTGAATCACTTCGCGATCCGTCACGCCGTTGACCTTGAAACGAATCGCCGCCGGGCGCCCGGCGCGGTGATGATCGATCTCGCGGTGGATGCGCTCGAGCAGCCCGGAAACCAGCGAGAATGGCGATTGCAACAGCCGTTGCAAGCGCGGGACGCGGCCCAGGCTGGTCAGCTGCAGGAAGACGTGATTGACGTCCTCGGCGATCTTGGGATTGCAGGTCAACAGGCCGAAGTCCGTGTACTGCCTTGCCGTACGGGCATGGTAGTTCCCCGTACCCAAGTGCATATAGTGGCGCAGCTGCCGCCCTTCCCGGCGCACGACCCAAGTGAGCTTGGCGTGGGTCTTGTAGCCCACCACACCGTACACCACATGCGCGCCCGCCTCCTGCAGACGGGTCGCCAGACTGATGTTGGCCTCCTCGTCGAAGCGTGCACGCAGCTCGACCACCACCGTCACTTCCTTGCCTCGAATGGCCGCCTGACGCAGCAGGTCGACGATGGCCGAATCGGCACCGGTTCGGTACAAGGTCATGCGGATCGCCAGCACCTGGGGATCCTGGCTTGCCTGACGCAGAAACTCGACCACCGGCATGAAGGACTGAAACGGCTGGTGCAGCAGCACATCGCCCTTGCGGATCACTTCGAACAGATTGCCCATGGCACTGCCCGAAGCCCCGACGAGTTCGCGCGGCAATCCCGGCGTGAACGGGGGATATTTCAGCTCAGGTCGTTCCACCTGATCGATCATGGCCATCAGGCGGCTCAGATTGACCGGCCCATCCACCGAATAGACATCCGAGTGTTCCAGTTCGAATTGCTTGAGCAGCAACTCGACCATTTCCGTCGGGCACTCCCGTGCCACCTCCAGCCGTACTTCATCGCCATAGCGGCGTGAAGAGAGCTCGCCCTCCATGGCCCGCAGCAGGTCGTCGACCTCTTCCTCGTCCACGAACATCTCGCTGTTGCGCGTCAGCCGGAATGGATAGAAACCCTTCACCTGCATGCCGGGAAAGAGGTCCTCGGCGTGGGTACGGATAATCTCGGAGAGCAGGACGAAACAATGCCCTTTGGGCGCCACCTCCTGCGGCATCGCAATCACACGCGGCAAGATCCGCGGCGCCTGCAGCACCGCCAGCGCGCTGTTGCGACCGAAGGCATCCTTGCCTTCCAGCGAAAGAATGAAATTGAGGCTCTTGTTCAGAATCCGGGGAAACGGGTGGGCTGGATCCAGGCCGATAGGGCTGAGCAGCGGCGAAACCTCTTCCTCGAAATGGCGCCGCACCCACGCGCGTTGTGCCTTGGTCCAGCGCTTCGGAGCAATCAAGTGAATCTGCTCATGGGCCAGGGCGGGCAGCAATTCCTCGTTCAGGACCCGGTATTGCTCCACGACCAGTTCATGCGCCCTGGCCGTGATCAGCCGGAGCGTTTCAGCGGGGGAGCGGTTGTCGACATCGACCTGCCAGGCACCGTACGCCTGCAGTTCCTTGAGACCCGCCACGCGGGTTTCGAAGAATTCGTCGAGGTTGGAGCTGGTGATGCACAGAAACTTGAGCCGCTCCAGCAGGGGCACGCCGGGATCGCGCGCTTGCGCCAGGACCCGCTCGTTGAATGCGAGCAGGCTGATATGGCGATTGAGATACAGGTCCGCCCGGGTCAGATCGGTCGGCTCGGATGGCGCTTCAGCTTCCTCGACGGAGGTAACGGGCTCGATCGTTGACATTGCGAATCCATTGTGAAGTAAAAGAAAGTAATCAACCGACCTTAACACACGCAGGCGACGGCTTTGCAATCACGGCCTCGCCGATATCGTGGCACCGAATCGCAACCGGAACGGCATGCGATTTGCGCCGATAACCCAGGCCAAAAGGGTGCCCACCGACCGGCGGCCTCACGCCCAGGCGCGATCGTGCCCAGACGGCGCTGCCCCTCGGCTTCGACGGCTGGAACATCACGCCCCGGTGCTCGCCAATGGTCCAGACCCAAGACCCAGCCGGAGGGCGACCGACAGGTCGATCGGCGTGATGCGGATGGCGCCGGCCGCGCCGGACCGAGCGATCCGGCATCCAGGCCAACGACCAGACGGTGCGCCTCACCTTTGAGTGTCGACCCGAACACCGTAAGGGCGGCGCGTCACCGCGCGCACGTGCCGGCAGCCCGGAATTGCATGCGCCATGCGCCGCGCTCGCAGCCGGCCACCCCTCCGGATGTTCATCAAATCACGCGCGACTCGATTCTGAAGCACGCACATGATAAGAATCGTTCATCCTGAATCCGTTAGGTCGCAACCATGTTTCGTGTTCTTGTTTTCAGTGCCCGCCCCTATGATCGCCAGTTCCTGGAGGCTGCCAATCGCCAGCCAAGCTACCGCCTGCATTTCCTGGAAACCACGCTGCGGACCGATACCGCCGCGCTGGCCGCGGGATATCCGGCGGTGTGCTGTTTCGTCGATGATGAACTCAACGCCCCGGTGCTGGGCGCGCTGTATGAGGGCGGCACCCGCCTCGTTCTGCTGCGCGCGACCGGCTTCAACAATGTTGACCTGCAAGCCGCGCACCGGCTGGGGATCACGGTGATGCGGGTGAGCCACTACTCGCCCGAGGCCGTGGCTGAATTCGCCGTGGGCCTGCTGCTCACCCTGAACCGCCGTATCCACCGGGCCTACAACCGGGTCCGGGAAGGGAATTTCCTGCTCGACAATCTGCTCGGCATGGATCTGCATGGCAAGACGGTCGGCGTGGTCGGGACCGGACAGATCGGACGGGCGTTCGCGCGGATCATGGCCGGCTTCGGTTGCCGTCTGCTGGCCCACGACCCCATTGCCGACCCGGAGTGTGCGGCTCTGGGCGTGCGGTACACCGATCTGACCAACCTCCTGCAGAACGCCGATGTGATCAGCCTGCATACCCCGCTCACACCGCAAACCCACCATCTGATCAATGCCCACACCCTGGCCCAGATGAAACCCGGTGCACTCCTTATCAATACCAGCCGCGGCGCCCTGATCGACACCAGCGCACTCATCGAGGCGCTCAAGCAGCGCCGCATCGGCGCAGTCGCTCTGGATGTCTATGAGGAAGAATCACACCTTTTCTTCCAGAATCTGTCCGAGCAGATCATTGCCGATGATGTGTTTGCCCGCCTGTTATCCTTCCCCAATGTGCTGGTAACCGGCCACCAGGCGTTCTTCACCCAGGAAGCGCTCACCGCCATTGCCGATACCACCATCGCCAACATCGGCGATTTTCTGGCGGAGCGCGACAGCCCCAACCGGCTCGATCCCCAACAGCACCTCCAGGTCAGCCAATCCGCGGCGACCGAGTAACGTTTCCTTGCGGCCGCCCAGCCGGTAGCATGCCCCCACGACGGCCGATACCGGCACGGCGATGGAGACCCGCATGCGACTGACCTTCCTGGGCGGCACGGAAACCGTGACCGGCTCGAAATATCTCCTGGAAAGCGGCAAGCATCGACTGCTGGTGGATTGCGGGTTATTCCAGGGGGTCAAGTCGCTGCGCCGGCGCAACTGGGAATCGCTGTCCGCGACGCTCGGTGGCCTCGATGCCATCGTTCTGACCCATGCTCATCTCGATCACAGCGGCTATCTGCCCCTGCTGCACCGCCAGGGATACCGGGGTCCGATTCATTGTTCGGCGGCCACCGCCGCGTTGTGTGGCATTCTGCTCCCCGATGCGGGCTATCTGCAGGAAGAAGAGGCCCGTCTGGCCAACCGCCTCGGCTACAGCCGCCATCACCCGGCCGAACCCCTGTTCACCCGGGCCGATGCGATGAACTGTCTGGAGCGGTTCAAGCCGCTTGCAACAGGGAAGACCCATCGCATCGGACCGTTCGAAGTCCGTCTGACTCCCGTCGGCCACCTGCTTGGCGCCTGCGCGGTGCGCGTCACCTGTGATGGCCACACCGTGACGTTCAGCGGCGATGTGGGCCGGCCGGACGATCCTCTGATGGCGCCGCCGGAGGTGCTCGAACCCACCGACGATCTGGTGGTGGAATCGACCTACGGGGATCGACGTCATCCCGATGAAGATCCGCAGCAGGCCCTCGCCGCAGTGGTCGATGACGTCGCCCGGGCCGGAGGCGTGCTGCTGATTCCCGCGTTTGCAGTGGGCCGGGCACAGGCTCTCCTGCACCTGCTCCACGAACTGCGCCGGACCAAAGCCATCCCGGCGCTGCCGATCTATGTCGACAGTCCCATGGCAACCCGGGCCACGGCCGTGTTCCAGGCCTATCCCGAGACCCATCGCCTGGATGCGGCCCAGACCCGCGCCCTCGGCGAGATCGCGACGTTCGTGGAAGGGCCCGAAGAATCGATGGCGCTCGCCGGAAAGGTCGGCCCGATGATCATTCTGTCGGCCAGCGGCATGGCGACCGGCGGACGGGTGCTGCATCACCTCAAGGTGTTTGCGCGCGAAACGTGCAACACGCTGCTCTTCACCGGCTTCCAGGCACCCGGTACCCGTGGCGATGCCATCGTGAACGGCGCAGACGCGGTGAAGATCCACGGTCACATGGTTCCCATCCGCGCCAAGGTCCGGCAACTGCACTGCCTCTCGGCGCACGCCGATCATGTTCAGATGACCGATTGGCTTGGCAGAATGTCCAAACCACCCACGCGGGTGTTCGTGACCCACGGCGAAACCCATGCCCGCGCGGCGATGGCCGCGCACATCGAGGAGTCGCTCGGCTGGCCGGTGCTGCGTCCGGCCGAAGGGGATCGCTACCGACTGCCGGATGACTGAGGCGCCTCAGCGCTTGCGGCGCTCGTCCTGCTGGCGGAAAAACGCATCCCAGCTGCTTTCCAGCCCGCTATCGTCCTCTTCGAAATCCTCGTCCGAACCGTCCTCGGTATCGGCCGAACGCATGTCAAACAGGATGAGCACGCCCAGCAGCAAAATGATCATCACGGTCACCGGCAACCATGCCTGCATGGTGCGTTCCCTCGCTTAGTTCTCAAGACGGCCGTGGGCTCAAGTCGACCGCGAGGCAACCCCTTGGCTCGCTCCGCGTCCAATGTATGATAGCCGAACCTGGTCCTGCCACTGCCGTGAACCATGCCATGCCGGTCGAAAACGACATCATCCCCCGCGTAACCCCCGGTTCATTTCGCCGCCCGCAAGCGCGCACCCCCCGTGCGCGATGGCGTTATTCGATCCTCCTGATCGTCCTCGCCCTTTCGGTGGCCGGCTGTACACGCAACGCGAAAAAGGATGACCCCAGCGGCTTGACCGTCGAAGGCGTCAACCTGGAAGTGCGGATGTCATCGAACGTCTTCATTCCACCGGTCGCCCCGCCCGTCCCAGAGACGCAGCGGCGCGTCTACGTGGTCGGGACCAACACCTCCACGATCCAGTCCGCCAATGACCGGCTGCATCCGCTGCTGTTGCAGCGCCTGGCCGAGCGTGGCTACCGCTTGACCAACAACCCCGCCGACGCGCATTACATGCTGCTCTACAACGTGTTGTACGTCGGCAAGGAAGTACGTGACCTGTCCACCGTTACCGCGCTGGCCACCGGCGTCGGCGGGGCCGCGGTCGCCGCTACGGTCGGACGGCGCAACGAGGTGATCCAGAACGCCGGGATCGGCGGCTTGGTCGGAACGGTCACCGGCGCCGTGACCGGGCATTACTTCGAGACCAACACCTATGAGCTGGTCGTCGATCTGCAGATCCGGGAGCGCCAGCCCGCGGTTCCGCCGCCGTTGCCACCCGCCGAGGCCTATCGGCTTGCCGCCGATCGCGCCTTCCGGGACCTCAACACGGTACTGGGCCTGAGCGAAACCCACATCGAATCGGCACCGCTCATCGACCGGCACACCCCCGCCTCACCCGACAGTTGGGATCTGTACAACAGTCAGGTGGTGGGATTCGCGAGCAAGCTGCGGCTCACCTTCAAGGAAGCCGAGCCGCTGCTGTTTCAGGCGATGGCCCGGGAAATCAGCGGTATCTTCTGGGATCTGAACCGTCTGCCCGGAAGCGCGGCGCCCACGACCCCGGGGCGCAGTTGATGACCTAGCGCCAGTTGTGGCTGCGCACCAGTTCCAGGGCGCGGCCCTGAGCACGAATGAGTTGTTCGGTACTCAACAGCCGTGCCAGGGCATCGCGTAGCCGAACCACTTCGAGACGCCCGTCGCCGGTATAGCGTGAAGCGGCGACATCCACCCAGATATAGGCCTGCTCGAAGTTCTGTGGCACCCCCAATCCGCGATAGTAGAGTTGACCCAGCAGCAGCTGCGCGCGGACGTCGCCCAATTCAGCTGCTCGGGATAGCCATGTGAACGCTTCACCAAAGCTTTTCGGCACTCCATCGCCCGCCACGTAGGCGATGCCCAGCGCAGTCTGAGCCCGCACCTCCCCCTGCAATGCGGCTTTGGTGTACCAACGCGCGGCGGCCACCTTGTCCACCGGCACGCCCTCACCCCGAGCCAGTGTCTGGGCCAGTTCAAAGGCCGCCTCGCGGTGATCCGCCTCAGCGGCACGGCGCCACCACTGGATCGCCAGCGCGGGATCACGCGCCACGCCGACCCCCTGGAACAAGGCCTGGCCGAGTCGGAACTGTGCCTCCGTGTCCCCCTGCTCGGCAGCCTGAGTGAACCAGCGCACGGCTTGCGCCGGGTCGCGGGCCACCCCCTCGCCTTGCCAATACGCATCGCCCAAGGCGGATTGCGCCAGCGGGTGGCCTTGTTCAGCAGCCCGGGTGAACCATTGCACCGCGCGTGCCGCATCGCGCGCCACGCCCTGCCCCGTGTCATACGCCAGCGCCAATCGCAATTGCCCCACCGGCTCGCCCTGTTCGGCCGCCTGCGTGAACCACTGGACCGCACGGATCGGGTCGCGGGCCAGGCCAACCCCGGAAAGATAAGCCTCCCCCAATCGAACCTGCGCTGTTGCCAAACCCTGGTCTGCCGCCTGGCGATACCACTGCACGGCGCGCGCTTCATCCCGCACGGTGCCGCGCCCGGCCAGCATCGCATCGCCCAGTTGCAGCTGGGCCTGCGTGCTGCCCTGCTCTGCGGCAGCCCGATACCAACGCACCGCCTCCTCCCAGCGGTTCTCGCCGGCCAGACGCTCGGCCAGCGCAAGCTGTGCCTGGATCTCGCCCGCTTCAGCCTGCTGGGCGAGATCCGTGGCAGCCGCACTCGCCGCGGGCAAAGACGCCCCGGCAGCGGGGGCCGACGCGTCGGCCAGCGCCAGACCGTTTGCCGACGACCACATCAAAACCACACTCAAGAAGCCAAATCGAGACCGGGTCATGGGTCATGCCTGTGAATGGGAACACGTTCGAGTCAAGAGGAAATTCAGGCCGGAGAATGCCCGAGCGACACCTGTGCCATCAGCGCAGAGCATACCAAAGTCCCCGCTTGTCGAGGCCATCCGCGCACTGCTCAACCCGATCGGCCTGCGCGCTGCCGATCGGGCCTTCGTCAGTCCTCGGCACCGTTGGAGCGGCGCCATGGCCGGCGCGGCCGGGGCGCAGGCGGTTGCGCCTGTGGCTCAGGGAGATGGACGCGAGGGGCTCGGAATACCGGTGGTGGTGGCACAGAAAGCGGTTGCACACGGGGCGGCGCCGGTGGCTCGGCGGGACCGGTACGCCGGTCCGATGGAAAAGGCGCGGGCCGAACCGGCCGGACATCCACGGGACGCGCCTGCGAAGACCGATCCGGCCGTGGAACCCAGCGATTCTTTGGGGAGAGCCAGGTAGGGCCCGTCAGCAGCCGTTCCTGATAGCGACGCAATCCATTCCGCCGGGGCGGCTCCGGCTCGATCTCGTCCCGGTCGACATCGACCCAGTACACCGGAGGCCCCCACCAACCGGGATAGCCCCAATAACCGAACCCACCGAATCGGTCGTAACCCCATCCATACGGCGTGTACGGGTATCGCCAGGGATCATACGGATCCATCCAACCGCCCCGGCCGTACACATCGTCGGGATAATCATCGAGGTCCGGCGTCTGACCGAGCCCCGCACATCCACTGAGAATCATGCACACGGCCAGCGCCATTGCGCTCATGGGCCTGCCAGTCGCCATTGTGTTATCCAGCCTGCGTCCGGTGAAGGAGAAATCAGCATTGTACGACGCGCTCGAAAGCAGCAATGGTTGGACGTGACGACCGCCCCAAGGTTCTGCGTGGGAATCGCTGGTCCGTCATCCGGGGCGGTACTGCGCGCACAATCTTCTGGCTTGGCTATACTGCCACCCCGCCTGCCATCACAAGGACATCGACCGTGAACGAACGCGCGGAACTCATCCTCGGCGGCGTGCGTTCGGGCAAGAGCGCCTACGCCGAGGCGCAGGCCCGGGCCAGCGGGCTGGCGGTGCATGTCATTGCCACGGCCGCGGCGGGAGATACGGAAATGGCGGCCCGCATCGCGGCGCATCGCGCACGCCGGCCAGGCCATTGGGTCACCCATGAAGCCGAGTCGGCACTGGCCGCCACGCTGGCAGCGGTAGCGGCGCCGGATCGCTGCCTGCTGGTCGACTGTCTGGGCCTGTGGGTCTCCAATCTCCTGCATGCGGGCGAAGCGGCCTTCACCGCCGAGCGCGCGGCGCTGCTCGAACAGCTGCCGACACTGCCTGGCCGCATCCTGCTGGTGAGCAACGAGGTGGGCTGGGGCCTGGTTCCGATGAACGCCTTGGCGCGCCGCTTCGCGGACGAGCTGGGTTGGCTGAACCAGGCGGTGGCAGCGCGCTGCGGGCGCGTGGCGCTCCTGGCCGCAGGCTTGCCGCTGATACTGAAGGATACGCCGTGAAGCTGCCCTGGTGGACGCTCGCGCCACTCCCCCCGGATGCCGCAGCAGGGGAAGCGGCAACAGCCCGCTGGAACAGCCTGACGAAACCGCCCGGCTCGCTCGGCCGGCTGGAGCGCGCGGTGACACGCCTGGCGGCGCAGCAGGGGCGGATCACCCCCACCCTGGCGCGGGTGCATATCGTCGTTTTCGCAGGCGACCACGGGGTTGTGCAGCGCGGGGTTTCGGCCTATCCGCAAGTGGTCACCAGCCAGATGCTTGCCAACTTCGCGGGCGGCGGCGCGGCCATCGCCGTTCTGGCGCGGCAGCTCGGCGCCGAACTGACCATCGTCGATGTGGGCAGTGTCCATGCGGCGCATCCGCTGCCCGGCGTGCTCGACCGGCGCGTCGCCCATGGGACAGCCGATTTCACCCAGGCCCCAGCCATGACCGCGGCGCAGACCGAGGCC
>OBIY01000826.1_pt1 | contig 10714 bp, 11 predicted proteins | sample 1519841 | NCBI WGS metagenome assembly OBIY01 (sample SAMN03019774, study PRJEB22545) | beach sand metagenome | biome: beach; feature: sea beach; material: beach sand | place: USA: Municipal Pensacola Beach, FL | collected 2010-07-30 | depth 30-40 cm m
GCTGTTTAAAATAGGTACCGGCAATACGGCCGTTGCTGATTAGCGAGGCGGCGTTATAAAGCCGGTCCCGGTGTCGTTGAGGGTGGCCGGCGATGACCGCTATGCCCGATAACTGGTTTTGAAGTGACCGCAGACCATCATCAACCTGTTGTAAAAACTCGGCTCTATAAAGCAGGTCTTCAGGTGGATAGCCGGTAAGCGTCAGTTCCGGGCAGACCAGAAGATCGGCCTGCATCTTCGTTCGGGCCTGCTCAGCCATCTGCAGGATCTGCTCAACGTTTTCGCTGACGCTGCCGACCATGCAGTTCATTTGCGCTACGGCTACGGTCAGAGTTCTGCTCATCCGGGTATCGTCCTGCTACTAGAATAAAAGTCGGTTTCTATAACAACAGCTGACGCGGCCCCATTGTTGAGAGTCGCTAATCGCAAAGGGGTGGTCGTAAAAAATCAGCGCACAGGTGCCAAGTAGTGGTGCTGAGTATTACGTCGCGTCGGGTCAAGGTGGGGGCGAATGTATCACCAAACCGATGCGGGTTGAAGCCAACAGTCTTATGGTGCATAACAATCAGGGTGTCGCAAAATTACTACCTTCTCTAACGGCTGTTTCCTTGTCTCATTTTGAATTTGTCGAATCACTAACTGCGGTAAGTCGGTCACAGTGGTCAGCGCTCGCAATCAATCATAATCCGTTTGTCAGCTATCCGTTTCTGAGTGCTCTGGAGCAGAGCGGCTCCGTTGGCGAGGGCACCGGCTGGCAGGTCCATCACCTGCTGGTCTGGGGTGACCAGAGGAATGAGCTTGTCGCTGCTGTTCCTTGTTATATCAAGCAGCACTCCTATGGCGAATATGTGTTTGACTGGGGTTGGGCGCATGCTTATCAGCGCGCCGGGTTGCCCTATTATCCGAAAATGGTCTGCGCAGTACCTTTCACCCCGGCAACTGGACCAAGGTTGCTGATGCAGGCTGATTGTCGCGCCCAGAACCCTGACAAGAGACCTGACCAGAACCCTGACCAGCGGGTGCTTGCTAACTATTTGATAGATGAAGCCCAGCGCCTGGGGCTGTCATCTGTTCATGGCCTGTTTGTTACTGAAGCTGAAGCGCAATCCCTTGCCGGTAGCGGGTGGATGGTGCGTCATGATCTTCAGTTTCACTGGCGCAACGATGGGTACGACAATTTTGACCAGTTTATTGCCAGCTTCGCGTCGAAAAAACGGAAAAACGTGAAGCGCGAACGTAGACGAGTCCGCGAGGCTGGTATCGAGATGGTGGTCGTTGGCGGAGCTCAGCTTACCGAGGAGCAGTGGCGCCTGTTCTACCGGCTCTATCGCGGCACTGCGTTTAAACGGGGTGGCACGGCCTATCTGAGCGAAAGCTTTTTCCTGCAGATTGGTTCGACCATGGCGGATAACATCGTTATGGTGTTTGCGCTGTTAGGCGGGCAGCCGGTGGCAGCTGCGCTTAACTTTCGTGGCGGCGATCGGCTCTATGGGCGCTATTGGGGCTGTCTGGCTGAGTATGACAGTCTGCATTTCGAAACCTGCTACTACGCGGCGATAGATTACTGTATCGAAACCGGTATCGACTGTTATGAAGCGGGGGCGCAGGGGCAACACAAGCTTAGCCGCGGTTTTATGCCCAGTACTACTCATTCAGTCCACTGGTTGGCGAATCCACAATTTAGCGATGCAGTGGCTGACTTTCTTGATGAGGAGCGTCGTGAAGTGGCAGGTTACGATTCCCTGTTGCGGGATCACGCTCCTTTCCGGTCAGAGCCGTGATCTGCTACGAACGATTTTTCAAAACCATGTCGACTCCTGGGGAAGCGTGTGGCATTTGACCTGGATGGCCGTTATTTCTGCTTTGCGGATAACTGCTTCCACGACCAGCTGCCGCATCCATCGCTTGCGTTATCAGAGCCCGATGGGTTACTGGCAGCTGGCGGTTCGTTGGAACCGGAACATTTACTGTTGGCTTATCGGGCCGGGGTGTTTCCCTGGTTTAACAGTGATCAGGAGGCGGTGCTCTGGTGGTCACCCGATCCGCGTACGGTCATCGATCCGCAGCAGATCAAGATATCCCGAAGTCTCGCCAAAAGGTTACGTTCACAACGGTATTCGGTAACCATCGATACCCGGTTTAAGGAGGTGATGGATGCCTGTGCCGCACCGCGCCGGGGCAGCGAGGGGACCTGGATTACCGAACGGATGAGGCAGGCCTATCGCGCTCTGCATGAGCTCGGATATGCCCATTCGGTAGAGGTGTGGGAGAATCAGAATCTGGTAGGGGGGCTATATGGAGTCTCCCTGGGAGGCCTCTTTTTCGGTGAGTCGATGTTCTCGCGCCAGGCTGATGCGTCGAAGGTTGCGCTGGTGAGGCTGTCTGAGCTATTGCGCACTCAGGGTATCGAATTAATCGACTGCCAGGTGGCCTCCGCACATTTATACAGCCTGGGGGCGTTTGATCTACCCAGGACCGACTTTCTTAAACGGTTGCAAGAGTTACTTGAACGACCCGATAGGCGCGGGATGTGGGATTTCCAATGATGATTTTTAATACGCGTAGCGGGAGGCTGTTTTTCTTTTCCACTGAACCGCGAAATTGCAGTTACCTGCCAGGGAAAGAGGCGGTGATGCTGTTTGCGGACCCCAACAAAGCTATTGACAGCCAATCCTATGGCCGGTTGATCGATTACGGTTTTCGCCGCAGTGGTGACAATGTTTACCGGCCCCACTGCCGAAGTTGCACGGCCTGTGTGCCGGTACGAATTCCGGTTGCTCAGATGCAGTTGAACCGGGCGCAGCGCCGTAACCTGAAGCGGAACGCCGATCTGCAGGTAATCTCTGGTGTAACCGAGTTCGGTGAGGAGCACCTTGAGCTTTATCATCGCTATCAGCTGACTCGCCACGACAACCAAACCACTACTCAGGATGCCCAGGATCAGCTCGGCTTTTTGCGTAGTAAATTTATTGATACCTCCTTTCTGGAGTTTAGGTATGAGGGGCGGTTGCTGATGGTCGCGGTCGTGGACCAGGTTCCGCAGGGTCTTTCCGCCGCTTATACCTTCTATGACCCTGACGAGCGCCAGCGTGGGCTGGGCGTCTACGGTGTTCTGGCGCTGGCTGAGGAGTGTCGGCGCCTTGATCTGTCGTGGCTCTACCTCGGATACTGGATCGAAGCGTGCGACAAGATGAATTACAAAACCATGTTTCGGCCGCTTCATGCCTATCAGGATGGTGAGTGGTCCGAACTGGTTCCCGCCACTGATGGATAGGGCGCTACCGAGCAGCTTTATCCAGAGCAGCCCGGTCTGTAATGGGTGAGGACTATACCGGCTGGTAGTTAGAGTGAGCCGGAATAAAGGCTCCCCTGTTGCGTCATCGGGCTCCCGCATGGCTTTGAAAGGTTATCTCGTATAGAATCGCTGCCCAAATTCGGGGCAATTCAGTGCCCGTCTGTGACGCTCCACTCAAGTTTTAACGTTGATTGCGCCTGGCGGTCGCCGCCATGGCGCGTGCCGAGTGGTGCGCGACCAACCGTGTGATCAGGCAGGCACGTAACGTTTAAATGAGGATATAGATGGCAAAGGAAGAAGGCATCGAAATGCAGGGAAAGGTGATTGAGACCTTGCCCAACACCACGTTCCGCGTTGAGCTGGAAAACGGGCATGTGGTCACCGCCCATATTTCCGGGAAGATGCGTAAACACTACATTCGCATTATGACCGGCGACGAGGTCACCGTGATGATGACCCCTTACGATCTCACCAAGGGCCGTATTACCTATCGAAACCGGTAATCAAGCGGCGCGGAGCTACCGTGCATTGTCGCCACCATCAGATTGCTGTGGTGCTCGCTCTGAAACGACACGGATCTCCCACCGGCCTTGCTAGCTGTTAGGCCGGCTCTGCAGCGTCTTCCCGTTCCCGCATTTCATCGCTGGAGAAGGTTTGCAAATCAAGTTTGTCGTCCTTCACGGTGACAAAAACATGCCCGCCACCGGCAAGTTTGCCAAATAGTAGCTCGTCTGACAGTGGCCGGCGAATCTCATTCTGCACCAGTCTGCCCATGGGCCGGGCACCCATTTTTTCGTCATAGCCTTGTTCCGCCAGCCAGCCACGCGCCGCTTCATCCAGCTCAATGGTGACCCGTTTTTCTGATAACTGATCCTCCAGTTCCAGAATGAACTTGTCGACGACATTGATGATGGTGCGCTGGTCTAGTGCTCCAAACTGGATCACTGCGTCGAGTCGATTGCGAAACTCCGGGGTAAAGAGTTTGTTTATCGCCTCAATGCCGTCGCTGGAGTGATCCTGGTGCGTAAAGCCCATCGATGCTCTTGAGGTTCGGTCCGCGCCGGCGTTGGTGGTCATGATCAGCACCACGTTGCGAAAATCAGTGTGGCGGCCGTTGTTGTCGGTCAGTGTGCCGTGGTCCATCACCTGTAGCAGCAGGTTGAATACATCTGGATGGGCTTTTTCCACCTCGTCAAGCAGTAGAACCGCGTGCGGATGTTTGGTGATCGCCTCGGTGAGCAGGCCGCCCTGGTCAAATCCGACATACCCTGGAGGCGCCCCGATCAGTCTGGAGACGGTGTGTCGCTCCATATACTCGGACATGTCGAAGCGAATCAGTTCAATCCCGAGGATTTTCGCTAGCTGTCTGCTCAGCTCGGTCTTGCCGACGCCGGTAGGACCCGCGAACAGAAAAGAGCCGATGGGCCGGTCCTGGGGGCCAAGGCCGGAGCGGGACATCTTGATGGCACTTGAGAGCGCATCAATCGGTTCGTCCTGACCGAACACCATCATTTTCAGTGACTGTGAAAGCGTTCTCAATTTATCGACATCACTGCTGGAGACCTGTTTCGGCGGGATCCTGGCAATATTGGCGACGATTTTTTCGATATCGCCAACGCCGATGGTTTTTTTTCGTTTACTGGCGCTGATGATTTTCTGAGCAGCGCCGGCTTCATCGATCACGTCAATCGCCTTATCCGGCAGAAAGCGCTCGGTGATGTAGCGATCGGAAAGCTCAGCAGCAGCCTGCAGCGCTGACTGGGTGTACTTGACTTCGTGGTGCTCTTCGTAAGCGCTCTTTAGTCCCTTGAGAATCTGTACCGTTTCCGAAACCGTTGGTTCGGAGACGTCAATTTTCTGGAAGCGTCTTGCCAGTGCCCGGTCTTTTTCAAAGATTCCCCGGTACTCCTGGTAGGTAGTGGAGCCGATGCACTTGAGCTTTCCCGACGCCAGCATCGGTTTGATCAGATTTGAGGTGTCCATGACGCCACCCGAAGCCGCACCAGCACCGATGATGGTGTGAATCTCGTCAATGAACAGAATGGACCCCTCTTTGCTGTCCAGTTCTTTCAGTACCGCTTTGAGTCTTTTTTCAAAGTCACCGCGATACTTGGTGCCGGCGAGCAGGGAGCCCATGTCGAGAGAGTAAATGGTTGCGTTTGCCAGCGCGTCGGGGACATCACCTTCAAAAACCCGGCGCGCCAGTCCTTCGGCGATGGCGGTTTTTCCAACTCCAGCTTCGCCGACGTACAGCGGGTTGTTTTTTCTTCTTCTGCAGAGGATTTTCATCGTCCGCTCAAGCTCCACTGAGCGGCCGATCAGTGGGTCGATCCGGCCGGATTCCGCCTCTTCGTTCAGGTTGACTGTAAATTGCTGTAGTGGCGTCTGATTGCTCTCTTCATCAGCAGCAGCTTCGTCACCACCGGTACCGCCAGGTGTTGCACCGCTCTCTTTCTCTTCCTGGCCGTGGGATAGATACTCGACGACATCAAGCCGAGTGACCCCGTATTTGTTCAGCAGATAGACGGCGTGGCTATCCTTTTCACTGAATACGGCGACAAGAACATTGGCGCCTGTCACCTCCTGCTTCCCCGAGGCCTGTACGTGGAACATCGACCGTTGCAGCACTCGCTGAAAACCTATGGTCGGCTGCACCTCCTGTTCGTCGGCGGTCTCGGGAAACTGAGGCGAATGTTCGTTGATAAACTGAACAAGCTCTTTTTTCAGGGGCTCCAGGTCGGCGCCACATCCGCGCAGTACGGATGCAGCCGAAGGGCTATCCAGCAGAATGAGCAGCAGGTGCTCAACAGTCATGTATTCATGACGCTGCTTTTTCGCCTCTTTAAAGGCCTGGTTCAGGGTAAATTCCAATTCGTGACTGAGCATATCAGGCAGATTCCATTTCACATTTCAGGGGGTGTTCGTGCTCACGGGCATAGTCGTTGACCTGGGCGACTTTGGTTTCCGCAATCTCGCAGGTGTATACGCCGCAGACTCCTTTGCCCTTGGTATGGACATGCAACATGATCTGCGTCGATTTTTCCCGACCGAGACCAAAAAATTTCTCCAGCACGTGCACAACGAATTCCATAGGTGTGTAGTCGTCATTTAACAGCACCACTTTATAGAGCGGTGGTGGTTTGACCTCACTTTTCTGCTCGTCAAGGACGAGATCGTCATTGATTCTGGTTGACGGTTTAGATGGCATTGTTGGTGGTTCCCGGGCTCCTGTTGAGCCACATCTATCCTGAGCGGGCTATCACATCCAGTGTCGGCAGCCTGCTTTCCGGTCGCAAGCCCCAGCGTTAAATCTCAGGATGCAAAGTTGCGTTGCTGTCGTCAACAGAAAATCGGGTAATTTAAAAAAATCACCGCTCCTTCGCCTTATATTGCCCCGAATAGAGTATATTCAAGGGTTTTTCCGATTACTGGAACCTAAACAGGCAGCGCACGCGCTGCCTTTGTTATTTTGGATGGCCGATTATGGAGAAAAGTTCAGCCAGTTCGTTGATGCCAACCTATGCCAGATTACCGGTAGCCTTCACCCGTGGCGAAGGGGTCTGGTTGATAGATGAACAGCAACGCCGCTATTTCGATGCGGTAGCCGGTATCGCTGTCTGTAATCTTGGTCACGCTCATCCTCAGGTGGCGGCTGCCATCGCCGACCAGGCGGCCACGCTGGTCCATACCTCCAATCTGTTTGAAGTGCCGCTGCAGTCCCAGTTGGCGGACAAGTTGTGTGAGCTGTCAGGAATGGAGCGGGTTTTTTTCGGCAATTCAGGCGCTGAAGCCAACGAAGCCGCAATTAAACTGGCGCGTCTTTATGGTCACTCGCGGGGAGTTGATAGCCCAAAAATCATTGTCGCTGAACAGAGTTTCCACGGCCGCACGCTGGCGACCCTCTCTGCTACCGGCAACCGGAAAGTCCATGTTGGCTTTGAACCACTGGTAGGTGGTTTTTTACGCGTCCCCTACAATGATGTTGAGGCCGTTGCCAGCGTTATCGAAAGCAATCCTGATGTGGTGGCGGTCCTGGTGGAGCCGTTGCAGGGTGAGGGCGGAGTCAATGTCCCGGCACCCGACTATCTTTCCCGGTTACGCGATCTGTGTGATCGCTACCAGCTACTGTTGATGCTTGATGAAGTTCAGACAGGCATGGGGCGCTGTGGAAGTTGGCTGGCAGTTCAGCAGAGTGGTGTGCGGGCCGATGTGATCACCCTGGCCAAAGCGTTGGCCAACGGGGTCCCGATAGGCGCTTGTCTGGTGTCGGGTGCCGCTACGGAGTTGATGCAACCGGGTCACCATGGCAGTACCTTCGGAGGCAACCCGCTTTCCAGCCGTGCCGCCTTGGCGACCATAACCGTAATGGAGGAGATTGACGCTCCAGCGCGTGCGGCAGCCCTTGGTAAACAGCTACGTGAGCGCCTCACCACGTTGCTCGAGGAATGCCCCGGTGTCGTCGAGGTGCGTGGACTGGGTCTGCTTTGCGGTATTGAGCTGACCCTGCCCTGCGGAGAACTGGTGACCCGCGCACTGGAGCAAGGGCTGTTAATTAATGTTGCCGGCGGGAATGTGGTGCGATTGTTACCACCGCTGATTATTGACGCAGAGCAGGTGGAGCAGCTGGCTCAACAGGTGGCTGCTTTGATTGTTGAATTTACTGCAGCCAGATCGCTAGAAGAAGGTAACCAGGGCGGATAGAGTTGATGAGACACTTCCTGACACTTGATGACCTCACCGGGCAGGAGCTCGCGCGGCTGCTGGAGAGGGCTCAGCAACTCAAAGCCGAAGTCTCACGCGGGCACTTCAGTGTCGATTTTCAGCGTCGGGTCATGGGAATGATTTTTGAGAAGTCATCGACCCGAACCCGGGTCTCGTTTGAGACTGCCATGGCCCACTTTGGTGGTCATTCGCTATTTCTGTCGCCACGGGATACCCAGCTGGGTCGTGGAGAGAGCATTGAGGATTCAGCACGGGTCATCTCAAGGATGGTCGACCTGGTCGTGATACGCACCGCTGAGCACGAGCGGGTCGAGCAATTTGCAGAGTACTCGGCGGTACCGGTTATTAATGCTTTAACGGACCTTTGTCACCCCTGTCAGCTGCTCGCTGACATGCTGACCTGGGTGGAGCATCGCGGCGCAGTTGCGGGTAAAAACGCGGTCTGGATCGGAGATGGCAACAATGTCTGTCACTCCTGGATGAATGCGGCGCGGCTGTTCGATTTTCAGCTTACCGTGATCACTCCAGAAGGATACCGGCCCGACCAGAGTTTCCTGCAGAAAAACCGTTCCCATGTGACCTGGACCGCCAAAGTCGAAGCGGTGGCTGGTAGTGATCTGGTGGTGACCGACACTTGGGCGAGCATGGGTCAGGAGCAGGAGAAATTGCAGCGTGAGGAGGATTTTGGACCCTATCAGGTGACGCCGGAGTTGATGCAGCTTGCGGCAAAAAACGCTCTGTTCATGCACTGCCTTCCCGCTTATCGGGGCAAAGAGGTCTCTGCTGATGTCCTTGATGGACCGCAAAGTGTGGTTTGGGATGAGGCTGAAAACCGTCTGCATGCGCAGAAGGCTTTGATCGAGCTGTTACTTGGGTAGTTTCTGCGCTGGCGGTGTCATGCGGCCGGTGGTCGTACGCTATATCGAAATCATTTACCGGAGGAGATAAGCGATGCTTCTGCAAGGTTCCTGTCACTGTGGTGCGGTCTCATTTTCGGCGACGACTCACGCACCTTACCCCTATATGCATTGTTACTGCAGTATCTGTCGCAAACTCGCCGGCGGTGGTGGTTTCGGCATCAATATCCAGGGTGACTATGAGTCACTGAAGATCACCGGCGAGGAGCATATCGGTAACTATCAGGCGTGGATGGATCCAGAGCGCAGCGAGCGTAGCCCCGGATTTCGTAATTTCTGCCGTGAGTGCGGAACACAACTGTGGGTTTGGGATCCAAGATGGCCAGAGCTGTTTCATCCTCACGCCTCGTCCATCGACTCTCCACTGCCGAAAGCGCCAGAGCGGAATCACATATTTGTTGAGCACGCGCCCGACTGGGTTCCTCTGCCCGAACCAAGTCAGACCGACCGGGTGTACGATTTTTCTGGCAAGACGATAGATGACATTATCGACTCGATTGAGTCTCTGGAGCAGTGGCACCGTTCTCGTGGTTTACTGACTGAGTAGTTTGATGCTGTGAAACCAATCCTATCGGTCAGCTACTGATCCCGATGGTGGAGGGGCTATTCCCTGACCCAATTTCCCGATTTTCCGCCTCGTTTCTGTTCCAGGCGCACCTGTTCAATGGTCATGCCTCGGTCGATCGCCTTGCACATGTCGTAAACCGTCAGTAGTGCGACCTGTACCGCAGTCAGTGCCTCCATTTCAACTCCAGTGCGGCCGGTTGTTCTCACCGTGGCGGTGCAACTGACAGCGGATAATTCCGAATCGAGACAGAGCTCAACCTCAACAGCGGTAAGCGCGAGTGGGTGACACAGGGGAATCAGGTCAGCAGTTTTTTTGCTGGCCATGATCCCCGCCAGTCGCGCAACAGCGAGTACGTCACCTTTACGGTTTTCTCCGCCGGCGATGGTGGCGAGGGTATTGGCTGAAACGACAATTCGGCCGCTGGCTACCGCTTCGCGTTGGCTTTCCTGTTTGCCGCCTACATCCACCATGTGGGCGTCACCGCTGCGGTTAAAGTGTGTCAGTTTGGTCATTATCGGTACGAGACTCCAGAGAATGGCAGGTGTGGGTGGGGGTTGGCTTCTTCTGCGATTACAACAGCCCGACCAGCGCGCAGGGTTTAGTCTGTTCGTTAAGCTGTGGCATGACCAGTTTTTCCATGGTTAAACGGGTTCCGGCCAGGGATCCTGGCATCAGAAAGATCAATGTGCTTTTGGCGAGTCCGGCCATTGCTCGCGAGAGCATGCCGCTGCTGCCGATGTCCTCATAAGAGAGATACTGAAAAAGCTGTGCAAAGCCTGGAATCTCCCGGTCGAGAAGCGGCTGCAGCGCTTCTGGCATGACATCAGTTATACCAGTTCCACCGTTGCTTATAATGACATCGAACTGATCATCATTGATCCACTCCGACAGTAGTTCGCGCATCGATTCAGCGTCGCCGTGGCGGATCTCAGAGGTGGCTATATGGTGGCCGGCATCTGCGACCATGGCTCTGATCAGGTCGCCGCTGGTGTCGTCATCGACAGTTCGCCGGCTGGAGACGGTGAGAACCGCTATTTTGAGTGGTTGGGGGTTCCATTGGTCCTGGCGCATGGTGGTTTTTCCGTTAGCGTTTAGAGTTTGAAGATCTGGCCAGCCGCTATTAATGGCTGACCGCGGCGCCAGGAGTGGTGAACTTCAGTCCGGCGCTTCGGTGAGCGATTACCATGGGCCACACAGCCCCGGTTAACACAA
>OBIY01000827.1_pt1 | contig 10700 bp, 11 predicted proteins | sample 1519841 | NCBI WGS metagenome assembly OBIY01 (sample SAMN03019774, study PRJEB22545) | beach sand metagenome | biome: beach; feature: sea beach; material: beach sand | place: USA: Municipal Pensacola Beach, FL | collected 2010-07-30 | depth 30-40 cm m
TATCATTATCAGTAAGATTGTTTGCTAATATGATGAGTGGACATGTATTATTGAAGGTATTATTTGGATTTGCATGGACAATGTTCTTAGAAGGAGGAATAATGATGATAGTGGATATAGTACCATTAGGAGTATTATTTTTATTATTAGGATTAGAAACAGCAGTAGCAATGATACAAGCTTATGTATTTACATTATTAAGTTGTATATATATAGGAGATATGGAAAAAGGAACGCATTAAGAGAAAGTGAGGGGTGGATGAAAGTAAAGGAAAGAAAAGAAAGGAAGAAATGAGGAGAGAGATATATGCAGATAGTGCTAGTGGAATGCAATACGGAATACAAGATCCAGCAACACCAATAGCAGAAGGAATAATAAATTTTCACCATGATTTAATGATAGTAATGGTGTTTGTAGTAGTGTTTGTAGGTTATATGATGGTTAGAATAGTGAGTAAATTTGAAGAAAGTAATGAAGGTGTAACAAGAAGTAAGGAAGTACATGGAACAGTAATAGAAATAATATGGACAATAATACCAGCATTAACATTAATGGTGATAGCAGTACCATCATTTACGTTATTATATGCGATGGAAGAAGTAGTAGAACCAGAAGTAACGGTAAAGGTAGTAGGACATCAATGGTATTGGTCATATGAGTATTCAGATATAGGAGAAGGAATAGAATATGATTCATATATGATAGAAGAAGAAGATTTAAATGAAGGAGAATTAAGATTATTGGAAGTAGACAATAGGATAGTAATGCCAGTAGAAACACATGTAAGAATAATAGTAACATCAGCAGATGTAATACATAGTTGGGCAGTACCGGCATTTGGAATAAAGATAGATGCATGTCCAGGAAGATTGAATGAAATAAGTACTTATGTAAAGAGGCCAGGAGTTTATTACGGACAATGTAGTGAATTGTGTGGAGTAAATCACGCATTTATGCCAATAGGAATAGAAGTAGTAAGTAAGGAAGATTATATAAGATGGATAATAGAAAAGAGTGAAGAATAAGAGATGAGGATAAGTTGGATGCAGATAATGTTTGTAGTAGTAATAGGGCTAGTAATGTACGGAGATCTGCCGAGGAGGATAGAAGGAGTACGAAAGTACTTAGAGAGGGGAAAAGGTGGGGAGGATAAGAAAGGGTAGAAAAGGGAAGAAAGGAGAAAGGAAAGGAAAGGAAATGGCAAGTAGTAAGGAAATAAGGAAAGGAGGAGTATATGAATGGTCATCAAAATGGTTGATGAGTACAAACCATAAAGAGATAGGAGTATTGTATATGATATTTGGAGTGTTTAGTGGAATAGTAGGAAGTGTATTATCAGTAATAATAAGAATGGAATTATCAGGGCCAGGAATACAAGTATTGAGTGGAAATTGGCAAGTATATAACGTAGTAGTAACAGCACATGCGTTTATAATGATATTTTTTAGTGTAATGCCAATATTAATAGGAGGATTTGGAAACATATTCGTACCATTATTAATAGGAGCAGGAGACATGGCATTCCCAAGGTTAAATAACATAAGTTTCTGGTTATTGCCCTACTCATTGTCATTCCTGGTAAGTTCAGCAATGGTAGAAGGAGGAGCAGGAACAGGATGGACGGTATATCCAAGTTTAGCAAGTATAGAAGGACACCCAGGACCTTCAGTGGATTTGGCAATATTTAGTTTGCATTTAGCAGGGGTATCATCAATATTAGGGGCAATAAATTTTATAACAACAATAATAAATATGAGGAGTCCAGGAATGACAATGAGTAGGATGCCGTTATTTTGTTGGACAGTATTAGTAACAGCAGTAATGTTGTTATTATCATTGCCAGTATTAGCAGGAGGAATAACAATGTTGTTGACAGATAGGAATTTTAATACGACGTTCTTTGATCCAGCAGGAGGAGGAGATCCAATATTATATCAACATTTATTCTGGTTTTTTGGTTAAGAGATGGCCGATTAATTTGAGAGAATTAAAAAGATTACGCTATATGCTGGGACGTAGGAGGATATAACGACGACAAAGCGAAGCAGAAGAGAAGCAACGTAGAAAGAAGTATACCAAAGGATATTGGAGGAATATACGAAAGAGGAAAAAAGGCGTAAAACAGTTATAAACGAAGAATATAATCAGCAGGTAACGAAGTAGAAAAGTAGGAACCTCAGAGACTTTACGCGTAACAACAATGAATGAAAGAACAAAAAGAAAAAAGAAAGAGATGGAAAAGAATTTTAAAGAATGGTTAGCAGGGGTAATAGATAGTGATGGAACAATATATATAAATAAGGAAGGATACGTGTCAATAGAAATAACGCAAGGTATAGAGGATTTAAGGTTATTAAAATATATTCAAGATAAGATAAGTGGAGGAAGGGTAAAGAGTAAAAGTGGTGTAAAGGCTTATAGATTAAGATTGAATAAAAAAGAGAAAGTATTAGAGATATTAGAAAATATAGAGATGTATTTAAGATTAGGAAAAAAGAAAGAGAAATGTAGGGAAGCAATAGAGATAATAAGAGGAAAGAAGGAGAAGGAGGTGTTAAAAAAGGAAGAGAAATTAGAGAAAGAAAGTTATTACATGAGTGGTTTTTTTGATGGAGATGGGTGTATAACATTAACAAAGAAGAAGGAAGGATATCCGGTAATGTGTGTAAGTATATCACAGAAAGAAAGAGAAATATTAGAAGAATTTAAAGAAGTATATAAAGAAGGGGGAATATATTATAGTAAGTCAGGATATGGTCATTATGTGTGGAGTATACAATCAGAAGAAGGAGTAAGAAAAATATGTGAGTATCTAATAGGAAAAAGTAAGAGTAATAAAATAAAGAGAGCGTATTTATATAAGGAGTTCTATAGATTAAGAGAATTAAAAGCTTATAAAGAGGATAGTGTATATAAAGAGGCGTGGAAGAGATTAGAGAAGAAGTGGAAGTTCGAGTAAGGAGAGTTGAAGAGAAAGTCCGACTGAATAGAAAAAGAAATAGAGATAGATTCAGTAGCATCCAGAAGTTTATATAATAATATTACCAGGATTTGGAATAGTATCACAAGTAATATCAACATACAGTAAGAAGCCAGTATTTGGAGTAGTAGGAATGATATATGCGATAATATCAATAGGAGTATTAGGATTTATAGTTTGGAGTCACCACATGTATACGGTAGGATTAGATGTAGATACAAGAGCGTACTTTACAGCAGCAACGATGATAATAGCAGTACCAACGTCAATAAAGGTATTCTCATGGTTAGCAACGATGTGGAGGGGAAGTATAGAAATGTCAGTACCAATGTGGTGGATAGTAGGATTCTTAGTAATGTTTACAATAGGAGGAGTAACAGGAGTAGCATGTGCAAATAGTGGGTTAGATGTATGTTTCCACGATTCAATGTACGTAGTAGCACACTTCCATTATGTGTTAAGTTTAGGAGCAGTATTCGCAGTATTTGCGGGTATATATTACTGGATGGAAAAGATAACAGGAAGAGGTTACAATGAAGCATTAGGAAAGGTACAATTCTTAACATTGTTTACAGGAGTGAACTTAACGTTCTTCCCAATGCATTTCATGGGATTAGCAGGAATGCCAAGAAGATATGGAGATTATCCAGATGCTTATACGTTATGGAATAGTGTAGCGTCATATGGATCATGGGTATCAATGTTTAGTGTAGTATTATTTATGTACATAGTATACGAAAGCATGTCAAGAGAAAAGTAAGGTAGGAGGAAAAGGCTAAGAAGCAGAAGGTTAGATGCTGGAGATTGCAAATCTTTGGAAGTGAGTTAGAGTCTCACCTTAGCCTAGCCAAAGGATAAAAGGCAAAAAGGGAGAAAAATAAAAAGAGATGAAAAGAAGACAAAAAAAAAAGAGATATATGTATATATATAAAAAAAAGAAGGGTGGGGGTAAAAAGGAGCAAAAATTGAGAAGATAAAAATGGAGATATGAAGAGTAGTGAAACATTAAATTCTTGAAAACTTCTTTTAAGTGCAAATAACATTTGCAGTTTCTAATTAGGAAAAGGGTAATACACAAGGGTAGGAGATTTGGCTGAGTGGTCAAAAGCGTTAGTTTTGAAAACTAATACTGAGTAGGTGCAATGGTTCGAATCCATTAATCTCCGAAGGGGGTGTGTGTGAAGGTGTGTGTGGGGTGGGTGCCTACGAAAGTAGGCACAATTAAGAAAGAGACGAAAGAGGAGAGGAATGTATACGATGATAGTAGGAATGCCTATATTAGGTGGAATAGTAAGTGGTTTATTTGGAAGATATATAGGAGAGAAAGGAGTAGTAATAGTAAATACAGTAATGATAGGTATAGCGGGTATAATAAGTGTAATAGGTTTAAAAGAGATAGGAATAGATGGAAATAGAGTAAGTGTAAGAATAGGAAGGTGGATAGAAAGCGGGATGCTGGAAGTAGACTGGAGTATAAAGATAGATAGTGTGACGATAGTGATGTTAATGTTAGTAACAATAGTATCAACGATGGTACATATATATAGTAGTGAGTATATGGAAGGAGATAGTCATAAGGTAAGATTTTATACGTATATAACGTTCTTTACAGCAGGAATGATAGTGTTAGTGACAGCGGATAATTATTTAATGATGTTTGCAGGATATGAATTAATAGGTATATGTAGTTATTTATTAATAAATTTTTGGTATACAAGAATAGAAGCAAATAAAGCAGCAATAGAAGCGATGGTAGTAAATAGAGTAGGAGATTTAGGGTTAGCAATAGGAATAGTATGGTTATATATGAAATATAGGACAATGAGTTATGATGAGATATATGGAATATGTGGAAAAGAAGGAAAGGTAGAGGTAGAAGAAATAAAATATATAGGAATGATGTTGTTGATAGGAGCAGTAGGAAAGTCAGCACAAATAGGATTACATACATGGTTACCAAATGCGATGGAAGGACCAACGAGTGTATCAGCATTAATACATGCAGCAACGTTAGTGACAGCAGGGGTATATTTAATAGCAAGATCATCACCATTAATAGAACATAGTAAGGAATTAATGGAAGTGATAACAATAGTAGGAGGAATGACGGCAGTATTTGCAGCAACGATAGGAATAGTTCAAAATGATATGAAAAAGATAATAGCATATTCAACGTGTTCACAAATAGGATATATGATATTTGCGTGTGGATTGTCAAGTTATAGTGTAGGAATGTTTCATGTATTAAATCATGGATTTTTTAAAGCATTGTTATTCTTAAGTGCAGGAAGTGTAATACATGGAATAAGTGATGAACAAGATATAAGAAGAATAGGAGGAATGTATAAGATAATGCCGTATACATATAGTATGATGATGATAGGGTCAATGGCATTAATAGGGTTTCCGTTTTTAACAGGATATTATTCAAAGGATGTGATATTAGAGATGGCATATATGAAAGGTCAGAAAGAAATGAAAGGAATATTTGCTTATGGAGTGGGTGTAGTAGGAGCGTTCTGTACAGCGTATTATTCGATGAGATTATTAAATATGTTGTTTTTAAGTAAAACAAGTAGTAGTAGGATAGTAGTAGAAAATAGTCATGAAAGTGGATGGAGAATGAAGATACCGTTATTAGTATTAAGTATAGGAAGTATATTTGTAGGATATATGATGAAAGATATATTAATAGGAGTAGGAACAGATTTCTGGAGTGGATCATTATATGTACATCCAATGAATAATGAGATGATAGAAGCAGAATTTATGAGTGTAGGAAAGAAATGGTTCCCAGTAATAGTAGCAATGAGTGGAGTAGGTTTAGCGTGGATAATGAATACATATAATGAGGAGACATTATATAAAATAAAAAAGAGTGTGATAGGAAAAAGATTATATATATTCTTAAATAGAAAATGGTATTTTGACAAAGTATATGTAGATGTAATAAGTCAAGGATTATTAGAAATAGGTTATAAAGTAACATATAAAGGTATAGATAAAGGAGTATTAGAAGTGTTAGGACCAAGAGGAATAAGTAAGAGAGTAGGTGAGGGAAGTAATTGGATAGGAAGAATGCAAACAGGAAATGTATATAATTATATATTAGTAATGTTATTAGGGATAGGTGTAGTAATATTAAGTATAGTAATGTAAAAAAGAAGAGGATGGAGAAAGAGAAATTGACAGAGTGGTTAATTGTGCTTGATTGTAAATCAAGTTCCGTAAGGATGCAATGGTTCGAATCCATTATTTCTCAGGTGGGGTGGTAAAGGAAAAAGTAAAGATATAGATAGAGGCTCTTATGACGGAATGGTAGACGTGGTAGATTCAAAATCTGCTGTGAAAACGTATTGGTTCGAGTCCAATTAAGAGTACAAGAAGGAATGGAAATAATAAGAGAATGGAAAATGCGTATAAATTATATAATAATAGGATATGCGATAGTAGTTATAGAAGGAGTAAGAGAGAGAGAGATATTAATATATAGAGTAAATAAGATAATAGGGGAGGAGAAGATGTATAATATAGGTATAACAGAAAGTATGGAGATAACGTTAAGGATGGTGGTAGTGATAGGGATAATATGGATAATACCTCAAATATGGATGGAGGTATATAGTGGAGTAAGTGGAGGAATGAAAAGGGAAGAGCAAAAAGAGTTAAGGAAATTAATGATATATACAACAATATTAATGTATATGGGGATAAAAGTAGGGGTAGGAGAGATAATACCAAGAATAGCGGAATGGATGGAAGAAATAAGTAAAGGAGAAGTAATAGAAATGGAATATATGAAGATGTATAGACGAAGCTATGAGGAGATAGAGAGAATGGTATTAGGTGTAGTAATAGTAACACAAATACCAGTAATGGTAAGAATATTAAGAAGAAGAAAGAGAGGGATAAGAATGGAAAAGATAAGAAGGTTGGTATATATAATAGGGATGTTAATAGGGGGTATAATAGGAAGTGGAGAGATAAGTAGTCAAGTAATGATAGGGGGAGTGGTAGTAATGTATTATGAAGGAGTAGTAATAAGGGAATTATATGAAAGGAAATCGCGTTATGAGAAGGGAGAAGAAAGAGGAAGGTAGCGCGAGGATGATATCCGCCAAAGGCGGGAGAAGGGTTGTAGGTAGGTGGTAAAAAGTATAGAGAAAAAAGGAAAAGAAAAAAGAAGATGGCACAATTAGATATGAGTACGTATATGGCACAAGTATTTTGGATGTTAATAACAATAGGAGTGTATTATGTAATAATAGAAGGAGAAGGAGGAATGAAGGAAAAAGTAAGTAAAATGATAAAAGTAAGAGGAAAGTTAGGACAAATGGGGAATAAAGAAGAGGAGACAGAAGTAAAGGAAAGGATAAGTATGAATATAGTAAGAGTAGTAAAGTAAGGAGTGAAGGGTGGTGGAAGTAAAAAAGAGAAGGGTGGTAGAAGAGAGTAAAGGATGTAGTTTAAAGGTAAAAACGTTAGTTTCCAAAACTAAAGAGTGTTGGTTCGAGACCAGTCATCCTTGAAAGGAGAAAAGGAGAAAGAAAGGAAAAAGGAAGAAATGAGAAGAGAAAGAAGGATGAAGGAAGTAAAGAATATGACGGTGAATTTTGGACCACAACATCCAGCAGCACACGGAGTATTAAGATTAATATTAGAGATGGAAGGGGAAGTAATAGAGAGAGCAGAAAGTCATATAGGTTTATTACATAGGGGAACAGAAAAGTTAATGGAAAGTAAGAGTTATATAAAGGGGATGCCATATATGGATAGATTAGACTATGTATCGATGATGTCACAAGAGCATAGTTATGTATTGGCAATAGAGAAATTAAGAGGAATGAAGGTAAAGGAAAGAGGGCAATATATAAGAGTGATAATGTTGGAAATAACAAGGTTATTAAATCATTTATTAGCAATAAGTTGTCATGCATTAGATGTAGGAGCAATGACAGCGTATTTTTTTGGATTTGAGGAAAGAGAGAAGTTAATGGAATTTTATGAAAGAGTATCAGGAGCAAGGATGCATGCAGCATATATAAGACCAGGGGGAGTAGCAAGAGATTTGCCAAAAGGAATGGTAGAGGATATATATAGATTTTGTGAAGGTTTAAGAATAAGGTTAGATGAGATAGAAGAGTTATTAACAGAAAATAGAATATGGAAAGGAAGGTTAAAGGGGATAGGTATAGTAAAGTTAGAAGAAGCGTTAAATAGAGGATTTAGTGGGGTAATGTTAAGAGGAAGTGGATTAAGTTATGACTTAAGAAAGAATATGCCATATGAGAAATACGGAGAATTAGATTTTGAAGTAGCGGTAGGGAAGAATGGAGATAGTTATGATAGGTATGAAGTAAGGATGGAAGAAATGAGACAATCATTAAAGATAATAATGGAAGCGATAAGAAAGTTACCAGAAGGAGGGGTAAGAGAAGAAGAAGGAAGAGAGGAAAAGAAGAGTTCAATGGAAGGAATGATAAAGCATTTTAAGGAAAAGAGTGAAGGATATAAGATAGGGGAAGGAGAAGTATATGTAGGAACAGAAGCACCAAAAGGAGAATTTGGAATATATTTAGTAGCGGATGGAAGTGAAAAACCATATAGAGTAAAAATAAGAACACCAGGGTTATATCATTTAGCAGGATTAGAAATGATGGCGAAAGGACATATGATAGCAGATGTAGTAACAATAATAGGAACACAAGATATAGTATTTGGAGAAGTAGATAGATAAGTGTATAAAAAAAAAAAAAAGTAAAGGGAAAGAGGAGGAAAAATCGAAAGAGATGAAAAGAAGATAAAAAAGAGGGAAAAATCGAAAGAGATGAAAAGAAGACAAAAAAGGAGTAAAATTTGAAAGAGATGAAAAGAAGACCAAAAAAAGGGATGGAAAAAGAAAGAAATGAATATGGTGTAATGGTAACACATCAGCCTTCCAAGCTGAGGATAAGAGTTCGATTCTCTTTATTCATTAAGGGGTGGAGAAAGGGAAAGTAAGAAAGAAAGTAAGAAATAACATCGAAAGGAAGCTAAGCATAATTAGAAGGAGACGTGAAAGAGCGATAAGAAGATAGATCTGAAGTGTAAGAGCATGTAGAAAGTGAAGTGAATACAGAAAGAGAGGAAGAAAGGAAGAGAAAGCGGAAGAAAATTAGCGAATTGAAACATCTAAGTAGCTAAGAAAGGAGTTAGAAAAGAGACCAAAAGTAGTGGCGAGCGAAATTGGAGAATCTGGAGGAAGTAGTATGTCAAAGGTATATATGAAAAAAACCGAGGATAACAGAGAAAACTAATTATGACTGATAGAGAAAGAGTACTATGAAGGAAAGCGTAGAAAATTCGAATGTGAATGCAATTGGAAGAGAACAGTGTACCTTTTGTATAATGGATTTGCAAGTTTATGTGAGGAGGCAAGTGAAAGTGAAAAAAAAAGCGGAAGCGAATAGAAGTAGAAGAAAGTCGACAACATAAGACTCGAAAGCAAGTGAGCTAATTATGAACAGGCTGGATATTCAGAATATGAAGAGTAAGTGAAGAAGACAGGCCGTACCGGTATTTGTGGCAAAAAATTCGGAAGAGTTGTAATTAGGAGTGAAAGGCTAAACAAACTTGCAGATAGCTAGTTATCCGCGAAAGCTATATAAGTAGCGCGCGTACGAAAAAAGGAAGGTAAAGAAAGTTATATGTAGGAGATGTATGAGAACTGAGAATGAAAAGTACGTAGACAGACATTACATGCGAAGGTGTAGTGTCGAGAGGAGAACAGTCCAGAATAATTACTAAGGTATTGAAGACGAGATAGGTAAAGAAATTTATACGTTGAAGACAGAAGAAAAGTAGCCTTGGCAGCAGGCATCGTAGAAAATTAAGAAAGGCGTAAAAGCGGATTGAAGTAGAGACGTATAGGATTGAAGATGTAGAGGTAAAAAGTGAGGAACCGAAGTAGTATTGAAAGCACAGGAGAGAGTGCAGAGAAAGGTAGCGGATCAATCGATGGAGAAAGTAGTAGTAATATGAAGAAGAGGAATGAAGTCGAAGAGAGAATGCAAATATGAGTAGCGAAAAAGCAAAGGAAGAAGGAAGCTGATCGAAAACTCAAGTGTTTCTATGGTTAATGTAAGACATAATAAGAGTGAAGCGAAATCTAAGGAGATATGAAAAGAAGTATCTGATGAAGAAAAAGGGTTAGTGATAGATGGAAACAGACGAGAAAAGACACTAAGAAAGGGAAGAAAGAGATCGTAGCGGAAACCGACACAGGTGAGTAGGTATAAGTGTACCAAGATACGAGAGAACTAGTCTAAAGGAACTCGGCAAAATGACGTCGTAACTTAGGAAGAAGACGGACATACAGAAAGAAAGAAAAGTATGTAACATGAAATGGGGCATAGTGACTGTTTAACAAAAACATAGGTTGCTGAAAAAGAGAGTAGCTGAAGCCTGTCCACTGCTAGTTAAGTGAAAGATGGATATGAAGTAGAAATCGGAAATACTAGTAAAGGGCTGTGATAACTATGATCATACTAAGGTAGCGAAATTCATTGGCATTTAAATGATGTCCTGCATGAAGGCGCAACAACTATGCTACTGTCTTTAGACGAGACTCAGCGAAATTGAAATAGTACGTGAAGATGCGTAGACAAGATCATAGGACAAGAAGACCCTATGCACCTTGACTGAAATCTGGTAAAGGAAGGTGAAAATAAAAAAGAAGGA
>OBIY01000829.1_pt1 | contig 10670 bp, 6 predicted proteins | sample 1519841 | NCBI WGS metagenome assembly OBIY01 (sample SAMN03019774, study PRJEB22545) | beach sand metagenome | biome: beach; feature: sea beach; material: beach sand | place: USA: Municipal Pensacola Beach, FL | collected 2010-07-30 | depth 30-40 cm m
TCCCTTAACGCCTTTCTTGGCATCAGCACGGAATTGCAGATGCCGCAGCTTTTTCTGGATATGGTCCGGTGCCGCTGAAATGTTAGCCTCAATCAACTCCCGCCGCCGACGATTGAATTCCTCCGGGTCATCTTTCGCCAGTTTGGCAAAGGTATCGAAATCGAAATCTTTGGCATCTGTCGTCTTCATTTCCGCAACTCCTGCCTTTTTCTCCCTGCCAGAAAAAACAACCACGCGTTAGCAAGACGTCCCAGCTAATAAATTAGCTTTTTGCAAGGCTATCCAAAATCAACCCACAGCTCAAGTCGAGTCCCAAATGGGCCAAGCAAAAAGCGTCTAACCTTCCCGCATAAAGTCACGAAGCACATAGTTGAGAATGCCGCCGTGGCGGTAGTAGTCGACCTCAATTGGGGTGTCGATACGCGCGATCACCTTGAATTCCTGGCTCTGTCCATCTTTAGTGGCGACAACAGTCAACTGGTCACCTGGCCGGATCGAATCGCCAAGATCGGGAAAATCGAACTGTTCATGCCCCGTCAGGCCGTGAGTCTGCGCGCTCTCACCCTCCAGGTACTGCAAAGGCAGAACACCCATGCCAATCAGGTTGCTGCGGTGAATGCGCTCGTAACTCTCTGCAATCACAACCTTCACACCAAGCAGAAAAGTACCTTTGGCCGCCCAGTCACGGGATGACCCGGCACCATACATCTGCCCGGCCAGCACCACCAGCGGAGTACCATCAGAAATATATTTCTGCGCCGCGTCGTAAACCGAGAGCTCCTCGTTGGTCGGCAGATAGCGGGTCCAGCCGCCCTCGCGGGGAGCGACGAGATCATTTTTCAGACGGATGTTGCCGAACGTACCACGCGCCATCACCCGGTCATTGCCGCGGCGCGAGCCAAAACTGTTCCAGTCACCCTTTTCCACACCATTTTCCAGCAGATAGGCGGCAGCAGGACCATCGGCAGGAATCACGCCGGCCGGACTGATATGGTCGGTGGTAACAAAATCACCCAGTTTCAGCAGCGCGCGGGCGCCGCTGATCGGCGCAATAGGTTGGGCGGTTTCCGGAAAGTCGACGAAAAAAGGCGGCTCCTGGATATAGGTTGATTCCAGTTTCCAGTCATAAACCGCCGCCGAATCATCGGCTTCAATGGCATTCCAGTCAGGATTGCTGCGGGCAACATCTTTGTAACCTGCTTTGTAAAGAGCCGGGTCGTTAGCCAGCAGCATTGCCTCTGCCACCTCCTCACTGGAGGGCCAGATATCGCGAAAATAGACCGGCTGGCCATCACCACCGGTGCCGATCGGGTCGGTATCAAAATCGACCTTTACGTTACCTGCCAACGCATAGGCCACCACCAGCGGCGGTGAGGCAAGATAGTTGGCTTTGGTATGCGGACTCACACGCCCCTCAAAGTTACGATTCCCACTAAGCACTGCACTGACCACCAGCTCTTTACTGTTGATCGCATCCACCACTGCCGGGTCGAGGGGGCCAGAGTTACCGATACAGGTGGTGCAACCGTAACCCACGGTCTGAAAACCGAGCTGATCGAGATAATCCTGCAGACCCGCTTTTTCGAGGTACTCGGTGACCACCCGCGAACCGGGTGCGAGACTGGTCTTTACCGTCGAGGCAACGCTCAGTCCCTTTTCCACAGCCTTCTTTGCCACGAGACCGGCCGCCAGCATGACTCCAGGGTTGGAAGTATTCGTGCAACTGGTAATCGCCGCGATCACTACCGAACCGTGGGTCAACTCGGCATCGTCAAAACCCTCGACAACAGCAGACGCTGCGCTATCGGCTACCGCAAAACCATCTTCCGCAGCGGGTTGAGACAGGCTGGTGACAAACTGATTTGCCATCTCTTTGAGCGCTATGCGGTCATGAGGGCGACGCGGGCCGGCCAGGCTCGGCACCACACTACCCAGATCCAGCTCCAGCACATCGGTAAAACTGGGTTCGACCATCTCCGCAGTGCGAAACATACCCTGGGCGCGATAGTAATCTTCAACCAGCTGAATCTGCTCTTCGGAACGACCGGTGACACGCAGATAGTTCAAAGTTTCCTGGTCGACCGGAAAAAAGCCGATAGTAGCGCCATACTCCGGCCCCATATTGGCAATGGTGCCACGATCCGCCAGCGGCAGGTTATCCAGGCCGGTACCGAAAAATTCGACGAATTTGCCGACCACACCGTATTTGCGCAGCTGCTGAACGATAGTGAGCGTGAGATCGGTCGCGGTAACACCATCCTGCAGCTTACCGGTGAGACGAAAGCCAATCACCTCCGGCATCGGGATGTAAATCGGCTGGCCCAGCATGCAGGCCTCCGCTTCAATGCCGCCGACCCCCCAACCGACAACCCCCAGCCCGTTGATCATGGTGGTGTGGGAGTCGGTTCCAACCAGTGAGTCGGGATAGGCAACAGAGCCGTTCTGCTCCTTGGTGAGGACACTCCTGGCGAGGTGCTCAAGATTGACCTGATGAACAATGCCGACCGAAGGCGGGGTTATATTCAGGGTTTCATAAGCGCCCTGGCCCCAGCGCAAAAACTCATAGCGTTCTTTATTGCGCTGAAATTCCAGCCGGGTATTCTCTGCAAGCGCGCTGTCGCTACCCGCTTTATCGACCTGTACCGAGTGGTCGATCACCAGATCCACCGGCACCAGCGGCTCTATTTTGGCGGGATCCTTACCAGCCCGCTGCATAGCACTTCGCAGAGCCGCGAGATCCACCACGCAAGGCACGCCAGTAAAATCCTGCAACACCACGCGACCTGGAATAAAGGGCACTTCGCCCTCACCACCCGCCTGACCCCAGTTCATCAGTGCCTTGATATGAGTATCCTCAACCGCCGCATGGTCCTGGTTACGCAAAACCGATTCCAGCAGTACCCGTATCGACAGCGGCAAGCGGGAAACATCGCTACCCTGTTCCGTCAGACTCGGCAAGCTGTAGTAATCGACCTCGCGGCCGCCGCTTTGCAACGTTTTACGGGTAAAGGAAAAATCTGAACTCATAACCACCTACTCCATCCACACCGGTATGGTCAGGCTCATTACCGTGCTGCGTCGTTGCGGCATCAGGTAACCAGCCAGACAAAAATATTGATGACTTGCGCTTCAGCTACGCCCGCCCCACGACGGAGTTGAAAATTGCTCAACCTGGGACCTGGGCTGCCGTGGCAAAAGGGTTAAAATTGTACCATTGCCGGCATTAACGAGTAGTCCCGCGCCGACTGCCCATGCTGTAAAGCACAGCCACCGTAACGACCCAGGCAAATACCGTCAGCCCATCTTCCTACTGTTCGCAACCAGTGACCAAAACCATGACCCTAACTCCTCTCAAAGCACTTTCGCCACTCGACGGCCGCTATCGGCGACATACTGACGAACTGGCCAGCATCTTTAGCGAAGCTGGCCTGATTCGCCAGCGCCTGAAAGTGGAGATTGAATGGCTGATAGCAATGGCTAACAGTACTGAGATCGATGAGCTGAAACCCTTTTCAACAGCCGCTACCGACAGGCTCAGAGCTATCGAGTCCGGTTTTGACGAAGCGGCTGCTGAACGGGTTAAAGAGATCGAAGCGACCACCAACCATGACGTTAAGGCGGTCGAATATTTTCTGCGCGAACAGTTATTGGCAGACAACGAACTGGCAGCTGCCAGCGAGTTCATTCACTTTGCCTGCACCTCGGAAGATATCAACAACCTTGCTCACGGCCTGATGCTGAAACAGGGTCGTGAACAGATCCTACTGCCGATGCTAGCGGCAATCGAAACAACGGTTGCCGATCTCGCGGCGGCCCATGCAGCGCAACCAATGCTGTCACGCACACACGGTCAGGCAGCATCCCCAACCACGATGGGCAAGGAGCTGGCCAACGTAGTTGCCCGACTGACCCGCCAGCGCCGACAATTTTCCAGCACGGAAATCCTCGGCAAATTCAACGGTGCGGTCGGCAATTTCAACGCCCACCTGGCCGCCTACCCGCAAGTCGACTGGCCGCGACTCAGCGCACAGTTCATCGCTGGGCTGGGACTGTGCCCCAACCCGTTGACCACGCAGATCGAGCCCCACGACTACATGGCTGAACTGTTTGACGCCCTGAGTCGCATCAACACCATTCTGATTGATCTCTGCCGGGACATCTGGACTTACATCTCCCTCGGCTATTTTCGTCAGAAAGTAATCGCCGGGGAAGTAGGCTCTTCGACCATGCCGCACAAAGTCAACCCAATCGATTTTGAAAACGCAGAGGGCAACCTGGGCATCGCCAACGCCCTGCTGGAGCATCTGGCCAGAAAGCTGCCGATCTCGAGAATGCAGCGCGACCTGACCGATTCCACCGTGATCCGCAGTGTCGGTACCGCCCTGGGCTATATCGTGGTTGCTGGCCGCTCACTGCAGAAAGGCTTGGGCAAACTCGAACTCAACGCCGATGCGCTAAAACAGGATCTGGAAGACAACCAGGAAGTCCTTGCAGAAGCGATCCAGACCGTGATGCGCCGGTATGCAGTGCCAGAACCTTACGAAAAACTGAAAGCCCTGACTCGCGGCCAGAGGATCACCGCAGGCGAGCTGGAGAGATTTATCAACACCCTGGAGATCCCCGAGACAGAGCGGTCAAGACTACTGACCATGACACCAGCCAGCTACATAGGTCTCGCAGAACAGCTGACCAGATCGCTTTAAACAACGGTTAATAAAGTCCTGGCTAACCGTGACGGCCAAAAAAGAAACTGGTGCGGAACCGCCACTGCCGCCACCGATTGACCCTGACAGCGACACTCCGCGGGAGTTTCATCTCACCTGCGCCACCGCCGCAGCAGCACTGACCTTGCTGGCCGAAGCCACCGGCCTGTCACGCTCTGCGGTGAAAAAAGCAATGAACCAGGGCGCGGTCTGGTGGCAACGCAAGGACCAGGTACGCCGGCTCCGGCGTGCCGACCGGCAGATCAACCCCGGCGAACAGCTTCACCTCTACTGGAACCGGCAGGTACTTGCCGAAACGCCTGAACCTGCTGCGCTGATTCGGGATCTCGACTACATCACCGTCTGGAACAAGCCGCCGGGCATGCTCTCACAGGGATCACGCTGGGGCGATCATTGCACCATCACCCGCTTTGCCGAACAAAACCTGGCGCCACAGCGCAGTGCCTATCTGGTCCACCGCCTTGACCGCCTGGCAAGTGGACTAATGGTTATCGCCCACCGCAAGACCACAGCGCGCGATCTGGCACAACAATTTCGGCTCCGCGAGGTCGAAAAACGCTACGTCACCTGGGTTAAGGGAAAATTCCCGGGCGATCAACCGCTTACCCTGGACCAGCCCCTGGACGGCAAACCGGCCCACAGCGAGGTTAAGCTCAAACGCTATGATCAGCCACAGGAACGCAGCCAGGTAGAAATCACCATTTCAACCGGCCGCAAACATCAAATCAGGCGCCACCTGGCCGAGGCCGGCTGGCCACTGATTGGAGATCCGCTTTACGGTGACACCAATATTGACGGCAAGATCCCACTGAACAACCACCCTTTTCAACTCACCGCCTGCCGTCTCGCCTTTCGCGACCCGGTCGCCGGCTCTGCTCTGGAATTTGTGCTTCCGGTTACCTAACCGCCCGTGATGTCGCGGGACAACAGGACTGCCAGAACCAACATCACAGACAAAAAAAAGCGCTACGGAGGGTAGCGCTTTGAAGAAGAGCTATGCAGCTCTTGGGGGGAGGATACCTGAAAAGCTTTAAAAACCTGATGACCTTACTACCTGGCTGCTGGCCGTCTCTGACCAACATTTAATAACCTGTTAATCGCCGATGCCCTTTGCGCTGGGCTTTGCAAAAAATTAAAGCGATTTTCATGCCAACTTCCTGCCAATCAACAATAAAACGCTCTAAACCCTTTATCGACGCCAGAAAACCAAACTTTAAAGAATGTTGCGGCTAAATGTTATGCAGGTAAATATCATTCACTGGCGCCATTTTTTTGTCACCAACGACAGTTTTCTAACGCTATAACAATAGAAGGACACATAAAATCCTATACCAACCGAGCATTAACAATCTGGTTGGTTGTTCATCTGCGCCAGACTGGACCCGAGCTACACTGCAAACCACTAGGCTCTAATAGCTCACCTATGCCAGACCAAGGAGACAAAGGCCACAGTCCTGGCAATGGTTGAGCCATCGACGGGCACAGCTTTAAGAAATGGATTATTGCGAACACTAAACCAGGGAAACCAGGCCGAAAGCGGGTGAGCACTAACCTGGTGTAAAACTTCCTAAAATTTCTGCTAGAGCCCTGACGAACAACCTAACCACTGAAGCTATCGCTACTAATTCCCGCCGGCATCACCAGCAGCAACAGACTCACCAGCGAGTTCCTGTTTCAGCGCTGCCACAGCCTGCTTCACCCGTTGCGGGTTGGTTCCACCCAGGTGGTTACGGGCGCTCACTGAGCCTTCTAGCGTCAGAACCTCATAGACCGACTCATCAATCGCCGTTGACAACTCCTGCAGCAGCGGCAATTTAAGCTCGGCCAGATCCACTCCGCGCTCCATCGCCAAACGTACCGCCTTACCAACCACTTCGTGAGCATCACGAAACGGCACTCCACGGCGCACCAGATAGTCGGCCAGGTCGGTAGCAGTAGTAAATCCGCGCCGCGTCGCCTCAAGCATATTGCCACCATTGACGCTCATTTCGCCAAGCATGCCGGTAAACGCAAACAGCGAACTGCGAATGGTGTCGACCGCGTCGAAAAGCGGTTCTTTATCTTCCTGATTATCCTTGTTGTAGGCGAGGGGCTGGGATTTCATCAGCATCAGCAGGTTCACCAGACTACCGACTACGCGGCCGCTTTTACCGCGCACCAGTTCGGGAACATCGGGGTTCTTTTTCTGCGGCATGATTGATGAACCCGTACAGTAGCTATCACTGAGGGTAACAAAATCGAACTGCTGCGATGACCAGAGCACCAGCTCTTCTGACATCCGCGACAGGTGCACCATTAACAGCGAAGCGGCGGCGTTGAATTCGATCACGAAATCGCGATCACTCACGGCATCGAGTGAATTTCTCGCTATCCGCTCAAACCCCAGCTGCTCGGCGACGTACTCCCGATCAATAGGAAAAGTAGTACCGGCCAGAGCCGCAGCCCCCAACGGCAGGGTATTGACCCGTTTTCGACAATCGTGAAACCGCTCCCGGTCTCTGATCAACATCTCAGCCCAGGCATGCATGTGGTGCCCAAAGGTTACCGGCTGTGCCGCCTGCAGATGGGTGAATCCAGGCATGATGGTGGCTGCTTCGCGCTCGGCAACGTCAAGCAGCACGACAATCAGTTGCTGCAGATCAGTGTCGACACCATCAAGCTGGTCTCTTAGAAATAGCCTGACGTCAGTGGCAACCTGGTCGTTACGGGAACGGCCGGTGTGGAGTTTTTTGCCCACAACCCCGATACGATCAGTGAGACGCGCCTCAATATTCATGTGCACATCTTCCAGCTCGACCAACCAGGCAAAATCGTCCCGGTCGATCTCCTCCTGGATCATCTCCAGGCCATTGACTATGCTATCCCGCTCTGCATCACTGAGTACGCCGACCTTCGCCAGCATTCGGGCATGGGCAATGGAGCCAATGATGTCGTAGCGCGCCAGTCGTTTGTCGAACGTCACCGACGCGGTAAACTCTTCGACAAAGCGATCCGTGGCGTCACTAAAACGGCCGCCCCAGGGTTTTTTCAGTTGTTCGTTCATGGCCAAAAGTATACAGGATGGCCCCACGTGACTGACCGCAACCACGACAGTTCGCCAGCGAATTCGGCTTCCCCAGAGAATCTCCCCGCAGGGCCCGAATATGAACATTTCGTGCCCAATTTCTGCCAACCACAGGCAGTGGCCATAATCGTCATTGGCGCTGAACTACTGGCGATAGTGTTGGTACTCGCCGACCTCGACAGCTGGTCAGGAGCGCTGGAAGACCTGGCCTCGACATCACTCTACGTGCAGTGGGCAGCGCTGATCAGCGCCGGATTACTCTGTATGGCACGCCGCCACCTCGTCGCCCTGCCAACCTGGGCGTCAGCAATGATTGCGCTGGCACTGCCGCTGATTGCAAATACCGGGGTCACGTTCAGCGCTTATAAGCTATATGAAGCCAGCCTGATTACCGGCAGCTGGGGCAGTGACCAACCCCTTACCCAGGCGCTGATACGCAACCTGGTGATCACCGCCATCATCAGCAGCGTGGTGCTGCGCTATCTCTACGTTCGCCAGCAGTCAGAGAAGCGACTCAACGCGCAACACCGCGCTACGCTCGACGCGTTACAGGCCCGTATCCGTCCCCACTTCCTGTTTAATAGCCTCAATACCATCATCAGCCTGGTACGCGATCAACCACACCGGGCCGAAGAGGCGCTGCTGGACATGGCCGAACTGTTCCGTCACAACCTGCGACAGAGCGACCGCCTGACCACCCTGGCAGATGAGATAGAACTGTGCCGCCAGTACCTGGCGCTGGAACAGCTGCGCCTCGGGTCGCGACTGGCAATTGAATGGCAGCTCGATGCACTCGACCTTAACACCAGAATCCCGGCACTGGTACTACAGCCATTACTGGAAAACTCGGTCTACCATGGCATAGAGCGCTGCACCGACGGTGGTCTGCTGCAAGTCATTGGCAGCACCTCCGAAGGACAACAGATGATCACCATCACCAATCCGTTACCGTTGAAAGACAGCGGCTCGCCAAACTCCGGGCACCAGATCGCCATTGATAATGTCCGCCAACGCCTAAATGCCCATTTTGGTAACAACGCCTCGCTCACCCTGGAACCTGACCAGCAGGAGTACCGTGTCCGACTCACCCTCCCCGAAAACTGACCAACAGGCTGGCGAACAGCACAACGAACCCTTGACCCTGTTGTTGGTGGACGACGAAAAACCGGCGCGGCAGCGGCTGGCACAACTGCTCGCACCCCATAGTCGTTATCGGGTGATTGGCGAAGCAGAGGATGGCATCAATGCACTGCAACTGATCGATGAACGGCAACCAGACGTGTTGCTGTTGGATATTCGTATGCCTGGAATGGATGGGATTGAGGTAGCGCGCCACCTGCTTGACCTGGACCACCCGCCAGCGGTGATCTATACCACGGCTTACGATGAGTTCGCGCTGGAAGCGTTTGAAACCCGTGCGCTTCACTATCTGGTCAAACCGATCCGCGAACAGCGGCTGCTGGATGCGCTGTCCCGCGCTGCAATCACGCGGGCAAATCCCGAACCTAAGCAGCCAGAGATAATCCGCGAACGCCGCAGTCACTTCAGCGTCTACCGCCAGGGTAAACGCTTTCTGGTTGCGGTGGAACAGCTGCTGTACCTGCAGGCTGAACAGAAATATGTGAGCCTGCATACCGCTGACGACGAATGGCTGATCGATGAATCCTTAACCCAGCTGGAGGATGAATTTGGCGAGCTGGTGGTTCGGGTTCACCGTAATGCCCTGGTGTGGCGCAGCGCCATTCAGGGCATTACCAGAACAGACGCCGGTTATAGCCTGTTCTTTGAGCAGAGCGATAAACAACTGCCGATCAGCCGTAGAAGAATTAGCGCAGTGAAAAAACTATTGAAATAGATCGAAAGCTGGAAAAGATGTCCAAATCGATGCTGAAGTTCTCCGCTCAAGGCGTATCGTGCTGAACCGATAAAATAGCAAATGTTTTGCCTAAAACGGCGCTAAAGGCCACCCCTAACCATCCATTTACGCCTAAAATACCTGTTCGGGGAGGTCGCCAGCCAGAACGGCAGATGTCATCAAGACTGACCTGACCTGTCGCGCAGCGTGGCGCTTTCAAACCCGGCCCCGTGCCGGGCACTTTGTGATGGAAGAACCATGAACGATAGCATCTCCACCGGTAGCGCAGCATATCTCGACATCCTCTACGAGGAGTTTCTCCGCGACCCCAATTCTGTCCCTGAAGAGTGGCTCGATTTTTTTCAGGAACTGGGACCCACACCGCCGTTCAGTATCAGTGGTCCCCCGCTGCATTCGAAAGTACAGGCAGAGTTCCTCGAACTGGGCCGCAATAAATACCGCACTCCCGCAACACTCCCAGAGGCAGTCGCCGCTGTCGATAGCGGACAGATTGAAAAACTCTATGCAGTCCGAGCATTAATCAACGAATACCGGTTAAGGGGACACATGGCCGCACATGTCGACCCTCTGTTTCTACGCGACAAAGAGCCGGTGGAGAGTCTCGAACCTGAATACCATGGCCTGTCGGCGGCCGATATGGAATCGGCCTTCAGCACCGATTTCCCCGGCGCGTCGGAACCCCTCCATCTACGCGAGATCATTCACTTTCTTCAACAGACCTATTGCGGCAATATCGGCTGGGAATACTCCTATATTAATGACCGGGAACAGGTCGAGTGGCTGCGCCAGAAAATTGAAACCAACCGCGGCCGCCCCTCTTTCAACGCAGAACTGAAACGCGAAATTCTCGACGCCCTGGTCAGCACCGAAGGACTGGAGCGCCACCTCCATCGTCGCTATGTGGGACAGAAGCGGTTCTCACTCGAGGGCGGCGATAGCCTGATTCCACTGGTCGACCAATTGATTCAGCACGCCGGCGCGGACCAGACCAAGGAAATTGTCATCG
>OBIY01000831.1_pt1 | contig 10660 bp, 10 predicted proteins | sample 1519841 | NCBI WGS metagenome assembly OBIY01 (sample SAMN03019774, study PRJEB22545) | beach sand metagenome | biome: beach; feature: sea beach; material: beach sand | place: USA: Municipal Pensacola Beach, FL | collected 2010-07-30 | depth 30-40 cm m
GGCCTGCACTCCCGCCACCGGGCAACTTGTGTGCGGGGTCGCGGTGCGGGGAGCCGTAGAGTTGAGCCCAGGGCAGACGGTTGGCCAGATCGGCGTCACCGCTCAGAGAGCGGAGATTCCGGACGATTGGTTGCGCCACAGTTATCCGGGGCCACTGCAATCCCTGCTGCTGGGTTTTGAGAAAACCGGACAGATGATCGTCTTTACTCTGGACGCATCCTGGAAAATGCTCACTGGCGAACTTGCTGTAAAGAACTTGAGCGGACCTATCTCGATTGCTAAAGTAGCCGGCGATTCAGCCTCCGGCGGTGTGATTGCGTTTGTGGGTTTTCTGGCACTGCTGAGTGTGTCGCTGGGTGTGTTCAATCTGTTGCCCGTCCCCGTACTGGATGGCGGTCACATACTGTTTTACAGCGCTGAGCTGATTCGTGGCCGCCCACTGCCTGAATCTGTTCAGATTGCGGCCTTCAAAGTCGGGTTGTTCCTTCTGCTGATGTTGATGTCGGTCGCTTTTTATAATGATATCAGTCGCCTCTGAGGCGGTTGTCACTGGATTTGCGGTACATGCGTTTTTTGCTGGTTACGCTGCTCTCTGTTCTGTTTGCAGCTTCTGTTCATGCGTCCTCTTTCGTCGTTGAAGACATTCGTCTGGAGGGCCTGCAGAGGGTATCGGCCGGCTCTGTTTTCGGTGCGTTTCCGATTACGGTCGGAGATGAAGTTGACGACGTACGCCTGGCCGAAGCCAGCCGCCGTTTGTTCCGGGAAGGTTTCTTCGACGACATCAAGCTCTACCGCGACGGCAATGTGCTGATTCTGCAGCTGGTCGAACTGCCCACCATCACCAGCATTGAAATCGACGGTAACAAAGCGATTGCCGATGAAGCGCTGTTTGAAGGTCTGAAGCAGAGTGGCCTGTCAGAAGGCGATGTGTTCAAGCGCGCAACCCTTGATCGTATCTCTCTTGAACTCGAGCGCCAGTACGTTGCTCAGGGGCGTTACGATGCCAGCATTGAAACCACGGTAGAGGCGTTACCACGCAACCGTGTTGCATTAAGCATTGACGTTGACGAAGGCAATGTCGCCACCATCCGCCACATCAACATCATCGGTAACCATGCGTTTGATGATGAAGAACTGCTGAACCAGCTGGAACTGGACAGCACCAACTTCTGGTCCTGGTATTCCAGCGACAACAAATACAGCCGCGAAAAACTCTCCGGTGACCTGGAAACACTGCGCTCGTACTACCTGGACCGCGGTCACATCCGTTTCAACATCGAATCCACTCAGGTCTCGGTATCCCCGGACAAAAAGGGTGTTTACATCACCGTGAACATCACTGAGGGCGAGGTCTACAGTGTCCGTGACATCAAAGTGGCCGGTGACCTGGTGGTGGATGAAGAAGAGCTGACCCGCCTGTACATGATCAAGAGCGGTGATATTTTTTCACGCCGTCTGGTAACACTGACCAGTGACCTCATGACCAAACGCCTGGGCAATGAGGGCTATACCTTTGCCAAGGTGAACGGGCTGCCGCAGATTGACGATGACAATCTGGAAGTCGATCTGACGTTCTTTGTTGAGCCGGGTAAACGGACTTACGTGCGTAACATCAACTTTAACGGCAACGACAACACTCTGGATGAAGTCCTGCGCCGCGAAATGATCCAGATGGAAGGCGGCTGGGCTTCAACCGATAAAATCGAAGCCGGTAAAAACCGCCTGAATCAGCTGGGCTTCTTCAAAACCGTTAACGTTGAGACGCCACTGGTACCTGGGTCAGATGATCTGATCGATGTCGATTACACCGTGGAAGAGCAGCTCAGTGGCTCGCTCAACTTCAACATCGGTTATGCCGCGGGCTCGGGCACCATTCTGGGCGCCAGTGTCAGCCAGAATAACTTCGCCGGTAGCGGTAACCGCATGTCGGTGAGTGTGCAGCGCACCAGCACGACCAAATCTTATGATCTGTCGTATCTGAACCCTTACTACACCATTGACGGTGTCAGTCGTGGTTTCAATTTCTATTACCGTGAAACCGACTTTGAACGTCTGAGCACGGTGAGTGATTACCAGACCAATACCTACGGCGGTAACGTCACCTTCGGTTATCCGATTTCACGTCGGGCGCGTCTGTCGTTTACCTTCGGTATGTCCGATACAGAGATGTTCCTGGGTTCGACCGTACCGGCTGAAATTACCGACTTTGTTGAAACGGAAGGCGACCAGTACGACGAATTCACGGCGGGTATCACCTGGCGTTACTCATCGCTGAACCGTGGTCTGTTCCCGACCGCCGGTATGGAGCACAGAACCAATCTGACGGCCTCGATTCCGGCCAGTGATCTGACCTACTACAAGGCCTTCTACACCTCGAACTACTACTTCCCGATCTTCGATGAGTGGTCCATCCGCCTGCGTACTGATCTGGGCTATGGCGATGGTTATGGCGACATCGATCGTCTGCCGTTCTTCAAGAATTTCCGTGCCGGTGGTATCGGCTCAGTCCGCGGTTACCAGACCAACAGCCTGGGTGTGAAGGGTCTGCCTGAGTATGCGGTTGTGGATCTGGCCAGCACCGATGCGGACGGCAATATTCAGTTTGAGACGGATGACCTGGGCCGCATTCTGACCGACAGCAGCGCGCCGTCGGTGATCTATATCAACGATGTCGATGGCGGTGCAACGGCCGTATCGAACCCCAACGACTATGTGCCTGTGTACAGCACCGGGAACGCGGGTTCTGTGAACACCGCACCGTATTTCCTGGAGCGTGAGCGTTCGCTGGGCGGCAATATTCTGATTGAAAACAGCCTGGAGCTGATTTTCCCGACGCCGTTTGTGCAGGATCGCAGTTCAGTACGTACGGTCGCTTTCCTGGATATGGGTAATGCCTTTACCAATGAATGTTACCGCCCGTCTGACCCGGATGTGCCGGGCTTCACTCAGCACCCTTACTGTCAGGAAGGTATACAATTGGATGAGTTCCGTTACAGTACGGGTCTGGGCCTGACCTGGATCACGGCAATCGGGCCTTTGACCTTTATTTACTCTTTCCCATTGAACAATCAGTCGGGTGACAGGACCGAAGGATTTGAATTCACACTTGGTCAGGTATTCTGATCACATACTTAAAACAATAAGGAGAACACAATGCGTTGGTTCCTGATTCTTAGTGCACTTTTTGCGTTTAACACCGTTTCTGCAGCAGATCTGAACGTCGCGGTCGTGGATATGGAGCGTGCCTTGTTCATGTCTGAAGCGGCTCAGGCGGGTGTTAAAGCGTTTGAACAGAGCAACAAAGCGGACATCGACAAGCTGAAAGGCCTCGAGAAAGAACTGATGGCCAGCCGTGAGCGTCTGGAAAAAGAAGGCGACATCATGAGCGCTGATGAGCGTCGTACCGTGTCCAATGAAATGCAGCAGAAAGGCCAGGAATACCAGTTCTACGTGGGCAAGCTGAAAAAGCAGGAAGATGCGTGGAAGCGTGAATTCCTCAACCAGCAACTGCCTGAACTGGAAAAAATCCTGAAAAAGATCATCGACGAAAAAGGGTATGACCTGGTCGTAAACGCCCAGGCGGTGGTATTTACTTCGCCAAAAGCGGACATCACCAAACTCCTGATCGAAAGGCTGAACTCCGGTAAATAAGGGCTCAGTTGCCATGCCGATGACACTGGCTGAACTGGCCACCGCCCTCGACGCAGAACTGCGTGGGGACGGTGACCATCTGATTACCGGCGTCGCCACCCTCAAAGGTGCCGACGCCGGTGACGTTTCATTTCTTGCAAATCCCTCGTATCGCGACCAACTGGCCGACACCGCAGCCGGTGCCGTGATTCTGCGTTCTGATGCGGCTGAAGGGTTCTCCGGGCAGGCTCTGGTGGTGAGCGACCCTTACCTTGCGTTTGCTCGTGTAACCCGGATGTTTAATAACCGCCCGGTAACGCCCACGGGTGTGCACCCTTCAGCGGTTGTGGCGGAATCGGCAACGCTCGGAGATGGTTGTCGTATCGCGGCCAATGCGGTGATCGGAGAGCACGCTGTGCTGGGTGCTAACTGCGAAGTGGGTGCCGGAACCGTCGTGGGCGACGGTTGTGTACTGGGGAGCGACTGTCATCTCAATGCCAACGTCACCCTGTATCATGATGTGATTCTGGGCGACCGCGTGCGGATTCACTCGGGCGCGGTTATCGGTGCGGATGGCTTCGGCTTTGCCCCTCATCAGGGGCGTTGGGAAAAAATAGCCCAGCTCGGCCGTGTGCGCATTGGCAACGATGTCGAGATCGGCGCCAATACCTGCATTGATCGCGGTGCACTGGACGATACTCTGATCGGCGACAACGTGATTCTGGATAACCTGATCCAGATCGCCCATAACGTCGAGCTGGGTGAAGGCTCTGCCGCCGCGGCACAGGCCGGTGTGGCGGGCAGTACGCGTATCGGTAAGCACTGTACACTTGCCGGTAACGCGGGCCTGGCGGGGCATCTGGAGATTTGCGATGGCGTCTACGTCGCGCCGAAGAGCGTGATCAGTAAATCCATCCGCGAGCCCGGTGGTTACGCCACTGGTACGGCGCAGATGCCGATCAAAGAATGGCGTAAATCGGCGACTCGCTTCCGCCAGCTGGACAATCTGGCACGGCGTGTGACAGACCTTGAAAAACGCAGTCAGGCAACTGACCCCGAACGTGATGAGAATGACTGAACCATGCTGAGTGATGATTTCAGTGGCATACAGAAAGTACTGCCGCATCGTTACCCCTTCCTGTTGCTGGATCGGGTCATCTGCCTCGATCTTGAACATGAAGAAGGCCCCTGCGTGACCGCATTGAAAAACGTCACTGCCAACGAGAATTTTTTTAATGGCCATTTCCCGGGCAACCCGGTGATGCCGGGTGTGCTGACGCTCGAAGCCCTGGCGCAGGCTTCTGGTTATATGTGGGTAAAAATGCAGGGCGAAACCTGGACAGAAAACAAGGCGTTTTACCTCGCCAGCGCTGATAATGTGCGCTACAAGCGCATGGTCACGCCGGGTGACCAGTTAATCCTCAAGGCTCGGCATATCAGCAACCGACGTGGCTTCTGGAAAGCCGAATGCCAGGCCCTGGTAAACGATGAGCTGGTCTGCAGTGCGGATATTACCTGCGTATTGAAACAACAGGAGACGTTATGATTCACCCCAGTGCGATTGTTGATCCGTCAGCCCGCATTGCTGAATCCGTAGAGATCGGCCCTTTCAGCATCATTGATGCCGATGTCGAGATTGGTGAAGGAACAGTGATTGGCCCCCACGTCATTGTCCGTGGTCCGACCAAGATCGGTAAGAACAACCGTATATTCCAGTTCGCCAGCATTGGTGAAGAATGCCAGGACAAAAAATACGCCGGCGAACCAACGACACTGGTGATCGGTGACAACAACGTGATCCGCGAAGCCTGTACCTTCCACCGGGGTACAACGCAGGATGAAGGCACCACCATCGTCGGCAGCAACAACCTGTTTATGGTGAATGTGCACGTGGCGCATGATTGCGTGATTGGCGATAACGGCATTTTTGCCAACGACACCAATATGGCGGGTCATGTCAAAGTGGGTGATTACGCCATTCTTGGCGGTGCGACCCAGGTGCATCAGTTCTGTCAGATCGGTGCGCACGCCATGTGCGGTGCCGGTACGGTTGTCCTGAAAGATATTCCAGCCTATGTGATGGCCCAGGGGTACCCGGCGACACCGCATGGTATGAACAGCGAAGGTCTGAAACGTCGGGGTTTCTCAACCGACAGCATTAAAGCACTGCGCAACGCCTACAAAACCCTCTATCGCCAAAGCCTGACTCTGGTTGAGGCCCTTGAGGTGCTGGAGCAGCAGCCAGATCCTGAAGGTACCCTCAGCGTGCTCATCGATAGCATCAAAGCAGCCTCGCGCGGCATCATTCGCTGATATGCGTATTGCGTTGGTGGCGGGGGAAACCTCGGGGGACATGCTGGGTGCGGGTCTGATCCGCTCACTGAAAAAGCGTTACCCCGATGCAACGTTTGAGGGCATCGGCGGACCGCTGATGCAGGCGCAGGGTATGGTCAGTTTTGTACCCATGGAGCGTCTGGCGGTGATGGGGCTGGTTGAGGTTCTGGGGCGTCTGTTTGAACTTCTGAAAGTCCGCCGCGACCTGATCAAACGCTGGCGTCTTGACCCGCCGGATGTCTTTATCGGCATCGATGCGCCGGATTTTAATCTCACTCTTGAGCAGAAACTTCGCCAAAACGGAATAAAAACCGTGCATTACGTCAGTCCGTCCGTCTGGGCGTGGCGTAAGAAGCGGGTGTTCAAGATTGAGAAAGCCGTTGATCTGATGCTGACCCTGTTTCCGTTTGAAGCCCGTTTCTATGAGAACCACAGTGTGCCCGTACATCTGGTCGGGCATCATCTTGCAGACAGTATCCCACTGGAAACGCCGAAAAAGCCGGCCCGCGAAAAGCTCGGGCTCGATCTGGAGAAACCTCTGGCCTGCCTGATGCCGGGCAGTCGCAGCAGCGAAGTCAGTAAGCTGGGACACCTGTTTCTGGATACTGCCCGCGAATTGCTGAAACACAAACCGGATCTGCAGTTTGTGATTCCCGCCGCCAGTGTGGAACGACGCCAGCAGATGGAAGCGGTGATGAAGGATTACACCGACTTGCCGGTTACCATCGTGCTTGGTCAGTCGCAGACCTGCATGGCGGCCTCGGATGTCATTCTGCTGGCCTCAGGCACGGCCACGCTGGAGGCCATGTTGCTCAAGCGGCCTATGGTGGTCAGCTACATTCTGGCGCCGCTGACGTTTGCCATCATGAAACGTCTGGTGACTCAGGAATTCATCTCTCTGCCCAACCTGCTGGCCGGACGTGAGGTGGTACCTGAATTGATTCAGGACAAAGCCACGGTCAACAATCTCACCAGTGCGATTCTGCAACGCCTGGACGACAAAGACACCGTCAGCCAACTGCAGCAGACGTTTGGCTTTATTCATCGTCAGCTGAAGCGTAACGCCGATGAAGAGGCGGCTGAAGCCATTGCTGAACTGCTGAATAAACCAGCGTCATGAGCGAGAGAATTCCTGCAGAACAGCGGCTGTTAGACGATGGCATTCTCTACTGTGGCGTGGATGAAGCCGGCGCGGGTCCGCTGTGCGGCGATGTTCTGGCGGCTGCCGTGATTCTTGACCCGGAGAGACCGATCCCGGGGCTGACGGATTCAAAAAAGCTCTCTGAGAAAAAACGCGAGTACTTGTTTGATGTGATCCGCGAACAGGCCCTCGGTTTCGCCATCGCCCGCGCAACCGTCGAAGAAATCGACCGCATTAATATTCTCAAAGCCCGTATGCTGGCTATGACCCGTGCCGTGGAAGGCCTGAACGGGCAATGTGAGTACGCACTCATTGATGGCAATCGTCTGCCTGAACTGCGGATTCCCGCCACGGCGGTGGTGAAGGGTGACTCTCTGGTGGCGTCCATCGCTGCGGCCTCTGTACTAGCCAAGGTTCAGCGTGACCGCGAAATGCTGGCTCTGGATGCCGAGTTTCCCGGTTATGGTTTTGCCCGGCATAAAGGCTACGGTACGAAAGCACACCTGGAAGCCTTGAACACACTGGGCCCCTGTCCGGTACACCGCCGCAGTTATGCCCCCGTTCGGGCATTGCTCGAAGACTGAATCAGACGGCTAAATTTCAGCCTAATTTCTTAGCTTTATTGCCCGCTAACCTCAGCGCTCTTGTCTAAACTGATAATACCCATGTATTTATTAGGTATTTTCTATGCTGGCGTTCATTGATGCGTTCGGGCCCACCCCAAAAACTCAGGACCCGGTACTCCTGATACAGACCCGGACTGTGATTGGAGCATCCTTTCTGACCATTCTGGCGGGTATCAGCTTTCTGCTTCTGCAGATGGTGTATGAGATTCCCAGCAGCGCATTGCCTCATGTGTTTTTCACCCTTCTGGGGTGCTCCGTCCTGCTGATGCTTAAACTGGGTGTTCCGGTTGTTGCTTTGGCGAACCTACAGAGTGGTGGTTTTCTGGGCTATCTGCTCTGGGCTGCCGCGATTTCTGGTGGGGTAGAAACCTACATTTTGCCGGGTTTTATGGTGATGCCACTGACGGCCGTCTTTATGGGGGGGAAACTCTGGGGCGGACTTTGGTCGGGTGCCACTCTGCTGGGAATTCTTGGGCTTGCGGTGGTCAGGCCAGAAGCCGCACAACCCATGACGACCGAAGCTCATTACAGCATGCTGACAGCGGCTGGGCTTCTGGCCACGTTCGCCATCAGTGTGCTGGCCATCATCATGGAAGTCACCAAATCACTGAGTTACGCCGACCTGACGATCGAAAGAGCGCGGGCAGAGTCCTCTTCAGAGCGGGTGAAAGAGCTGCTCAGAAATCTCAGCCACACCCTGAATAAAGTCAATAACGACAGCACCGAGATTGCGCGTAAAGCCCGCAGTACGTCTGGCAGTATGCAGGCGCAGTCGCAGGGTGCAGACAGTTTGTTTGAATCCATGTCGGCGCTGCGCCAACGCATTGCTGAAAATGCACGCCAGTCGAATGAGGTGGCTGACAGTGCACTGGCGCTTGGAGAAAACGTCGCGGCCACGGGGCAGATGATGTCCCGTACGACCACCGATATGACCAACGTCGGCAGCATGCTCTTAAGCGCCGCTTCTCAGATTGAGGAGCTGAACCGTCGCAGTGAAGAGATCACCAGCATCGTCGAAGTCATCCAGTCTGTGGCGGAGCAGACGAACCTCCTGGCTCTGAATGCTGCCATTGAGGCCGCAAGGGCGGGCGAACACGGTCGCGGCTTTGCCGTGGTCGCGGATGAAGTGCGCGGACTGGCCGAACGCACGCACAACTCCACAGGTGAGATCAGTCATCAGATCAGTGGCATTGTCAGTGTCACTCAGGAGGCGATGGATGCCATGTCGCGAGCAACGGCGTTGATGCAAACCGGTAAAGAAAACGCAGACAGCGCGGACGAAGCCTTACAAGGGGTTGTAGTCAGTGCCAATGACGTTGCCGACTTTCTGAAAACCCTCGCGGCAGACAGTGAACAGCAGCGAGCGATGAACGACAACATGACTGCGCAGTTTGAAACCATCCGCAAGGCCATCAGTGAGGCTTACACTGCGACCTCCAACATTACTGACACCATTGCGGGTCTGGAAGGCGAATTGAGTCAGATGACGGATTCGGCCAACCGTTTTAACCAGGTCACCTGACCTGAGCGGACGCCGGTGACAGTGCGTAGGTGGCCTCGCGCAACCTGATACGCAGGGCTTCGGGCGTCATGTCTTTGATTTCATCAAACGGAATCGGCTCTCCACTGTGCAGACGCACGGTGGAGTTTTCTTTCTTCATCATTTCGATGGCCAGTCTCAGTGTTCTCAGCACCGGGTGTACCTTACCCATGATATGAAAGGTGCGACTGTTGCTGCCTTCGAAATAGACCGGGATAACAGGCACACCGGCCTGCAGAATCAGCTTCATGCTCGACAGTGACCAGTCTTTATCCTGAATGCCTTGACGGCCTTTGTACCAGGTAGAGACTTCGCCCGCCGGGAACAGCCCGACACCATTCCCACTGCGCAGAACATCCAATGACTTCTGGGTACCGCCCATGCGCTTCGGCCCGGCATTCTCGAACGGGTTTACGGTGATGAACATGTCTTTGATCGGCTCAAAAAATGCCAGCAGAAAGTTAGCCACGACTTTATAGCCGGGGCGTACACGGCCAATGGTATTGATCAGAGAAACGCCATCAAGAAAACCAAACGGGTGATTGGAGACGGTGATAAAACCGCCTTCGGCTGGAATCACAGATTTCATCTTTTCAGCATCGTATCCAATGCGGATACGGTACACATCGAAGATGGCCTGAATCAGATCCAGACCGCGCGGATCATCCAACTGGAAGTATTCCTTTTCCAGTGCAGGAACCCGCATCAGTCTGAGTAACAGGTTAATTTTCCAGGGAGCCAGGCCAGTGGTCTGGTGCATGCCCTCGCGGTCAATCAGCTTCATTCCGTTCTGTATCCTGCTACCTATCGTGAGAAAGCTGGCATAATAGCAGCCGCTTATGACAGGGCAATTATTCAGAGGTATCAGAGAGCCGCATGACGCAGATGACAGACGTAATCATCATCGGAGCCGGTGCTGCCGGGTTGTTCTGTGCCGCTCAGGCCGGGCAGAGAGGGCGCTCTGTGATCGTTCTGGACCATGCCAATAAAGCGGGCAAAAAAATCCTCATGTCGGGCGGTGGCCGCTGCAATTTCACCAATTACTACATCGAACCGCAGCGTTATCTCAGCAACAACCCGCACTTCTGCAAATCCGCCCTCAGCCGTTACACCCAGTGGGATTTTATTGCGTTGGTTGATCAATACGGCATCCCTTATCACGAAAAAAAAGGTGGTCAATAAAAACCCGATAACAAGGCATCTGACATTCTGAATATGCTGTTGAGTGAGTGCGACAAGGCAGGCGCGCGCGTTGAGCTGAATGTCTCTGTCACTGCGATTGAGAAAACCGCTGACGGGTTTTCATTGACCACCAGTGAAGGCGAAATGCGCTGCGAGTCGCTGGTGATAGCAACGGGCGGCCCCTCAATGTAAATAACAGGTCGTCGC
>OBIY01000832.1_pt1 | contig 10655 bp, 8 predicted proteins | sample 1519841 | NCBI WGS metagenome assembly OBIY01 (sample SAMN03019774, study PRJEB22545) | beach sand metagenome | biome: beach; feature: sea beach; material: beach sand | place: USA: Municipal Pensacola Beach, FL | collected 2010-07-30 | depth 30-40 cm m
TGATCAGGTCGGAATGATCGTCCGCAAAGTGGTGCACCACCGGCACGTCGTAGTAGTTGAGCAGGTAGCCCTCGGAGACCCGCCACAGGTTGCCGCGCGCGTCGTACATGTCTGATGCCACGCCGGCCCAGCTGTCCTCGTCCACGTAGGTGATGCGGTGCGGCGACAGGTGCCGGTAACCGGGCTTGAGCTTGCCCTCGATGGCCCACACCCGGTGCAGCTCATAGCGGATGAGGTCCGAGTTGACGTGGCCCGGCCGCACGATGTCGTCCATCGTCAGCCCCGGCTGCGCCATCTTGTAGTTGTTGTACGGCACGAACATCTCCTTGCGCTCGGCCGTCCACACGTACCACTCCTCGTCGCCGGTCATGGCGCCCATGTGCTTCGAATCGGCCGTGCGCAGGCCATCCGAGTTGGAACTCGGGCTGTCGTAGAAGCCGATCTCCGGCGCCTTGCGCACCCGGCGCTGGCCGGGCACGTACAGGTAGGCATCAAAGTCGGTGGTCTCGAAATAGTTGCAGCCACCGAAGATGCTGCCGGCGTTGCGCGGCGGGGCCAGCGTCTCCTGCGAGAAGCACCAGGCCGCGCCCCCCAGGCGGTGGTACACCTCTTGGGGCGGTATCTCGTCCTCGCTCATGGACGATGGCAGGATCCAGCGCTCACGGGTGGAGAAGTCGGCGTAGCTGCCGTCGGCGAAGGCGTTGAAGCCGTAGTGGGTGACCGTGTAGTACTTGCCGAACCAGTAGAACGTGTGGTTCCACATGGCCTCGCCGCCGGTCTTGGGAATGGGGAACCAGGTGCCGGGCCGGTACACCTCACGCTTGATGCAGCGCTCCTCGCGATCCTTGCCCAGCGGCGGGTCGCAGAACTCGGTGTGGGTGGCGTTCCAGATGCTGTTCTCGTAGATCTCGGTCGGATACGAGGCACTGCGCCGGCTCGGGTACACGTTCAGCTTGTAGCTGTCCGGGTACTTCTTGAGCATGGCGATCTGTCCGGTCGACAGCTTGTCCGCGTACTGCTGGTAGTTCTGGGCCGTGATGGTGAACAGCACCTGATCATCGGCAAACGGGTCCAGATACCAGCCGCCGACCTCATAGCCGGCCGGTGGCGTCTTGATGCCGCCTTCCCAGGCGGGAATGCTGCCGTCGGCGTTGCCGGCACGGATCGCACCGTGCGGCGTCAGCTCGGTCCCTTCAATGCCAAGCTTGGCCGCCTCTTCCGGCGATACCTTGGCGCTCGCCGTGCTGGCGACCGTGGCGCTCAGCAGAATGGCGCAAAGCGCGCCCCATACCTTCTTCATCGTTACCCCTCCAATACCCTGTGACAGCACCGAACCGGTGCGCTTTAAGCGCAACGGGCATTGCGGGCCGTCCGTGGCCGGGGAGGCAAGACTCCAGTGGGATTTTTGTAGTCAGTTGTGCAGAAAAAAAGTGGGGTGCAGCCGGTTCAGACCGTACCGTCACCCCATGACCTCCCCACCCTCCGAAACATGTTTCATTTTTCTAATAAAGACGTGGACGGATGCTGGCACCGGTCGACGCTCATGTCAACGCTCGTTAAGTATCCGCCTTGGCCCGCCGGAACACTGGCGGACGACTGCTATGCTTCGCGCGCCATAACTGGTCAGGGAGGAGACGATGGCGATGGGAGCCGGCGTGTTGCTGCCGCGGTGGTTCGATGATGCCCGTTTTGGTCGCTACCAGGTGCACGTGGTGCTGCTGTGCTTCATCGTGACCTTGTTCGACGGATTCGATACCCAGGCGATTGCCTTCGCCGGGCCCGCGTTGGCGCAGGCGCTCGGCGTCGGGCCGCGTGGGCTGGCGCCCATCGTGACCGCCGGGGTGGCCGGCATGGCGCTCGGCGCGGTGGTGTTCGGTCCGATCGGTGATCGCTATGGTCGTCGGGTGGCGGTGTTGTTGGCCACGGCGATGTTCGGACTGTTTTCCCTGCTCACCGCCCTGGCGGACTCTGTCGGGCAGTTGGTGGTCCTGCGCTTCCTGACCGGTATCGGCATGGGCGGTGCGGCGCCCAACGTGTATACGCTGGCCTCCGAGTTTTCACCAACGCGCCACCGTGGCGTGGTGATGTTGCTCGCTGGTCTTGGTCTGCCGGTGGGCGCCATCCTGGGTGGGCTGATCGCCGGGCAGGTGATACCGGCCTGGGGCTGGCAAGGGGTGTTCGTGATCGGGGGCGTGGCGCCGCTGCTGGCGTTGCCAGTCCTTATGCGCGTTTTTCCCGAGTCGCCGTATTTCCTGGCCCGTACGGGGCAACACTCGCGACTGCGCCAGTTGCTGGCGCGGGTGGCGCCTGAGGCGACTTCGTGGCGGGACGTCGTTTTCACGTTGCCGGAGCCGCCAGCCCGGGTAGGCGCCATGGCGCTGCTGGCGCCGGACCTGCGACACAACACGCTGGCCATCTGGGCGACCTACTTTTTCAACTGGGTAGCCTGGTTCGGGCTGGTGCTGTGGGTCCCGTCGGTGCTGAGCGCTGCCGGATTGCCCGAGGACCGGGCCGGCCTGGCAACGGTTACCTTGAACGGTGCCGCGCTGGTGTTCATGTTGCCGCTGGCCTGGTGGCTGCCGAGCCTGCCCGTGCGGCGGGTCATTCTCTGGCTGTTGGTCGGAGCCGTGGGGGTCTCGGCGATCCTGGCCGTTGCCACCGGCGCCGGCAGCGTCAACTGGGCTCTGGTATTCGCCGCAGTGGGCTTGAGTGGCTTGCTGGTGGGCGGGCCGCAGATCGCGCTCAATTATCTGGCCGTTTCCATTTACCCAACGGCGGTGCGGGCCAGTGGTGTCGGTTGGGCGATCGGCCTGGGGCGGGTAGGCACGGTGCTCGGCGGCGCCGCGGGCGGTTTTGTGCTGGCAGATTTCGGGCCGCAGGGGTTTTTCTGGGCGCTGATGGTGCCCTTGGCCCTGGCCGGTATTGCGGCGGTGTCGGTGCGCGACAAGCGGCCGGTCCAAGCGGTCGGTCAGTGATCGGTGACAAGCCGCGCGCTTAGTTGCTAGAGTCTGCCACTCGGGATTTTGGCGCCTGTGCGTCGCGATTAACGTGGCGTCAGGCGGCCGACACAGCCTCGTCCTGTCAACGATGATGGGCCTTGCCCTTTTTAAAGAGAGAAGGAGTTCAAAAAGCCTATGCACAGCTTCGACTATGCTGCGCCCGAGTCGTTGGGCGAGGCGGTCACGCTGCTGTCAGGCGCACAGGGCAACGCCCGCGTGCTGGCCGGCGGCACCGACCTGATCGTCAACATGCGCGTCGGCCGCCGCAAGCCCGGCTTGGTGGTGGACGGCAAGCGTATTCCGGAACTGAACGAACTGGCGTTGACGGCCGACGGCCTGACCGTTGGTGCGGCCGTCCCGTGTCGGCGCATTTGGGAGCATGCCGACGTCAGCCGGCGTTACCCGGCGTTGATCGACTCGGTCAGTTTGATCGGCAGTGTCCACATCCAGGGGCGCGCGACCATCGGCGGGAATTTGTGCAATGCCGCGCCCAGTGGCGATGCGATACCGACACTGATCGCATTGGGCGCGGTGGCCAGGGTGTTGGGGCCGGGCGGCACGCGCGAGGTGCCGGTGGAGCGTTTTTGCGTCGCACCCGGCAAGACCTGTCTGGCCGACGACGAGCTTCTGGTCAGTGTCTTCATTCCGGCGCCCCAGGCCAACAGCGGCGCCAAGTATCTGCGCTTCATTCCGCGCAACGAGATGGATATCGCCGTTGCCGGTGTGGGGGCCAGTGTGGTGCTGGACGCGGCCAAGCAGACCTTCGTGTCGGCACGCATTGCGTTGGCCTCCGTGGGTCCGACGCCGATCTTCGCCGCCGAGGCCGGCGCGCTGCTGGCGGGCAAGCCGGTGGGCGAAGACGCCATTCAGCTGGCGGCCGACGATGCCCAGGCCGTGGCGAGGCCGATCACCGACATGCGCGGTACGGTCGAACAACGCAGGCACCTGGTCAAGGTGCTCACCGCCCGCGCGCTGCGCGGTGCCGTCGAACGTGCCAAGGGAGCCTGAGCGTCATGGCCAAGAAAGTCCACGTAGAAACCACCATCAATGGCGAGGCCCGGGAGTTCCTGGCCGAGCCGAGGCAGAGTCTGCTCGAGTCGCTGCGCGACGTGCTGTACATGACCGGCACCAAGGAAGGATGCAACGACGGCAACTGCGGCGCCTGCAGCGTGCTGCTTGACGGCGTGCTGGTGAACTCGTGCTGTGTGCTGGGCGTCGAGGCACAGGGGCGCACCGTCGAGACGGTCGAAGGCCTGGGCACCACCGACAAGCTGCATCCTCTGCAGCAGGCGTTTATCGAGGAAACGGGCATGCAGTGCGGTATTTGCACGCCGGGTTTCCTGATGGCGTCCAAGTCACTGCTGCAGAGCAATCCGAGCCCGAGCGAGGAAGAGGTCCGGCTGTGGCTGGCCGGCAACCTGTGCCGCTGCACGGGTTACGACAAGCTGGTGCGGGCCGTTCTTAAGGCCGGCAAGGCAATGGAGGCTGCGTAATGAACATGGAACCCGAATACAAACCCCGCAAGTGGCGGGTCCTGGGCACCACGCCGCTGCGTCGTGACGGTATCGACAAGGTCACCGGCCAGGCCAAGTTCGGTGATGACTTCCATCTGCCCGACATGCTGCATGGCAAGGTGGTGCGCAGCCCGCACCCGCACGCCCGTATCAAGCGCATCGACATCAGCAAGGCGCTGGCGGTCCCGGGCGTCAAGGCGGTGATTACCGGTGACGATTTCCCGCCGCTGAACCAGGCGGTGGTGGCTGCCGGTGAGGGCGGCAGCGTGAGCATGCAGGACATCGCCGACAACTGCATTGCCAAGCACACGGTGTTCTACGACGGACATGCGGTGGCGGCGGTGGCCGCCGACAATCCGCACGTGGCCGAGGAAGCCGCGGCGCTCGTGGAAGTCGAGTACGAGGTGTTGCCGTTCGTGCAGGACGTGCGCGAGGCGGTCAAGGATGGCGCGGTGGTGTTGCACGAGGACTTCGTGCCCGGCGCGTTCCTGTTCCCGACGCAGAAGGCGTTGCCGAACGCCGGTCGCCTGCAGCTGGCTGCCGGTGACATCGAGCAGGGGTTCAAGGACGCCGACATTGTGCTCGAGCGCGAATACAACACGGCCACGGTGCATCAGGGTTACATCGAGACCCACGTCACCACCTGCCGCTGGGACAGCGACGACCACCTCACGGTATGGACCAGCACGCAGGGCGCGTTCGCCATCCGCGATTTCCTGGCCTCGATTCTGAACATGTCGCTGGCCAAGATTCGCGTCATCCCGATGGAAATCGGCGGTGGTTTCGGCGGCAAGGACGTGGTCTATCTGGATCCGCTGGCCGCGCTGCTGGCCAAGAAGACCGGTCGCCCGGTGAAGATGGCCATGAGCCGCGCCGAGGTGCTCAAGGCCACCGGCCCCAGTTCGGGTGTGTATGCACGCATCAAGATGGGGTGCAAGAAGGACGGCAGCCTGGTGGCCGCCGATCTGTACCTGCTGTACGAGGCCGGCGGTTATCCGGGGGGGCCGATCGCGCCGGGTGCCATGTGTTCGCTGACGCGATACAACATCCCCAATGTGGTGATCGACGGCTACGACGTGATGGTCAACAAGCCGAAGATCAAGCCCTATCGGGCGCCGGGCGCCACGCAGTCGAACTTCATCGTCGAGACGATGATCGACGAGTTGGCCGACAAGTGCGGCATGGACCCGATCGACTTCAGGCTGAAGAACGCCACCAAGACCGGTGACCGGCTGATTATCGGCATGCCGGTGCCGCCGATCGGCACCATCGAGCTGCTCGAGGCGGTCAAAAAGCACCCCCATTACAGCGCGCCGCTGGGCGGCCCGAACCGTGGCCGTGGCGTTTCATATGCCTTCTGGTTCGGCGCGGGTCTGACGTCGAGCTGCGAACTGCACGTCAACGTCGATGGCACGGTCAACCTGGCCACCGGCTCGGCCGACCTGTCCGGTACACGCATGACGCTGGCGATGCAGGCATCCGAGGCATTGGGGGTCCCGCTGGAGGACATCAGTTCCAGTGTGTCGGACACCGACTCCATCGGCTATACCTTCCAGTCGGTCGGCAGCCGCACCACGTTTGCCACCGGTTACGCCATCATCAAGGCGGCGCAGATCGTGCTCGAGCAGATGAAGCAACGGGTGGCGATGATCTGGGAAACCGATGTCGCCAACGTCGACTGCACGGCCGAGTCGGCCGGGGTGGCCGATTTCGTCGACCGCAACGACCCGCACCGGCGCATGCACTTCAAGGAAGTGGCAGCGCGCATGGACGAGACCGGTGGCCCGATTTCAGCCGACTTCACGGCCAACCCGCACGGCGTGGGTTTCCAGATCGGCGCCAACATCTGTGACGTGGAGGTCGACCCGGAGACCGGCAAGGTGCAGATCCTGCGCTATACCGCGTTCCAGGACGTCGGCAAGGCGGTTCACCCGGACTACGTGGCCGGACAGATCCAGGGCGGCGTTGTGCAGGGTCTCGGCTGGGCGCTGAACGAGGAGTACTGGTACAACCAGGAAGGCCGTCTGGCCAATGCCAGCCTGCTGGACTACCGCATGCCGACGGCGCTGGATGTGCCGATGATCGATACCGTGATCCTCGAGACGCCGAATCCGGGCCACCCGTTTGGTATCCGTGGGGTCGGGGAGGTGCCGATCGTGCCGCCGCCGGCGGCGGTGGCCAACGCCATTCACAAGGCTACCGGGGTGCGCATGACGCGCCTGCCCATGTCGCCTGGCGCGGTGCTGGAAGCCTTGTGGGCGAAAGAGGGCAAGCCGGCTTCCGTCAAGGTGGCCTGAGGCGCCATGGCGAGCGTCTGGATCCCCGCGACCATGCAACACCTGACGGCGGGCGAGGCGGTGGTCCAGGCGCCCGGTGGCACCGTGCGAGAGGTGATCGCTCGACTGGATGAGCAGTATCCCGGCATTCAGGCGGCCATCGTGCAAGACGATGGCCGCCTGCGCCCCGGTGTGGCGGTGGCGGTGAACGGTTATGTCACGAGTCTGGGCCTGTTCCAGCGCGTTGAAACGGGCAGTGACGTCCAGATCGTGCCTGCCATCGGTGGCGGCTGAGGCGGTCCATACGCAGTGGCCCCGGGTCGGCGATGGCCGCCAAACGGGCGCACCGGGTTGGCTGACCTGTGTTCTGGCCGGGTGGCTCGTGGTGTTGGTAGGGCTGGGAGGCTGCGGACACGCGCCACCGCGTGTCGGCCAGGCGCCGGCGCCGGCGCGAGGCATGCCCGACAACGCACTTGCGGCAGAAATCGCTGCCTCGATGCGTGGCAAGCCGTACCAGTTCGGGGGAAACCGTCCGGAGCGCGGGTTCGACTGCAGTGGGCTGGTGCAGTACAGCTACGGACTGATCGGCATTGCATTGCCCCGCACCGTGGCGGAGCAATACCAGGCCGCCGCGCCACTCGTCGATCCTTCGCCGACGATCGGTGACCTGTTGTTCTTCCGGGTCGGCGGCAGCATCAGTCACGTCGGCATTTATTACGGCGACGGACGGTTCGTGCATGCACCGTCCACGGGGCAGGCGGTTATGGTGAGTCGGCTGGACGAGACCTATTGGCGCCAGCGATTGGCGTCGATCGGGCGCCCGCAGTAAGCGATATCAGGACAACAGCGGCATGAGGCCGCTGACCAGCTCCGGCGTGTTGACCAGTACCGGCAGTTCGCTGCTGGAAACCGGGGCGCTGAGCAGGAATCCCTGGCAGAAATCGCAGCCGTGCTGACGCAGGAACTGCAGTTGTGCCGCCGTCTCCACCCCTTCGGCGACCACGCTTACTCCGAACGTGCGGCCGATTGAGATCAGCGCCTCCACCAGTTGCACGCTGAGTGGGTCGTGCGGCAGGCCGGCGATCAGGCCATGATCCAGTTTCATGCTGCGAATCGGCAGGTTGCTGATGTTGCGCAGCGACAGCAGCCCCTGACTGACGTCATCGACCGCCAGGAACATGTCCGAAGAGGCGGTCACATCGGCCAGGGCGCGGCCGAGTTCCTGGGCCACGATGTTTTCGCTCACTTCCAGGTGCACGGCTTCGCTGCTCAACCCATGGCTGTGCAGTACACGCCGGAAACGGCCGGCAAAGTCGCTTCGGCGCAGCTGTAGCGCCGACAGGTTCGCGCCGATGAAGAAATCCTCGCCCAACGTCCAGCGCCATTGCGCCAGTTGTTGGCAGATGTGGTCCAGGACCCAGTCACCGATGCCAAGAATCAGGCCGCTGGTTTCCGCGACATCGAGAAATTCGTGGGGATGAACGACGCCTACGCCCGGACGGTGCCAGCGAATCAGCGCCTCGGCTCCGGTAAAGCGGCCGCGCTTCAGGTCCAGCAGTGGCTGATACAGAAGTTCGAATTCCCCTCGCAGCAGGCCCTCCTGAAGGCCGTCGGCGATCTCCTGGCGTCGCTGCGATACGGCGTCGATATGGCTGGTGGCCAAGCGGTAAGCGCCGCCACCACTCCGCTTGGCCTCGTACATGGCCTCGTCGGCCGCGCGCAGCAGCCCGTCAGGGTCGCTGGCGTGGTCCGGATACACGGCGATGCCGATACTCAGGCCCAGGCGCAAGCTGCGCTCGGCGGCCTGCAGCGGGCTGTCCAGCGATTCGAGCACGCGCTCGGCGATGCGCCCCTCAAAGCCGGGGGGGAAACTCTCGGCCAGCATGACCAGCTCGTCACCGCCGACGCGGGCAAGCAACTCGCCGGCGCGGCACACGCCGGTCAGTCGCTGTGATACCGCCTGCAACAGCGCGTCACCGACTTCGTGGCCGTAGGTATCGTTGACCTCCTTGAAGCCATCAAGGTCCAGATACAGCACGGCAAGCCGGCCGCCGTCACGTTCGGCGCGGGCAATGGCGGCCCGCAGCTCGGCCTTCATGCGTACCAGATTGGCCAGACCGGTCAGCGTGTCGTGCTCGGCACGAAAGGCCAGTACACGGGCGGCCGCATGGCGCTCGGTGACGTCGCGCAGCGTAACCACGGCGCCTGCTGCTGGATGGCCAACCGGCTGGCGGCGCCACTCCAGGACACGCCCGTCGGGTGTGGTGAGCAGCGGCAGCCCGTTGTCGTCCACGCGTAGATCCAGCGGCAGTCCACGAATCTCGCGGGCAGAACCTCCGAGGAGGCGCGTTGCTGCGGCGTTGGCGACTTCTACCCGGCCGTCGGCGTCCAGCATGACCACCCCGTCGGGGTTGGCGGCAAAGGCAACCGTCGCGCGCGAGCGGCCCAGCGCCGTCAGCAGGTCGTTTGCGGTCAGCGCTTCCCGCGCGCACACGCCAACGAGTGGCAGGTTGTCCGGGCCCGAGGGTGGTGTGGGCGGGATTTCGTCGAGCACCATCAGCAGGGGTACGGCTATCGGTGTTGGGTCGCGGTCCAGTGCGCCCCGGGCGGCTTCGGCCGACGGCGCGGCGAGGATTGCAAGGTCGAAAGGGCCACTGGCCAGCGCCTGGTGGAACTGGTGTGCGTCGGCCACCGTGTGGAACTCGACGCCAACATCGCCCGGTGCGACGAGCCGGCTGGTGAGCGAATCGGACCCGGGCGTGGACAAGTCCAGCACAAGGATTTGCCAAGGATGTGCGGAATCCCGGTGCGATGACAAGCGATTCTCCAACGGCTGCTGTTCGGGCCACGTGGTCGTCGGCGCACGCTGACCGGTGACCAGCGTACTGGCACAATGCGGCGTCATTGTCCGATAACCCTCACCGTGCCCATTGGCCGCAAGGACAAGGCCTGCACAATCTTCCGGGAGTCGACCGTATGTCGTTGGCGGCAAGCAGCCAGTTTGAACGCGATATTCAGCTCGTGGCGGTGGGTGACGGCACCTACGAAGGACAGCTGTCGTCCGCCTGGAACATCGGCGAGGTGCCCAACGGCGGTTATGTGATGGCGCTGGCGTGCAAGGCGCTGGCCAGTGCGGTCGATTTCCCGCATCCGGCCAGCATCACCGGGCATTATCTTTTGCCGACCGAGGCCGGGCCGGTGACCATTGAAACCGACGTCGTGCGCCGGGGACGCAGGATCGCCACCGCCACGGCGCGCCTGATTCAGGGCGGCCGCGAGCGGGTGCGCTTTATCGGTGCCTTCACGGATTTGATGCGCGGCCGGGGGCTGGATCTGCATACATCCTCCCCGCCGTCCCTGGCCGCAGTGGACCGGTGCGTGCCCCTGGCCGAGTTGACGCCGGCACCGCTGGGAATTCATCGCCATTTGCTGGCGCGGCTTGATCCGGCCACGGCGACACATTGGCAGCACGGCGACCCAAACGCGGATGTCGAACTGCGTGCCTGGCTTGGCTTCGCCGATGGCAGCGCACCGGATGTGTTCGCGTTGCCGCTGTTTGCCGACGCGCAGCCGCCGCCGCTGTTTCGGCGTGTTGGCTTCGGTGGGTGGGTGCCGACGGTTGAGTTGACTGTTCATGTGCATCGTCCGCCGGCTCCAGGTCTGCTGCGGGCGCGCTTTACCACGCGTCATGTCACCGGCGGGTTGCTGCACGAGGATGGTGAACTGTGGGACAGCGCAGGCCATCTGGTCGCCTTGTCACGTCAGTTGGCAATCATAGGCGGCGGGCGGCCCGGCTAACGGCCCCCCCCCCCCCGCCCCCCCCCCCCCCGGCGCGGGGGGGCGCGAGTATCAAGGTGAGAACAACG
>OBIY01000833.1_pt1 | contig 10653 bp, 10 predicted proteins | sample 1519841 | NCBI WGS metagenome assembly OBIY01 (sample SAMN03019774, study PRJEB22545) | beach sand metagenome | biome: beach; feature: sea beach; material: beach sand | place: USA: Municipal Pensacola Beach, FL | collected 2010-07-30 | depth 30-40 cm m
TTCGATCTCAAGCGATTACCAGGCGCACTGGAATTAATTTATCTGTCTGGTCGTCGGGCGCGTTAAAATCAGGCAGTGTAAAATCGGTTTGAAATAATACAGCCGCCTCCCGGGCCAGGCCCTGAAGACTGAGACAGTCGCCGCGGTTCGGGGTAAGGTCTACTTCGATAATCGTGTCTTCCAGACCAAGATAATCACGTAGATCCGCGCCCAGGGTTGCACCTTCGGGCAGCTCAAAAAGTCCTGAGTTATCCTCCGAAAGCCCCAACTCTGCTGCGGAACAAAGCATACCGCTAGACGCAACACCCCTGAGCTCTGCCTGCTTGACGACCAGATCAGGCAAGCTCGCACCCACCATCGCCAGCGGCACTTTCATCCCGGGTTGAACATTTGGCGCCCCACAGACGACTTGCAAATTCTCCTGCGTACCAACATCCACTTCACACACTTTCAACTTGTCGGCCTGAGGGTGTGCCTTGGTGCTTTCGACGCGAGCTACCACGACACCACTAAAGTCAGCCGCAGCCGATTCTGTGCCGTCGACTTCAAGTCCGGCCATGGTCAGACGAGCAATCAGCTCTTCAGTGGTCGTATCCAGAGACACATATTCACACAACCAGGATTCACTAAACTTCATATTGTTCGCGACAGCCCTGTATCAAGAAATCTTCGTACCGGAAAAACGAATTTGGATGCTAACCTCCAGCGCATTCACTAACGCGGGCCGAGGTCGCAAAGTTATGAGAACTGAGCCAGAAAACGCACGTCGTTTTCAAAAAACATTCTCAAATCATTGACCCCATAATGCATCATCGCCAGACGCTCGACGCCCATGCCGAAAGCAAAGCCCGTGTAACGTTCGTTATCGACATCACAAGCTTTAAATACATTAGGATGCACCATACCGCAGCCACCCACCTCCAGCCAGCCGGTCCGGCTACAGATACGACAGCCTACACCCCGACAATTAGTGCACTGAATATCCATCTCCGCTGACGGTTCAGTGAACGGAAAATAGGACGGACGGAATCGCACCGGTAAATCCACCTCAAAAAACGCCTTTAGAAATTGATCCACCGTGCCTTTCAGGTCGGCAAAGCTGATGCCCTCGTCAACCACCAGCCCCTCCACCTGATGAAACATGGGCGTATGGGTAAGATCTGAGTCGCAACGGTATACACGTCCGGGACAGATAACCCGAATTGGTGGCTCCTGCTGCTCCATGGTACGGATCTGTACCGGCGAGGTATGGGTTCTCAGTACGGTATTGTCATCGATATAAAACGTGTCGTGCATGGCCCGGGCGGGATGGTGGGCCGGAATGTTTAGCGCTTCAAAGTTATGGTAATCGTCCTCGATTTCAGGGCCGGTAGCCACCTCATAACCCAGGCGGACAAAGAAGTCCTCAATGCGCGCCATGGTGCGAGTTATGGGGTGCAAACCACCCAGACCGCTTTGGCGACCCGGCAAGGTCACGTCAATACGTTCCTGCTCCAGTCGGGCCTCAAGGGCCGCCGCTTCCAGCCCACTCCTGCGATCAGCGATCTGGCCCTGAAGTTTCTCCTTAACTTCATTGATAAGGGCCCCGGCCTGGGGACGTTCCTCCGCGGACAATTTTCCCAGCCCCTTTAAAAGACCGGTAATTTTGCCCTTCTTACCGAGGAAGCCGACGCGCAACTCTTCGAGAGCCGCCAGCGAATCAGACTGTTGAATCGCTTCGCTCGCCTGCGCCTCGAGCTCTCGCAACTCATTCATAGCATTTCCCTGGGAAGAAACGGGAAGGACGACTGCCCTCCCCTGGATTCGTGCAAGCATGTATTTAAAGGCCGGCAGCGCACCACACGCCACCGACATCAATGCCCGTGCTTAAGCCAGAGCGGACCTCGCCTGCTCTACAATTTTGCCGAAAGCAGCTTTATCGTGAACGGCAAGATCAGCCAGAACTTTGCGGTCAAGCTCGATCCCGGCTTTTTTCAGGCCGGCAATCAATTGGCTATATGAGATACCCTCAGCCCTGGCTTGGGCATTGATACGGGTGATCCATAGCGAACGAAAATTGCGCTTTTTAACACGCCGGTCCCGATAGGCATATTGACCAGCTTTGGTAACGGCCTGGGTGGCGACCCGATAGACCCGGCTACGCGCGCCGTAATAGCCCTTTGCCTGCTTGAGAACTTTTTTGTGTCGGCGATGAGCCGTAACACCTCGTTTAACGCGTGGCATAACTTAACTCCTCCAGGTAATCAGGATCGCAGCATGCGATCAACGAGCGGCTTGTCGGCGGCATTCATAACGCTGGTGCCGCGCAGCTGCCGCTTACGCTTGGTGGTCATACCGGTGAGAAGGTGGCTTTTGAAAGCCCGTTTGTGCTTGTAACCAGCGCCGGTTTTCTTAAAACGCTTGGCCGCGCCACTGTGGGTTTTTGCTTTTGGCATTTTCCTATCCTCAGCTGAGGGTTGATGTAAAGAAGAAGCCCGCCGGTCAGTCTGCCAAAAGGCTGAACACAGTCGGGATGTTCGCTATCGCTACTTCTTCTTGCTTTTGGGGGCGATGACCATGGTCAGTTGTCGGCCTTCCATTTTTGGAAACTGCTCGACATTCCCCAATTCTTCCAGATCCGATTCGATGCGTTTTAGCATCTCCATACCCAGTTCCTGGTGGGCCATTTCTCTGCCTCGATAACGCAGGGTAACTTTCGCCTTGTCGCCGTTTTCGAGAAAACGAATCAGATTACGCAATTTAATCTGATAGTCGCCCTCGTCGGTGCCGGGGCGAAACTTCATTTCCTTAACCTGGGTTTGCTTCTGCTTCTTCTTTTGCGCGGCCTGCTGTTTCTTGGCTTCAAAAACATGCTTGCCGTAATCCATGAGTTTGCAGACCGGGGGCTCGGCATCGGGTGAAATCTCCACCAGATCAAGGGATGCGCCCTGGGCAGCTTCCATCGCTTCCGCCAATGGGACGATGCCAACCTGTTCACCATCCGCACCAACCAAACGAACCTCGGCCGCATCAATTTCGTCGTTCAGCCGGGAACGTTTCGAGCGCCCCTTGCCATAACTTTTGTTAATAATCTTTCTCCGTTACCCGTGACAAACGTCTAATCGCTCCTCTGTCACCAGGCTTTGTTAGTTTTGCTTAAACCGGCTCGCCCTCGCGGGTATATTAATCAGGTTTCTGAAACGACACGACCGCGGCGCTCTACATCCTGTGAAAGTCGTTCGGCAACTGATTCAATACTCATACTGCCGAGATCTTCTCCCTCACGGGTTCGAACCGCCACGGTTCGGTTTTCCACCTCCCTGTCACCCACCACCAGGAGGTAAGGTATCTTCTGGAGGGTGTGCTCCCGAATTTTAAAGCCGATCTTCTCATTTCTCAAGTCGGCAATTACCCGAAAGCCACTGTTTTCAAGGGTTTGCTGAACTTCCTCGCAGAAACCCACCTGATTGTCGGTGATATTCAGCACCACCGCCTGCTCCGGCGCCAGCCATAATGGAAAAGCGCCTTCATATTGCTCAATCAGAATACCGATAAAACGCTCAAAGGAACCCAATACCGCCCGATGCAACATCACCGGCACCTGGCGGGAGCCATCTTCCGCCACGTACTGAGCCCCGAGCCGGCCGGGCATTGAAAAATCCACCTGAATAGTGCCCAGCTGCCAGACCCGCCCGATACAGTCCTTAAGGGAGAATTCGATCTTGGGGCCATAAAAAGCGCCCTCCCCGGGTAACAGTTCCCAGGCCAGATTGCCGGCATCCAGGGCCTGGGCCAGGGCCTGCTCGGCTTTATCCCAGTCGCTATCGCTGCCGACGCGCTTTTCCGGCCGGGTGGACAGACGATAGATCACCTCGGTGAAGCCAAAATCCGCGTAGATTTCGTGTAGAAACGCAATAAATTTGGCGACTTCTTCCTGAATCTGTGCTTCGGTGCAAAAGATATGGGCGTCATCCTGGGTAAAGCCGCGTACTCGCATAATACCGTGCAGGGACCCCGAGGGCTCATTTCGATGGCAGGAACCAAACTCCGCCAGACGCAGAGGCAAATCCCGATAACTCTTCAGCCCCTGATTATAAACCTGCACATGGCAGGGGCAGTTCATGGGCTTGACGGCGAAATCCCGCTCATCGATATGTAGCGCGAACATATCATCGCCAAACTTGTCGGCGTGACCGGAACGCTCCCACAGACGAAAGTCCACCAACTGGGGCGTTTTAATTTCCCGATACCCTGCCTTACGCTGGGCATCGCGCATATATTGCTCGATCTCACTGTACACCGCCCAACCACGGGGATGCCAAAACACCATGCCTGGCGCTTCTTCCTGCACGTGAAACAGATCGAGTTTCTTACCGATTTTACGGTGGTCGCGCTTTTCAGCTTCTTCCAGGCGGCGGAGGTAGGCTTTCAAGGCCTTTTTATCAGACCAGGCGGTACCATAGATCCGTTGCAGCATCTCGTTGCCGGCATCCCCCCGCCAGTAAGCTCCAGCCACTTTGGTTAGCTTGAACGCCTTGATAAAGCTGGTATTGGGCACGTGGGGGCCACGGCATAAATCGGTAAATTCACCCTGGGTATAGAGCGATAGCGCTTCGTCGCTGGGGATAGACTCGATAATTTCAGCCTTGTAATCCTCACCAATACCGCGAAAATAAGCCACTGCTTCGTCTCTGGCCATTTCCTGGCGGGTCACAGCAAGTGCGTCGCTTACCAGCTCCGCCATCTTATCTTCAATGGCGCTTAAATCCTCGGGGGTAAAGGGGCGTTCAAAGGCAAAATCGTAATAAAAACCGTCTTCCACTACCGGGCCAATGGTGACCTGAGCCGAAGGGAACAATTCCTTCACTGCTTGAGCCAACAAATGGGCACTACTGTGGCGAAGCACTTCAAGACCCTCTTCGTCACGGGCGGTAATAATGGCCAGCTCAGCATCTTGTTCAATCACACAGGAAGTGTCGCGCAGCTCCCCATCCACCTTTCCAGCCAAAGCGGCCTTGGCGAGACCGGGGCCAATGTCGGCGGCAATATCTGCAATAGTCAGTGCTTCGGGATAATTTCGCGTACTGCCGTCAGGCAGTGTGATAGCCGGCATGATGATTGTCCTGTCAGTGGTGACCCCTACCAAAGGCCACTTGTTGCTAATTCCGGATTTGGTAGGCACGAGTGGATTCGAACCACCGACCCCCACCATGTCAAGGTGGTGCTCTAACCAACTGAGCTACGTGCCTGTTGAATCGCCGCCCCTATCGCGCCAAGGGCGGGTTCCTCAAGGGGCGCGCAATTTAGCATTCGTTCGGTGGATTTTCAATACTACCCGCAAGAACATAGCTCCATTTCATGGCCCCAATACTGGAGTCAAGTACCTGGTTCAACACGCCTGGGCATTAGCCTCGCATCCCACCACTTATTGGGTAAAACGCCCCTGCAAATGCTTCCGCGCCGTTTCATCAATGCCGAGTTGATCGAGCATAAATTCCTCTCGGGAACCAGACCTTTCCCGCATCACCCGCCAGGCGGTGTCCAGGTAGTGGGTCCGAGCATCAAGAATGGGCAACACCACACTCTCATCCACCGGCAGACCCTGGGAGTTAAAAAATTGCTCGAATTTGCCAATCGCGGCATCTTTGTCGGCGTAAGCGTTGGAAGACAATAAATAATCTTCTTCTATACAGGCTTGGTCCACGTCAAGCGCGCTCAAAAGCAAGGCCGAGGCAATGCCAGCCCTGTCCTTGCCAAAGGAACACATCACCAGAATACCACCCTCACTTTCCATCATGTGCTCGAACATGGTCCGGTAGCCGGGGATCTCTTCCTCGGTCAGTTCCCGATAGCGCTCGCCCATGATTTTTTCAGCGCCTTCGGGCGTCAGCCCTTCCTCCAGTAGCATACCCCAGAGGTTTTCGACACTGGCGATCAACATACCCAGCTCGACAACTTCGACATCGTCGCCCGCCTGAAGAACATTCATCTCTCGCTCCATGGGACTGCGAAAATCGTAGATGGTATCGATGCCCAGCTCGATCAATCCCGCTCTTTGCTGATCGTCAGCGATGTTCAGAAACCCCGACCGATACAGACGATCTCCGCGGGTCTGTCTGCCATAACGGGTCTTGTAACCACCCATGTGTCTGAAATTCATGGTGGCTCCCATTGGCAAAAACCGAGTCATGATGCTTCTCCCGCTACCAGCGCATTTTTTTAAATCAAAATTGGCACGAACATTAATTGAGTCCGTAAACAAAGGAAAGGCCGATATTACTCCAGCCATGTCCCAGCGCTTGCGTCCGATAAAACATTTAAGGCAGGATAGCTGCCCAAGATACAGGCGGCGGAGAAACAAGCTCGCGACACAACCATAAACATACGGAGTAAGAAAAATGATTACTGAAAAAGATGTCTACTTCCATCCCCCCACTTCCGATCACTATTCTTGGGCGGAAACCAATTATTTTGGGTTCTATGTGGCCGAGGAAAATATCCACGTCGGAGCTTATGTGCAGGCCAAACCAAACTTGGGCGCGGTACTTTCCAGCGTTACCATCTTCGACGGCATCTCCAACACGCCTCACGAAATTCTTTACGCGGACTGCCACATGCACCTGCCCATGCCGGAAGGAAACCTCGACGACTTCCGCCTGGAAAACGGTCTCGCCATTACCTGTACCAAACCGGTCATGGATTACCACCTGCGTTTTGACGATAACAATGGCGTCAGCTTCGACGTCAAATACGAAGCACTCATGGAGCCCTACGACATACACGATCCAGCCATGGATCCCCTGGCCGACCAGATTCACGAAGACGACGTTATCAGTAACGCCGCCTATGCTGGCCACTGGGATCAAAGCGGTCATGTAACTGGTAGCCTCATCGTTCACGAGAAAACCTACAAGGTGGATTGCGTCGCCAGCATGGATCACAGCTGGGGCCTGCGCGACGAAAAGCAATTGAAAAACTTTTGCTGGATGAATGCCAATTTTGACGACAACACCAGCATCCACTGCCTGTACCTGGTTGATCCCCAACGCCTCGACGTCTACCCCGCCGTCGTGCATGGCTATGTCCGCGAGGGCAACCAGGTGTACGGACTCAAGGGTGGCTTCGGCAAAGTACTGCGCAATGGCTTTCTGCACCAGTTTCTCGATCTGGAAGTGGAAGATATTCGCGGTACCGTACACCGTTTTACCGGCACACCCATGACCTCCAACCCCTGGCTGGCGTGGCCGCTCATGTATCTGTCCCATTCCTTCTGCCGCTGGAACAAAAACGGCGTTACCGGCTGGGGCGAAGTGCAGGATTTATGCAAGGACGACTTCAACGCCAAATTGAAATAACCAGAACCTACAACGCATACAATTAAAAAAACAATAGAGCGAGCACCATGACCCCTGAAATAGAACAATTTCTCTCCGGGATGAAAAAAACCATGGAGGAAGTGGTACTGCCCAACCTCACCGACCGCTTCGCTCAGGAACAGGCGGGCATCGTCGCCGCCACCCTGGGTTTTCTCAGCACCATTCACGACAAAGTTTTCCACTACGAACTGTTTGAAAACCGGGAATACAAGGACATTTTGCAGGATGTAATTTCCGGCTTGGAAAATTCCGGGGAACAGGAAAATGATATTCAAGAGGTGATCAGTAAAATAAACAAGCATTTTTCGAAAGACCGGCCGGAAGACCAGAGCGCCCTGCGGCCCTATGCTTTTCTACGCGCCAGCAACGAAACCATGCGGGAGCTACTATGTGAGCTTATCCAACTGCAACCGGCGATGCCAGCAGATACCCGGGCGCAATTTGAAGCGCGGCTCAAACCCTTTTTCCGCAGCCTGGAGACCCGCGAACGCTCCTGGGTCAAGGGTCTGGGCTTTGATCCGGAAGCCGATCAACAGGCTGACATTGCTGAATTGTTATACGATGAAAAGGGTTTTTTGCGCGGCGGAAAATAGCAATTCACCACTCGAGTTTTACCCAAAACACAGACAAGCAAGTTTATGAATAAGTACTACACCGACACGCTGGCAAAACGTGCGCAACCCACGTCTGATTGGATAGCGCAGGTGCGCGCCCGCTTTCCCGTGGAAAAAGCCATCGATGAAGTTTTTACCCGCAAGCTGAAAAATCGTACCCAGGCGCCGCGCCAGGGCATGGATTTCACCCGCCTGCAACAGCCTCTGCTACATTTTCTGCGCGAACAAACCGGACAGACCGATCTCGACGTACGCAATCTGCAAAGACTGTCCGGCGGCGCATCCAAGGAACAATTCTCCTTTACCCTCGACTGGAGCAACAGCAGCGGCGAGCGAGAAAGTCTGCCTTTGATGATACGCATGGATCCCGGGGAATCCATCGTAGAAACACATCGCCTGCGAGAATGCCAGGTGCTCAAAGCCGCGTGGGGCGAAGTCCCGGTGCCAGAAGTACTCTGGACCGACCCGGAAGGCGAACACCTGGGCCAGCCAGCATTGATAGCAGGATTTCTGGAAGGCACCGTGCAACCACCACAGCCGGACAATGATGAGCGCATGAGCGGCGTGGGCCTTTATTTCAAGCCGGATTTAAGGGCAGCACTGGCCGATCAATTTGTAAAAATCCTCGCTGACATCCACGCAATCGACTGGCGGAAAAAAGACCTAAGCACTTTTGACGCACCTCCGGCCAATAGTGTCCGGGCAATGCAAACCTCCCTTGGCCTCTGGGAGCGCGCCTGGTATGAGGATACCTTAAGTGCACATCCCGTGATGGAGCGGGCCGCCCTGTGGCTGCGGGAAAACATGCCCACGGTTAATGAGCCGGTCCTGGTTCATGGCGACTACCGCAGCGGCAACTTCATGTACGACGTAGACCTGAAGATCAACGCCATCTTTGACTGGGAACTGGCCTATCTGGGTGACTATCACGACGACCTCGCCTGGGCATCACTACCCATTTTTGGCGGGCCCGATGAACACGGTAATACACTGGCCAGCAGCTTGATGCCCACGGAAGAGTTTCTGAAAAAATACGAGCAGTTTAGCGGCAACCGGGTTGATCACGACAAACTCCGGTATTACCAGGTATTTTCGTTTTATAAAATCTCCGTTATCGCCGCGGCCACCAGCATTCGGGTTGCCTACAGTCGGAAAACCCACCTGGATGCCATGATGAATTTTTCCGGTGGTATCGGTTACGTCGGTATCTCTCAGCTTAATCGTCTGCTGGATGCTGTTGACTGACTTAATTGTCCGCGCCCTGATTCTCCAGCCTCACTCGCTTGGGCTGCGCCACCGCAGCTCCACCAGGCCAGCGAAAATCGTTGGCCCCATAAACAAATTCGCCATCACTACCAATCGTCTGCGTACGGCCAATAACTCGCGGGCTGGCCTGCAAGCTATGGCCTTTTTGCTCCAGCAATTTTCGAGTATCCGGGCTGATACCCTCTTCAATAAAGACTTTATCAGGCAACCACTGGTGATGAATTCTTGACGCTGCCGCCGCCTCGGCAATATTCATTTTAAAGTCAATAACATTGAGCAGGGTTTGCAGCACCGTATTAATAATCGTACTGCCACCGGGACTACCGGTTGTTAACACCGCTTTACCGTCTTTAAATACAATAGTGGGCGTCATTGATGACAGTGGCCGCTTACCGCCGGCAATGGCATTGGCCGTTCCACCGACCAGGCCATAGGCGTTGGCAACACCCGGCTTGGCGGAAAAATCATCCATTTCATTATTCAGCAGAAAACCCGTTCCGGGCACCGCGATACCGCTGCCATAAGAAAAGTTAATGGTATAGGTATTGCTGACCACATTGCCTTCGGCATCCCACACGGAAAAGTGAGTGGTCTGCGGACTTTCCTCGGAGATATTTAAACCCGGCGCTACAGCCTCGGAATCAGTCGCCCGATTAACATCGATCTGCTCACGCAGTCGTCTCGCATAAGCCTTTCCGGTCAGCTCCGCCACCGGCACTGGAAAAAAGTCAGGGTCGCCCAGGTATTTGCTGCGGTCGGCATAGGCCCGACGCATACTCTCTATCAAGCGGTGCAAATAATCGGCGCTGTTATGCCCGAGACTTTCCAGAGGCCAGCCTTCAAGAATATTGAGCATCTGCACCAGATGCACACCGCCCGAGGATGGCGGCGGCATGGTGGCTATCGTATAGCCTCGGTAACTGCCCTTGACGGTTTCTCGTTCAACAACGCGATAGCCGGCCAGATCCTGATGGTCAATCAAACCCTTGTTGGCTCGCATTTCCTTAACAATCAACTCGGCAACGGCACCTTTATAAAAACCATCGCGGCCCTGACGAGCAATGGCTTGCAGCGTTTTAGCAAGGTCTTTTTGATACCAATTCGCGCCCGCAGGTAGCGGTTCGCCCTCACTATTAAAATAATATTTCCTCGATGCGGGCCATCTCACCAGCCGCGCCTGGGCGCGTTTCAGGGAAAACGCCAGCGGTTCGGTAACAACAATTCCTTCCTTGGCAAGTCTGATTGCCGGCGCCATCACTTCCATTAGTGACAAACGACCGTATTTTTCAAGCGCATAAACTAGCCCCGCTACCGTACCGGGCACACCAGCGGACAAATGGCTAAAACGCGCCTTGTGCTGATCCACATCTCCCAATGCATTAAGAAATAGGTCATGCCCGTTTGTGGAAGGAGGAGTT
>OBIY01000835.1_pt1 | contig 10637 bp, 8 predicted proteins | sample 1519841 | NCBI WGS metagenome assembly OBIY01 (sample SAMN03019774, study PRJEB22545) | beach sand metagenome | biome: beach; feature: sea beach; material: beach sand | place: USA: Municipal Pensacola Beach, FL | collected 2010-07-30 | depth 30-40 cm m
AACACGATGCAGTGACCCCGGCGTGCCACCACGCCGCGCAGCGGCAGCGACACGGCCCGCACACGGGACTGCATGGCGCCGCGCCAGGCGCCGTCGTCGCCGCTGCTGACCTGCGTGCCGGACCGCAGCGCCGGCCACACGCCCTGCAAGGTCGACATCGGCAGTGCCAGATGAAACTCGCCGCCACCGCCGAGCAAGGCCACCTCGAAGCTGTGCACCAGCACCAGCTCGGCCGGGTCCAGCAGCGACACCAGCAGCGGGTCGACGTCGCTGGCCGCCACCCCCAGGCTCAGCGGCAACACCGGCGCCCAGGCCGCCTGCAACTCGGGCACCAACAGCTCCAGCAGCTTGCCGAGCATGCGCCGCTCGGTGGGGGTGAGATCCCGATTGGACGGCGCCTGGCTGGCCCGCCCGCCGCCGAAGAAGCTCTCCACCACGGTGAACAGCAGCGCCGGCTCGATGACCAGCACCCCGGCGCCGGTCAGCGGCGCCAGATCCAGGCCACGCACGCTGGCGCGCTCCGGCAGGGCATGCACGAAATCGCGGAACTCGCGCGTCTGCGAGCCACGCATGGACACCAGCGCGTCGCGCCCCAGGTAGCGCGTCAGGGAGCGCCCCATGCCCTCGCAGAAGTACTCGGTGACCCGCGCCAGGGCCGGCAGGTCGGCACCGTCCTGACTGGGCACGCGGCAGGTTAGGTCGTACGGACGGGCCTCGCCGGTCGCCGGCGTGGCCCCGCCGCGGTCCGGCGCGGCGTCCATCAGGGCGCTCAACTCGTCCGCCGACAGCAGCTCGTCCCGCGCCATGTCACTGCATCACGAAATTGGTGAAGTACAGGCCCTCGACCGTGTCCGGCGCGCCGTTCTCGTCGAGGATGCGCTTGAGCGTGGCCAGTGCCTGCTGGCGCAGGTCTTCCTTGCCCTCGCGGCTGCTCAGGGTCGGGTAATCGCTGCTGCTGAACAGCACGATCATCTGATCGCGGATGACCGGCGTGTGCAGCGTGATGGCCTCCGTGACCTTCGGGTCACGGGTCATCACCTCGACCGTCACCTGCAGGAAGCGAATGGCGCCCTGATCCTCGAAATTCACCACGAAGGGCGGCTCGAGGGCCATGTAGCTCGGCGGTGTGTCGGGCTTGCTGGGGGTGGTGGTCGGGGCCGGCGCCGGTGCGGCCTTGTCCCCACCGAGCATGGCAACCGTGCCGCCGATGCTGGCAGCCACCAGAACCAGTGCACCGCCCGCCGTGATCAGCCACGTCTTCATGCCACCAGCCTTCTTGTCCGGCTGGCCGCCGAGATCGATGTCTACTTCGCGCGTCGCCATTGCGTGTCCGCTCCTTGGGGTCAGGTTGCGGACAGGCCTAAGCAAAGGCGATGCCAATTAATTTATATATTTATCATCAATGTGTTGGATTACAGTCCTCAGCAAGGCGACACAATTCCGGCGGACGACACCACAGCGGTCGCGCCCACGGCAGGAATTTGACGCGATGCCCGCCAGCAGGCCCGCACGACCATGAGGCCGCTTCAGGTGCTGCCGTCCGGCGTACCGAACGCGGCGCTGAAGTGCGCGATGGCCTGCGGGTTGGCCAGCGCGTCCCGGTTCTTGACCGGGCGGCCGTGGATGGCCTCGCGCACGGCCAGCTCCGCGATCTTGCCGCTGATGGTGCGCGGGATGTCCGGCACGGCCAGGATGTGCGCCGGCACGTGGCGCGGGCTGACGTTGCTGCGGATGGCATCGCGCAGGCGCTTTTTGAGGGCATCGTCCAGCGCCACGCCGTCCGCCAGGCGCACGAACAGCACCACCTCCACGTCGTCGCCGATGTCGTGGCCGACGGCGACCGCCTCGAGCACCTGCGGGTGGCGTTCCACCTCGCGGTACAGCTCGGCGGTGCCGATGCGCACGCCGCCGGGGTTCAGCACCGCGTCCGAGCGGCCGTACACCACCATGCCGCCACGCGCGTTCAGCGCCACATAGTCGCCGTGACACCACACACCGGGAAACTTCCCGAAGTACGCCGCCCGGTAGCGGGCACCGTCGGGATCGTTCCAGAAGCCGACCGGCATGGACGGAAACGGCTGCACGCACACCAGCTCGCCCTTCCCGCCGAGCAGCTCGTGCCCGGCCTCGTCGTACACACGCACCGCCATGCCCAGCGCGCGCGCCTGCAACTCGCCGCGGTACACCGGGCCGATGGGGTTGCCGGCGATGAAACAGCCGCAGATGTCCGTGCCGCCGCTGATGGACGCCAGCAGCAGGTCGGCCTTTACGTCCCGGTACACATAATCGAAGCCCTCCGGCGCCAGCGGCGAGCCGGTCGACAGCAGCGTGCGCAGGGCCGACAGGTCATGCGTGTGCGCCGGCCGCACACCGGCCTTCTCGGCCGCCGCCAGATACTTGGCGCTGGTGCCGAACACCGTCACCCGCTCCTGCTCGGCAATGTCGAACAGCTCCGCCGGGCGCACGAACGGCGCGCCGTCGTACAGGATCAGCGTGCAGCCGCTGGCCAGCGCGCTGGCCAGCCAGTTCCACATCATCCAGCCGGTGGTGGTGAAGTAGATCAGCCGGTCGGCGCGCTTCAGGTCCGTGTGCAGCACGTGTTCCTTGCGGTGCTGCAGCAGCGTGCCGCCGGCACCGTGCACGATGCCCTTGGGCACGCCCGTGGTGCCGGACGAATACAGCACGTACAGCGGGTGGTCGAACGGCAGCGGCATGAAGGACGGTTCGGTCCCCATGTGCCGCCCGAGCAGCGCATCCCAGTCGTGCAGCGCCACCGGCGCCGTCTGCACGCGCCACGGCCCGTACGGCACCGCCACCACCTGCCGCACCGTCGGCAGGCCGGCGAGGATTTCCGCCACCGCGGCGCGGCGGTCCTGCGCCTTGCCGTTGTAGTGATAGCCGCCGCAGACGAACACCACCTTCGGCCCGATCTGCCCGAAGCGGTCCAGCACCGCGCCGGCGCCGAAATCCGGCGAGCACGACGACCACACCGCCCCCACACTCGCCGCCGCCAGCATGGCGACCATCGCCTCCGGGATGTTCGGCAGATAGCCCGCCACCCGGTCGCCCGGCTGCACGCCGAACGCCCGCAGCGCCGCCGTGAGCGCGCCCACCTGCGCGGCGAGCTGGGCATAACTCAGCTCGCGCCGTGTGCCGGTCTCGTCGCGGAACACCAGCGCCGGATGGTCGTCCCGCCAGCGCAGCAGGTTCTCGGCAAAGTTGAGCGTGGCGCCCGCAAACCAGCGCGCGCCCGGCATGCGGTCCGCATCCTCCAGCACCGCCCGCGCCGGCGCGTGGTGAACGATGCCGCAGAACGCCCACACCGCCTGCCAGAACGCCGCCGGCTGCGCCACCGACCATTCGTAGAGCCGCGCGTAATCCGCGCCCGGCCGGTAGCGGGCGATGAAGGCACTCAGATTGGCGTCCGCGATGCGCTGCGCGGACGGCTGCCACAGGGGGTTATCGCTATCGGTCATGACCGCAACCTTCAGAAGAGGATGAACAACTCCGTCCCGAAAATTCTTCATCTCGCCGCAGCGGGCGCGCCCGCACCACGCCGCATGTATCAGGGACTTGGGCCCGCGCGCCGTGCCGGAGCAGCCCTGCCCCGTCCGGCGGCTGCCAGAAACGAAAACGCCCGCGTTTTCGCGTGAAAACGCGGGCGCCGGGAACGGCAGGACAGTCGCTAGAAGGCGCGGTGCGAGCCGTCGCAAAACGGCGGCGTGGTGGTGCGCTTGCAGCCACACCAGGCCAGTGTGGCCTTCTCGGCCACCGTGTGCTCCAGCGGCATGAAAGCGGTGCCCTTGTGCGCGCCGTCACAGAACGGCTGATCACCCGACCTGCCACAGGCACACCACCAATAGGTACCGGGCTCGGTTTCCTCGACATAGGGCCCCTTCTGGGCCATGAGCGGTTCGGCCATGCGTTGCTCCTTCATGCGGTGGGAACAGGTACCGGCGGCGCGCCGCCAGGCCCGATCAGACACCCCGCCCCACGCGCGTGTCAATCGCCGCCCTGCCCGCTGGCACAATATCGCGCCATGAACACCCCCTCCCCCGCCCCGCTGTCGCGTCGCCTGTCGGTGGCGCCGATGATGGACTGCACGGACCGCCACGCGCGGTATCTGCATCGCCTGCTTTCGCGCTGCACGCTGCTGTACACCGAGATGGTCACCGCCCAGGCACTGCTGCGCGGCGATCCGGATTACCTGCTCGCCTACAGCCCGGCCGAGCATCCGGTGGCGCTGCAGCTGGGCGGCAGCGACCCGGCGCAGCTGGCGCAGGCGGCGCGCATCGGGGTGGACTTCGGGTATGACGAGATCAACCTCAACGTCGGCTGTCCGTCGGACCGGGTGCAGTCGGGGCGCTTCGGCGCGTGCCTGATGGCCGAACCCGCGCTGGTCGGCGAGTGCGTGGCGGCCATGCAGGCGGCAGTGGCCGTGCCGGTCACGGTGAAATGCCGCATCGGCATCGACCGCACGGACCGCGACCAGGACTTGTTCGACTTTGTCGAGAGTGTGGCCGCGGCCGGCTGCCGGCACTTCACCGTGCACGCGCGCAAGGCCTGGCTGGATGGCCTCTCACCGCGCGAGAACCGCGAGATCCCACCGCTGCGCTACGAGACCGTGTACCGCCTGAAACGCCTGCGGCCGGAACTGGAAATCGTCATCAACGGCGGCATTACCGACCTCGACCAGGCGCTGGCGCACCTCGGGCACGTGGACGGGGTGATGATCGGCCGCGCCGCCTATCACTCGCCCTGGCTGCTGGCCGACGTTGACCGGCGCATTTTTGGCGCCGCCACGCCCCCGCCCGAGCGCGCGCAGGTGCTGGCGCAATACATCGGGTACATGGACCACCAGCTCGGCGCCGGCACGCCGATCACCGCGCTGACGCGCCCGCTGCTGGGGCTGTTCCAGGGCCAGCCCGGCGCCCGTGCCTGGCGCCGCACGCTCAGCACGCCCGACACGGCGCGTGATCTTGGACGCGTGTGGGCCGCGGCGCAGCATGTGCTGGAGCCAGGCCAGTTGGCCGGGACCTGCGCTGCGTGAGGCAGTAGCACCGTCGCCAGACGCGTCACTCAGACGCCTCGACCCGAGGGCGGGCCTCTGGTACCGCCACATTCGCCCCGGCGGCGGGCCTTCCGGCCGACGCCCGCTCACGGGCCACAGACCGATCAGGCGCCGCTTTCGCGCAGCAGCCGGTCGACCATGGCCTGGTACTGCCCGCGCCGCGGCGTGAAGTAATGCAACTGGCGCGACAGGAACGGATCGCCGGCAAAGAAGATCTCGTAGATCTCCTGCCGACCGCCGAATTCGCCGGCCACCGCGTCCCAGGCCAGCTTCATCACCTGCACCCGCTCGCGGGCGCTGGCCTGCTCGTTGCCAAGGAACTGTTCAAGATCGCCGGCCGTGGCCGGGTTGTCGAAGTCGGCCTCGGTCGCCGTCATCACCAGGCTCGAACTGCCCATCAGACGGATCAGCTCGTTGACCTTGGTGTTCACCTCGGGCAGGAAAAACCGCAGCATCGAGATCCCGACCATGCCACGGCTCGGCGAGGCGAACAGCGACGCCGTCTCGCGTGCCACGTCCTCCAGCACGAAGCCGGGGTCGGTCTGCTTGGCGAACTCTTCCTGCGCGTGGACGACAAGTTCCCGGGCGCTGGCCTCGACCAGCCCATCGGCCAGTTCGTTCAGGGCCAGGAATTCACCCAGCAACTCCTGGTAGCGCGGCAGCGCACTGCGGCCGAGCACATCCGCCATCTTGCAGGCCAGACCGGTCATGAAGCGCAGCTTGGCCCGCCCGCGGGCGTTGGCCTGCAGCAGCAGGTAGCCGGGAAAGCTCGGGGCCATCATGTTGTAGGCCACGATGTCGCGGTAGATGAACACCCGCTCCCAGGGCACCAGCACGTTGTCGAACACGGCCAGCGCGTCACCCTCGTCGAAGCGTTCGGCGAGCGGCCGGTCGTAGCGGCTGCCGCCGCGGGCGTAGCTCTCGCGGGCGATGAACTTGAGACCCGGCGTCGCCACCGGCACGGCGAAGCACAGGGCATAGTCCTCCTCGCCCGGCCGGCGCGGCATGAACGGACCGACCCAGATTTCGTTGCTCACCGGCGCCAGCGTGGACAGCATGCGTGCGCCGCTGACGACGATGCCGGCGTCGGTCTCGCGCACCACCTTCAGCGCCCGCTGGGCGGACAGGTCCTTGCCGTAATCGCGCTTCGGATCGACCAGCGTGTGGGTGAGACAGATGTCCTCGTCGCGGCAGTATTCCCAGTAGCGGATGGCGTTGTCGGCAAACGCCCTGTCCCGGTGGCCCAGCACGTGCGGGGCAATCACCGCCGCATCGGTGACAAAGGCGTTCATGAAGTCCGGCAGGCGGCCCATCAGGCCGTAGGTCGCTTCCTTGCGCGCCGACTCGCCGCGCAGGCGCTGCTGCACCTGGTCCCAGGTGCGCGCCGGCAGGAAGGAATTGCTGACCGGCCGGCCATCCTTCGGCGAAGGGTAGGTGTAGTCGGCCTGCAGGTCCGGCTGGTGGAAGGCGTCGTAGTGCGCGCCGATGCTGGCGAGGATGCCGGCCAGCGGCACGTGGCGGGTGACGTCCGCCACGCGTTCCCCGCCGATGTACAGCGCGCGGTCGTCACGAAGGCTCGCAATGTACTGCGCGCCGGTGCGTATGCCCATGAGCGGCCCCTCCTCCCTCACCGGCCTTCGCTGCGAGACCGTGGCGGAGGGTTTTAGCCCGTGGCAGCCCCCTGACGCAAGCGGTACGCGCCTGCCTCAGCCACCGAGCCAGAGTGCCGCGCGATAGGCGACGAACGCCGCCAGATACGCCAGGGCAAACAGGTAGCCGGCCGTCAGGGCGGCGACGCGCCAGCTGTTGGTCTCGCGACGGATGACCGCCAGGGTGCTCAGGCACTGCGGCGCGAACACATACCAGACCAGCAGCGACAACGCCGTGGCAAGGCTCCAGTCCTGGGCGATCAGCGGCGTCAGCGTGCCGACCGTGTCCTCGCCGGCCGCCGACAGGGCGTAGACCGTGCCCAGCGCACCGACCGCCACTTCGCGCGCCGCCAGACCCGGCACCAGGGCGATGCTGATCTGCCAGTTGAAGCCGATGGGCTCGAACACCACCGCCAGCGCGCGCCCCAGGGTGCCGGCCAGGCTGTACTCGATGGCCGGCCCGACCGCGCCCGCCGGCGGCGCCGGGAAGCTCGCCAGGAACCACATCAGCACGGTCAAGGCCAGGATGATGCCGCCGACACGCCGCACGAACACCACCACCCGCTGCCACAGCCCGATGGCGATGTTGCGCAGCACCGGCCAGTGGTAGTTCGGCAGCTCCATCATCAGCGTGCGCACCTGGCGCCGCGCGGTCAGGCGCTTGAGCACCCAGGCCACCGTCAGCGCGCCGAGAATGCCGGCCACATACAGTGCCAGCAGCACCAGCCCCTGCAGTTCCAGCCCGCCCCATACCTCGCGGCGGGGAATGAACGCGCCGATCAGCAGCGCGTACACCGGCAGGCGCGCGGAGCAGGTCATCAGGGGCGCGATCAGGATGGTCACCAGGCGGTCGCGCGGGTTGGCGATGGTGCGCGCGGCCATGATGCCGGGAATGGCACAGGCGAAACTCGACAGCAGCGGGATGAACGAGCGCCCCGACAACCCCACGCCGCCCATCAGGCGGTCCAGCAGGAACGCCGCCCGCGGCAGGTAGCCGGATTCCTCCAGCACCAGAATGAAGAAAAACAGGATGACGATCTGCGGCAGGAACACCAGCACACCGCCGGCACCGGCAATGACGCCGTCGACAACCAGACTGTGCAGCCAGCCGTCGCCGAGCAGGGAGCCGGCGAGGCCACCGGCCCAGGCCGTGCCCGCCTCGATCCAGCCCATCGGTGCCTCGGCCCAGGCGAACACCGCCTGGAACACCAGGAACAGCACCAGACCCAGCAGCAGTGGCCCGGCCAGCGGGTGCAGCACCACCTGATCGATGCGGTCGCTGACCAGGTGCGGCATCGTTTCGTTCAATCCCACGCGCTCGAGAATGGCGCGTACGGCGGCGTGATCGCCGCGCGGATCGACCTCGGCACCGGGGGCCGCGTCTTCACCGTAGGACGGCTTCGGCCAGGCTGCCCGGTCGCTCAGCAGCGCCCGCAGCGCCGCGGCGCCGTCGGGCTTGACGGCGACGGTGGGAATGACCGGCACGCCCAGCTCCCGCTCCAGGGCCGCGGCATCCACCGTGATGCCACGGCGGGCCGCCAGATCGACCATGTTCAGCGCCACCACGCACGGCAGGCGCAGGCGCTTGACGGCCAGCACCAGGCGCAGGTTGCGCCGCAGGTTGGTGGCATCGACCACGCACACGATCAGGTCCGGCCGCTTCTCGCCCACGGCGCGCCCGTAGAGCACATCGGCCGTCACCCGCTCGTCCGGCGAGCGCGGGTTCAGGCTGTAGGCGCCGGGCAGATCCAGCACCCGCACGTCCTTGCCCGAGCCGGCCGTGAATCGGCCTTCCTTGCGCTCGACCGTCACCCCGGCGTAGTTGGCGACCTTCTGCCGACTGCCGGTGAGCCGATTGAACAGTGCGGTCTTGCCGCAGTTGGGGTTGCCCAGCAAGGCCACCAGGGGGTCGGCATGCTGGAAATGCAGGACCGCCTCTTTGTTCACGACGTTCACGATGCGGCCTCGACCAGCACGCAGGCCGCTTCGGCCCGACGCAGCGCAAAGGTGGAGGCACCGACGCGGACCACCAGCGGATCGCCGCCGGGCAGGCCGCGCGCCAGCAGGCAGACCGGCTCCCCCGGAATGAAGCCGATTTCCTCCAGCCACAGACGCCATTCCGGCAGTTCCGCTGGCACCTGGATGTCGACGACATGCATCGGCTGGTTCAGATCGAGTCGGTCGAGCGTGACCGCTGGCGAGACGTTGTGAAAGTCGCTCATGACGGTGTCGGGTGGCGGGCGCGGAAACCGCGGGCATCGCGGTCAAGCGCCGAACAGGTCGGAAAGTTAATGATAACGATTATCAGAAACGTCTGCCTTCATGCCAACGCTGCCTGCGCAGCGATGACCCAGACACCGGAGCGCCGGGGCCCGGCGCCTGCTTCTCGACGGGAGCCTGCACCAGCTGCCCACGCCGGAAAACGCCCTGCGCCGGCAGCCGGTAACGCTCAGGCGACCTGCGCGGCGCGCACCTGCGGGCGCAACCTGCGATGCATGTCGCGCAGCAGGGATTCGGTGGTTGCCCAGTCGATGCACGGGTCGGTCACCGACACGCCGTAGCGCAACTGCGACAGGTCCGCCGGAATCGGCTGGTTGCCGGCTTCGAGGTTGCTCTCCAGCATCAGGCCGACGATGGAGCGATTGCCCTCCAGCATCTGACTGACACAGTTCTCGAGCACCAGGCCCTGCAGTTCGGGCTGCTTGTTGCAGTTGGCGTGGCTGCAGTCGACCACGATGTTCTGCGGCAGCTTGGCCTTGGCCAGCGCCTGTTCGCACAGCGCCACGGCGACCGAATCGTAATTCGGCCGGTCATGACCGCCGCGCAGCACCAGGTGGCCGTACGGATTGCCGCGGGTGCGGATGACCGCCGACTGCCCCTGCAGGTTGATGCCCAGGAAACTGTGCGGGCTGGCCGCCGATTTCATGGCGTTGATCGCCACTTCGATGCCGCCGTCGGTGCCGTTCTTGAAACCGACCGCCGTCGACAGGCCGCTGGACATCTCGCGGTGGGTCTGCGACTCGGTGGTGCGCGCGCCGATGGCGGTCCAGGTGATCAGGTCGTGCAGGTACTGCGGCATGATCGGGTCGAGCGCTTCGGTACCGGCCGGCAGACCCATGTCGGCCAGCTCCAGCAGCAGCTCGCGCGCCTTGCCGACGCCTTCCTCGATGTGGAAGGAGTCGTCCATGCGCGGGTCGTTGATCAGGCCCTTCCAGCCGGTGGAGGTGCGCGGCTTCTCGAAGTACACGCGCATGATCACCAGCAGCGTGTCCTTGACCTCCTGCGAGAGCGCCTGCAGGCGACGCGCGTAGTCGCGTGCGGCGTCCAGGTCGTGGATGGAGCACGGGCCGACCACCACGAAACGGCGCGGGTCGCGCCGGTCCAGGATGGCCTGCACCGCGGCGCGACCTTCCAGCACGGTGCGCTCGGCGGCGGGTGTCAGCGGCAGCCGGGCACGCACCTCGGCCGGGGTCGGCATGAGCTGCTGCTCGACGACATTGATATTGGTCAGCTTGTCCATGGGCGCTCGGGCGATCGCATAAGTCAAAGGCGGCCGCCGATTGTAAAGGCTGCGCGCCGATGCTGCCGACGCCGGCGCCGACGGGCGGCGCGCTGGCCACGTCCAGGCGCGAGGCGGGAGGCACCCGAAAAACACGACGCCCGGGCGGAGCCGGGCGTTTTCGTGCAAGCGATGGTGGGCGATGCTGGGATCGAACCAGCGACCCCTACCGTGTGAAGGTAGTGCTCTACCGCTGAGCTAATCGCCCCCTGAGCTGGACCGTGCGTGCCGTTCCAGGGGCGCGGATTGTAGGCGGCCGGCCGGTGGCGGTCAATCATCCGGCACGGGCGCCGGACGGCCGCCGCTACAATAGGCGCCCCACGCCGCCAGCCCCCGACCGGTGCCGCCGTGACGGCGC
>OBIY01000836.1_pt1 | contig 10634 bp, 7 predicted proteins | sample 1519841 | NCBI WGS metagenome assembly OBIY01 (sample SAMN03019774, study PRJEB22545) | beach sand metagenome | biome: beach; feature: sea beach; material: beach sand | place: USA: Municipal Pensacola Beach, FL | collected 2010-07-30 | depth 30-40 cm m
CGGCCATGATGCGAATCCCCCGGCTGCCGATCAGGCCGCGCTTGAGCGGCTGGCGCTCTGGTGCATCCGCTACACCCCCTGGGTCGCAAGCCAGCCGCCGGACGGGCTGTGCCTTGACATGACCGGCGGCGCGCATCTTTTCGGCGGCGAGGCGGCACTGACGCAAACGCTGCAGGATCAACTTGCCCGGATGGGACTGGCGAGCCGTATCGCCATCGCCAAAACCATCGGCGCGGCCTGGGCGCTGGCCCGGCATGGCACAGACAGCATCATCATCGCCCCGGATGGACAAACCGCCACCGCCCTTGCCCCGCTGCCTGTCAACGCCTTGCGCATCACCATGCAGCAGGCAGAAAGGCTTGAACAAGTCGGCCTTAAAACCATCGGCGCATTGCTTGGCAAACCGCGCGCGCCACTTGCCGCACGCTATGGCATGACGCTCGTGAACCGTCTCGATCAGGCGCTTGGCCAGAAAGGGGAAACGCTTTCCCCGATTACCGCACCGCCTGATTACCGCACCTATCTGCAGTTTCCCGAACCGCTGCTGCTGCTCGATCAGATCCGGCAGGCGCTGGCACGGCTCGCGCAACCGCTTTGCGATACCCTGCGCACAGACGGGATCGGCGCACGCGCCTTTACCCTGTCGCTTTATCGGGTGGACGGACATGTCAGAACTATTCCGCTGCGCACCGGAAGTTTATGTCGTGATACGGATCATCTTTGCCGGCTGTTCGCAGAAGCATTGAACCGGCTGCAGGAAGATTACGATGCGGGCTTCGGGATCGAACATATCGTCCTCAACGCCTTTGCCACCGAAACCGCCCGGCATCGCCAGCCCCGGCTTGATGACGGCCCGGCCACAGAGGATGCGGCGGCATTCAGGCTGCTGCTCGATCGGTATGGCAATCGGCTGGGGTTTGAAAATATCCACCGACCGCTGCCGCAACACAGCCACATCCCTGAACGCGCCGAACAATGGCGCCCCCTGTCATATGCGGGTGGCAAGACCGAATGCTGGCGTGACTTTGTGCAGCATCTGCAGGGCGGGGATTTTCCCGGTCGCCCCATTATCCTGCTGCCCCGACCCGAACCTGTTGCCGCCATTGCCGCCGTGCCCGATGGCCCACCCCTGCGCTTTGAATGGCGACGGCTTGAACACCGGGTACATAAAGCCGAAGGGCCCGAACGGATCGCCCCGGAATGGTGGGGCCGCCCGCGCGCCCAGGCCGCCCTGACGCGGGATTATTTCCGGATCGAGGATGTGCAGGGCTATCGCTTCTGGCTGTTCCGGCTCGGGCTTTACGAACGCGGGGAGAACCCGCGCTGGTTTCTGCACGGTATTTTCTCATGACAAGGCAAGAGATATCCCCCGCCGAAGCGGAATTCGTCGAACTTGCGGTTTGCAGTAATTTCAGCTTTCTGCGCGGCGCCTCGCATCCCGAGGAGCTGATCGTCCAGGCCAAAAGGCTTGGCTACCGCACGATCGCGCTGGCCGACCGTAACAGCGCCGCAGGACTTGTGCGCGCGCATGTCGCCGCCCGGCGCGAGGGGGTCCGCCTTCTTCCCGGGGTGCGGCTGGTACTTGCCAACGGCTTTACCTGCCTCTGCTTCCCACAAAACCGCGCCGCCTATGGCAGATTGACGCAATTGCTGAGCTGTGGCAATCGCCGCGCCGAAAAGGGCGACTGCATACTTTATCCCGATGATCTTGCCGCCCTTTCGCCCCTTAACCCCCCAGCCCATGACCAGATTTTTATCGCCCTGCCCCCTGCCGTGCCGGATGCGGCATTCGAACACGAGCTGAAAACGCTTGCGCGCCGTTTTCCCGGCCATGTCTATCTGGCCATCACCCGGCTTTATCAGGGTAATGATGAGCGGCGCATGGCAAAACTTTCCGCGCTTTCCGCCGCTTGCGACACCCCGCTTGTCGCAAGCAACGATGTGCATTTCCACAGTCCCGAACGCCGCCCGCTACAGGATGTGCTGAGCTGTATCGCGATGCGCTGCACAATTGCGGAGGCGGGGTTGCGGCTTGCCGCGAATGCGGAACGCCATCTCAAACCACCCGCTGAAATCCATCGTATATTCGCCGGGTTCGAGCATGCAGTTACGCGCACGGGGGAGATTGCCGCGCGCTGTCACTTCAGCCTTGATGAACTTGCCTATGAATATCCCGACGAGCCGAGCGGGGAAAGCGCCACCCCGCAGGCCGAGCTTGAGCGGTTGAGCTGGATCGGCGCAGCGCAGAAATGGCCCGCGGGCATCCCCCATAAGGTACGCCAGACCCTTGCGCATGAGCTGCGACTGATCGGTGAGCTTGATTACGCCCCCTATTTTCTGACGGTGAACGATATTGTGCACTTTGCGCGCGGCCGGGGGATTTTATGTCAGGGGCGCGGCTCGGCGGCCAATTCTGCCGTTTGCTATTGCCTTGGTATTACCGCTGTTGATCCGACCAAAATCGATTTGCTGTTCGAACGGTTCATTTCCGCTGAACGCAACGAGCCGCCCGATATCGATGTGGATTTCGAACATGAGCGCCGCGAAGAGGTGATCCAGTATATCTATGCCAAATATGGCCGCCACCGGGCGGGCATTGCCGCAACCGTCATCACCTATCGCACGCGCAGCGCGGTCCGCGATGTCGGCAAGGTGATGGGATTGTCACAAGATACGCTGAGCGCGCTGGCAGGCGGTGTGTGGGGCCGCTCCTCACGCGGCATCGATAATGACCGGCTGCGCGAACTCGGCCTTGATCCGCGCGATGTCACGCTGCGGCAGACGCTGCTGCTTGTCAGTGAGCTGATTGGTTTTCCACGCCATCTGTCGCAACATGTCGGTGGCTTTGTGATCACCCGCGGGCCGCTTGACGCGGTGGTGCCGATCGCCAATGCCGCGATGCCGGACCGTACCTATATCGAATGGGACAAGGACGATCTTGACGCGCTCAATATTCTCAAGATCGATATTCTGGCGCTTGGCATGCTGAGCTGTATCCGCAGGGCCTTCAGCCTGATTGCCGCCCATTATGGCAGGCCCCTGACGCTTGCCACCGTCCCCACAGAGGATCCGCGGGTTTACGATATGATCTGCAAGGCCGATACGATCGGCGTTTTCCAGATCGAAAGCCGCGCGCAAATGTCCATGCTGCCGCGCCTGAAGCCGAGGAATTTCTATGACCTGGTGATCGAGATCGCGATTGTCCGTCCCGGCCCGATCCAGGGGGACATGGTGCATCCCTATCTGCGGCGGCGCGCAAGAAGCGAGCCGGTCACATTCCCCTCCGAGGAATTACGCAATGTGCTTGGCAAGACATTGGGGGTGCCGCTGTTTCAGGAACAGGCCATGAAGATCGCCATCGTCGCGGCGGGCTTTACCCCGGGGGAGGCGGACCGGCTGCGCAAGGCGATGGCAACCTTCAAGCGCACGGGACAGATTGGCGATTTCCGGACGAAATTCATCACCGGCATGATAGAAAATGGCTATCAGCGGGACTTCGCCGAACGCTGCTTCCGGCAGATCGAGGGATTTTCGGATTACGGCTTTCCCGAAAGCCATTCCGCAAGCTTTGCCTTGCTGGCCTATGTATCAAGCTGGCTGAAATGTTTCTATCCGGATGCTTTTGCCTGCGCCCTGCTCAATTCGCAGCCGATGGGATTTTATTCCGCCTCCTCGATCATTCGCGACTTTCGCGATCATGGCGGCATCGCGCACCCCCCCGATATCAATTTTTCGGACTGGGATAACAGTTTGACGAAAGATACGAACCAGCCGCATCCCACAGCCGAAAGGGGCGGGGGGTATGCGCTACGGCTCGGCTTTCGCCAGATTTCGGGGTTTCGGGAAGAGGAGGCGCAGCGTATCTGCGCGGTGCGCGACAAGGGCTTTGACAGCGTACGGGATTTTTACTTTCGCACGGGTTTTGCCGTCGCCACCCTCGAACGGCTGGCGGCGGCCGATGCCTTCCGATCCATCGGGCTTGACCGGCGCGATGCGCTATGGGCGGTTCAGGGGCTTGGCGCACCCACGGGGGAACGCAGCGCTATCGAGGATTTGCCGCTTTATGCGCATGCGATGGATGCGCAATCAGGCGGGCTTCAGAAAGAAGCCGAGATCGCCCTGCCGCCCATGAGCCTTGGCGAGCATGTGGTGCAGGATTATCGCAGCCTGCGTCTGTCGCTGAAAGCGCATCCGGTCGGCCTGTTGCGGAGCGAGCTGACAGCGCGCGGCATGGTAACTGCCCGTCAGCTGGCGGATTATCCGGCCGATCGCATGGTCGCGATTGCCGGGCTTGTCCTGGTGCGGCAGCGACCGGGCACCGCAAGCGGCGTTATCTTTGCAACGCTTGAGGATGAAACCGGCATCGCCAATGTGATCATCTGGCCCAAACTGTTCGAGCAGAATCGCAGAACGGTGATCGGTGCGCGTTTTCTCGGGGTGCGCGGCGTTTTGCAAAAAGCAGAATCTGTCATTCATATCATCGCGCGGACACTAACTGATCTGACGCCCGAGCTTGACAGCCTGACCGCACCGGCAAACACACCCGGAAAGAACACAACCCGTAATGTCCTGCCCAAGGGCCGCAACTTTCATTGAATGCCCGCGCAGAACGGGAAGGGCCTAGCCAAGTGGCGCGGTTTCCGGGCGATCGCCGGCGATTTCCTGCGCTGCCATAATGTCCTGCGCCGCCACAGGGGCGATGATCGGAGGGATGACCGGGGCACTGTCTGCCACCGGCACAGGATCCGCGCCCTGCACCGGCCATTTAACCGGGCTGACCCGGCGTTTGCGCGGTGCCGAAAAAGCGGCAGCGATCTGCCGGGCGGCGAGTGGTTTCCAAGCGTACATGCGAAAGCCCCGAACCAGAATTTCCATCTGAATGCAATCATAACTGCAAGTCAGTGTCAATTGCATAAATCGGGTTGCGGCAAGGCAGGACCGCCCCTCACATGGCGTGTGCGCCAAGCTCTGCAAAACCTTGACAGCCAGGGAGGAGCAGCCCACCCTAAACGCCGAGGAAAACTCGTATAAGAAATAAATAGCGCGCAGAATAGAGGGACAGGAAAATGACGCAGGCAATTCGGATCGACGAGGAAACGGGCCTTAAGGTTTTTAATACGCGCGCCGCAAAGGCGTCGGAAAAAATCGCGGGTAAAGGCTATTCGATCATCTCCGACGATGCGCTGAAAACCCTGCCCGAACCGCCAGCGGGGGCCGTATTCAACGCACAAGAACAGGCAAAATACCGCGCCTACAAGGAAGAGCGGCGGGGCGCGGCCGACTATATGTCGATGGAAGGTGAATTTTCGCGCTACCTTGAAGATGTCTATTCAGGCCCGCGGATCGAACGCGAGGCGCTGACCGACGAATGTGAGATTCTCATCATCGGTGCGGGGTTTGCCGGGCTTTTGCTGTGGCACAAGCTCAAAAGCGCGGGCTTCACCGATATTCGCTTTTGCGAGAAAGGCGGCGATGTCGGCGGCACCTGGTACTGGAACCGCTATCCCGGCGTGGCCTGCGATGTGGAATCCTATTCCTATCTGCCACTGCTTGACGAGATGGGCTATGTCCCCTCGATGAAATTCGCCTCCGGGTTCGAGATCCTCGAATATTGCCAGTCGATGGCCCAGGATACGGGTTTTTACGATCATTGCCTGTTCCATACGACCGTCGAAGAAACTGAGTGGGACGAGGCGGCGGGCCGCTGGACCGTGCGCACGGACCGGGGCGATGCGATGCGCGCGCGCTTTGTCATCCTCGCCAATGGTATCCTCACCACGCCAAAGCTTGCGCGGATCAAGGGGATGGAAAGCTTTGAGGGCGAATCCTTCCACACATCGCGCTGGAACTATGACATTGAGCTTGAAAACAAGCGCGTCGGCATCATCGGCACCGGCGCAACGGCGGTACAGGTCATCCCCGAAATCGCCAAGGTGGTGAAGGAGCTCTATGTTTTCCAGCGCACCCCCTCGACCATCGATGTGCGCGATCAGCGCGAAACGACACAGGAGGAGCGTGAAGCCTGGGCGCATGAGCCGGGCTGGGCCCGCGCGCGGCGCGCCCGGTTTGACCGGATTTCCGAAGGCCGCACCGCGATCAAGGCGAATGACGATTATCTGTCGGGCAAAGTCAGCCACTTCAAGGAACGCAAGGAACATGCGACCAAGCTCAGCATGGAAGAGCTTGTTCAGAAGCAGCTTGAAACGAATTTCCGGATCATGGAACAAATCCGCGCCCGGGTCGATGCGATCGTCGAAGATCCCAAGACAGCGGCCGCGCTCAAACCCTATTATCCCTATGGCTGCAAACGCCCGACCTTCCATGATGAGTTTTTGCCGACCTTCAACAAGCCGCATGTGACCCTGGTCGATACCGCACCCACCGGCGTCAGCGAAATCAATGCACGCGGGGTGGTGCATGACGGCAAGGAATATCCCCTCGATGTGCTGATCTATGCGACCGGATTTGAATGGATGGCGACCGCCTCTTTCAACATGATCACCGGACGCGAGGGCATCACGCTCAAGGAAAAATGGCAGAAGGAAGGGGTCAAAACCTTCCTTGGCCTGCACAGCCACGGCTTCCCGAACCTTCTCATCGTTTCCGGGCCGCAAGGCGGGGGCGGCAGTTTCAACTTCACCACCGCGATCGAGGTGCATGCGGATTATGTGGTGTGGTTGATGAAAACCATGCGCGAACGCGGCGCTAAGACCGTCGATGTCAAGAAGGAGCCAGAGCTTGCCTATGCGGAACATTGCCGCGAGGCGGATATCCGCACCCAGCCGCTGCGCGACTGCATCTCCTACTATAATGGCGAAGGCAATGCGGATGCGGGCAGCCTCGCCTATTATGGCGGTAGCCAGTGGCACAAAATCGCCGCCAAGGCGCAAGGATCGCTCGACCCTTATATTTTTGACAATGCCGAAAGCTGAACATTAGCTGACAGCAATCGGGCACACCGGTACATGAGGCCGGTGTGCCACGACATATCGGGTGAATTCGACGCGGCGACAGGCCCGCATCCCTTCTCCGCTCACTGTAATCAGGATTGCAAGCCTTGTGCTTCCACTTGTGCTTGCAAAGCCCCGATGACATGCGGTCTGGCGCTACCTAGTCGTCGCCGACAATATTAGTTCGGCCTTGATGCGGATTATGCGGTGGCGATTGCGCCGCGTGGAATGCGACATAAAAACGTACCGGACCTTGCGGCACCACCATATGCTCTTCTTCGGGTCGCACCAGACCAGGCTGTTCGGGGGTCAGAATCTGTTCCTCGCGAGCGGCAGTTCGGCGATATAATAACTTTCCCTGAACGACATGGATAAGCGCCCAGACACCTGGCTTCGTGCTATGCGCGCGCCGCAATCCATCTGGCATCGACGTCTCATCGAATTCCGCTGTTCGCTTATATTCTGTAACGTTGTTTGGTAACCTGTCGTCACGCATCCTGCCTCCGATGGGCGCTACCGCCCGATCACACAAGCTGATCAGCCGCCGTCAGCTTATCAGCAAAGCCATGATTGACATCGCGGTGATTTGCCTCATCCGCCCGGATGGCGATCACCACATCGCGCAAATCCGCGTCGTCGGGCATCTGCCAATAGTCGCGGGCAATCTTTGGCGCCGCGATATTCGGATGCACGCCCGCCTCGATCTCATGAAGATATTCTGTATAGCTGACGATTGCCTCCTCCTCAAAATATCCCACGACCCGGTGCGCCGTACGCGCAGAGATCAGATAAAGAAGGAAAAAGGCATTATAGAAAACCCCCTGCACCACCAGGACGAGCACACGCTCGAACTTGGTTGGCTGAGCGATTTCAATGAACGTCATCAGATGCATGCGCTCATTCTCCGCCTCATCCATCAATGTGCGGATCCAGCCGTGATCGTCACGCATATGACGAAGGCATTTGAGATGGTTCAAGGTCGCGCCAACCATCCCCGGCACCGCGGCAACCGTTTCCAGGACAACGGCACGGTGACCGTAGCGCCCCGCAAAGAAAACGTCCGCAAAGAAGCGCAAGGATTTTACAACACCAAAAGCAAACCGTTCAGCCACCCCTTTGGGCGTATGATGCAGGTTCAGGCTGATGTCGGCTTTTTCTTCCATCAAGAACCTTAATCCGGCTGTTTCGCCCTTTCTTCTCCAGAGGATGGCGCCGCGGTGCGCAGATAGCGCGCGCCGGGTTTCAGCAAGACGCCGTTTGAGCCGGCAATCCCGATTTCAAGGCTTTGCGCGATGTGACGGGCGCGATCGATAAAATACGCGGCGGCAGGCGGCGGGCAAATCTCGCGCGCCGTCACCTCGAACAGCGCCAACCACCGGTCGAAATGCGCCGCATCCACCGGCAGGTCGAGATGCTTTTGCATCGGCGATCCGTGATAACGGCCTGAGTGCAACACAACCGAAGACCAGAAATCGCACATCCGCGCCAGATGCACATCCCAATTGCTAATGCGCTGATTGAAGATTGGCGCAAGCGTGGAATCATCCCTTACCCGCGCATAAAAGGCGTGGACGAGCGCCGCGATCATCCCATCGTCAATTCCCGTACGTGCGACAATCTCGGCAGTCGCGCGCGCCCGACGCGATGCGGCCTCGGTCTTGCTAATTCTGGACATCAATACCTCACTTCAGCGCTGAGCGCTGAGTTAAGACTTATCTGAAAACTTATGTCTTCAAAAACACGGTTTAAAGGGCAAGATTAGCATAATGCTGTTCATCTTGGCTGCCTTGCAGGCGGGACAATGCATGACTTGCTTTTTCGCAATAGGATCGAAACGACGAACTTGCCCGGTCCAGTTCATCCCCGCGCAGGCATTGCATCATCAGTCAATTTTGCTTCAGGTCGCTGGCTTTGAAGCGCGTGTTGGGCCGGGGCGCTTCTTCGGGCGGGCCGGCAAAGCACTGGATGATGTCAATCCAGCGGGTTGCGATATCGCCGGAAACGCGCAACTGCGTATCTTTCAGATGCCGGGTTTGCGCCGCCACCTGGCAGAATTGCGTGGCGCTACCTTCGATCAGATTGTCTGGTGAATGGGCATGCCATTCCCATATCGCACCCGAGGGCGCGGTGAGGCGGATCCTGGGCGCGGTGTCGGGCACGGGCAGCCCGCGATTGGCGAATGACCAGCCAAACGTATTGACCGCCAGCACGGCAATATTGTGTATCCGGTCCGTATCGACCCGTTCGGCGCCCAGCAGATCGTAAATCGCCTGGCCATGCGCCCAGCTTTCCATCAACCGTGCCGTGATGCTTGACCGCACGCTCATATCCGGGCCGACCCATTTGACGCGCATCTTGGGATCGGCGGCGGTAAAGCGGTCGGTCATCGCCTGACAGAAGCCATACCATTCCGACAGAAGGGCCTGACCGGCAAGATTTCCGCGCCACTCGCGCTCGAACGCAAGAAGGCTCAGCCCCTGACGCGTCGCCCTGCCAAGCGTCGCAATCATGTCCTGAAAGGCATTTTCATCGCATAATGACGCATCCGCAGCCCAGTTCCAGGCATGCAGATGGCCGATAATGTCATTGATGGTCCAGCCCTTGAACTGTGTCGGACGGTCAAAAGCGGTATCAGGAAGCGGCACGAGAAGCGCGTGCAAGGCGCTGCTTTCATCACAGAAATCCTTGGGCTGATCGAACATATCCTTTAGACCCACGACATGATCATATGCGGCACCGGGCAATAGATCATAAAGCCGGTCAGATGCATCTGCTTGTTCATCACATACCTTTCCTCCCAGGCCACAAAACCATTTTAGACCCAGATTGCCAATATGCTTATTCGATTGAGCGGCTGTTTGCCTGATGACTTCTGCGAAAAACTGTTTTGGTAATGGCGCAAACCCCTGTCGGGCGATCAGCTTCACGCGACCATAAAACTTTTGAGAAATTCGAAATTTGAAAGAAAGCAGCTGTACCTGCAGCATTAGCCAGAGCACGGAAAAGTGTTGTGGCAATAATATTTTCTTCACCCAACGCAGCATGTTCGTTAACATTGGCTAGCGTTGGGGGGCGGGATGATATGACAAGTGTTTATGAACTGAAATCGCGTTTTCAGAACTTGTTACGCCCGTTGACTGCTGCCCTTGCACACAAGGGTATAACTGCCAATCACGTCACAATATCTGCGTTGGTGCTGAGCATCATCTACGGCACATCACTCTGCTTGGGTTTTGCCGAACTTTGGATACTTTTACCGCTTTTTCTATTTATTCGTATGGCGATGAATGCAATTGACGGGATGCTCGCGCGTGAACATGACATGTCGTCAAAACTTGGCATGGCGTTAAATGAAACTGGCGACGTAGTCTCTGACACCGCGCTCACCATCCCATTTCTATTCTATGCACCGCATGCTGCATCGGCAATTTTAATATTTATCTTTATAGCTGTATTGACCGAATTTTGCGGAATATTGGCGCATATGATCAGTGGCAACCGCCGATATGACGGGCCGATGGGGAAAAGCGATCGTGCCGTAATAATGGGAATTTTAGGGTTTCTAATCGGGATCGGAGTTTCACTACAAACTTGGGTAGTATGGATATTTGCATCCATGGCCCTGCTTTGCCTGTACTCCTGCTTAAACCGTTTGCGACTGGCGAGTCGCAGTCAGGAGCAAAG
>OBIY01000837.1_pt1 | contig 10633 bp, 11 predicted proteins | sample 1519841 | NCBI WGS metagenome assembly OBIY01 (sample SAMN03019774, study PRJEB22545) | beach sand metagenome | biome: beach; feature: sea beach; material: beach sand | place: USA: Municipal Pensacola Beach, FL | collected 2010-07-30 | depth 30-40 cm m
AAATAATATCTATTATATCTTGATAAAATCTTTTGCAACTTTTTTAATATTTCCAACTTGAAATGAGGATGCTAAGTTTGTTTTAAATGTTGATACATAATAATTTGGGTAAAATTGTATACGAGTGCCATTTTTAAATGATACTAACACAGAGTTAACATCAATAGCGCTTAAATTCTTATATCTTGTGCAAAACTTTAAAGTTTTAACCAAATTAACTAATTTACCCGCGTGTATCAATGACATCTGCACAAAGCATAACTTCTTTGTAATTTTAATTTTGTTGAATAAATCAGTAAGATTTATGGATTCATGAAGAATAGCCATAATAGATATCTCATGCATAGATATGTGATATAACCCATTACGCAGTTTGTTTTTTGTATAAGGCTGAGATAATGGATAATATGCGGATGCATTAGCAGACTCAGATGAAAATCTAATGTGTTCTGGAAGTTGAGATAATTTTGGATATGATAATGTAAGTTCGTTTAATAGATAACTATGAAAAGCTTCTCGGGAAAGGATGGGCCACAAGTATTGAACAAACGATGAATATATTGATTTTTCCATAAATGTTTCCATTGGCTGATTAGTAATAAAGTCTCTTAGATCAAGCAAATATAGATATGGAATTTGTCTAATTCTGACAAAATCATGGATAGTCATAAATCTATCAAATGATCTGACTGTTGCGTTCTCTAATCTATTAAACATAGGAATACCATTTACAGTGCTTTTTGTTTCTCTGGCCTTCTTTATTTCTTTAATTGGGTCGATAATTATCATCTTCTCATCTGTGATTTGATAAGTTCCAATCGTATTATAGAATAAACACTGCGCAAACATGGGAATTCCTAAATGATTTTGAATACGCCATTTAAAATCTTCTATCGTGTCAAACGAGTAAACAACAGCTTGAGATTTTTTTGTCTTAACATGAGTGGAAGTTGTAGTACGCTCAACAGATTTACTACCAATAGCGATATTATCCTTAAGAATTTTATCTATTTCACTATCAATAATGGATTCTTCATCCATTTCAATATCAGCTCCACCGAGACGTTCTTTTTGAGATACATCTTGCAACAAATTGGGAAGTTTTCTTCTATGTCTAGGTTTGATCACACCTTCTGATTTTTTATCTATTGAAGCTCCTCCTCGTACTGTTGATGTTTTTGTCTGGAAGAGTACATCATTCTTTATATTGAACTTTGCATCCAGAACTTTTAGTTGTACCCTCATGATTAGGTATTAATAAAAACAACTTAATATAATTGGGATATCATATAGGTGTTTTGCTGATTACTATATCATTAGTATTTTTAATAATATGTATATACACCGAAAGTTGATTAATGGTTAATAAAGATATAAAGTAAAAAGTAGAAATATGGTTTTCGGAATTAACCCCAAAGATAGTGAAAAAGGTGCCAGTGGTGGGGATGGCGAAGTTCAGGAAATGGAGGAATTCGCTGCTTCCCAAAACCCCGGACCTTTGGTATTTGACAATGATTCATCTAGTTTTCTTGGAGCTGGAGGTAGCATGGGAATCACATTAAACACTGTGTTAGCATTCCTTGCTATTTTGATCATCTTGATTATTCTGTTTGTATGGATGACTAAACCACACTATGCTGAATCATGCTATGATATGGTAAAGAGAGCACTGTTAGGTGAGGACAGTTCGTCAATTAGTGTTGATGCTGAAGGATTTTACGGGGAAGGTTCCGCGTTAGCAGTAAATGAGACAAAAGGAAGTTCCAAACGGGGATTGTTTAAGGTTCACAAAAATGACGAACCCGAGGTAGTTCTTCTTAAGGAAAACTTCAGACGAAATGCTTTGGATAAAGTAGGCTGGAATGATTATTTGGCTAAACAAAATGTTGATGATCAATTGCGTTCTAACCACCGTGATTTTGTATATCACCAAAACATGCTTCGCACTCGTGGTGGTACAGCTTCTAATGCGGCCATCTTCTCACCAAGCGATGCTGTACCTTGGGTTGGCTTGCGTCGTCCCCAATATCATGTTGCCTTCCGTCCTGGTGCTCGATATGTACCAAGCGTTGATGCCACTCAATTGCCTGCTCCTAACCGTGGTGATACTATCGGAATTTAAGAATCGGATCTTCGTGTCGCTCTGCTCTACTTCGATCCATTCTTAAATTGGGATTTACAAAAAATAGATCAAAAAATATTTTTTGTAGTATTGGGTTTACTCATGTACCTCTTTTATGTTCTTATAAATAATAATCTAGGAATGGGCTGAAGTAGAGCGAAGCGAAACGAAGGTTTGATTCCCCCATGGGGGTTTGGGGGTTTACCCCTACCAACGATATTCTGGAAAACGTTGTTGATCATACTTTGCATTCCAGTAGTGGTATAACATACCAGGCTGACGATAGCTCTCCAACTGATTTCTTACAACTGGAATAAGTATTATAAGTAATATTATAACAACTAAAATAATAGTAAAGTCCATATTGATAAAATTGAATTGCTCTATGCGTATATTAGTATCAATAACTTTATGAGTAGTTTTACCCAATTATTGTATGAGTACCATGGAAAAAATATAATAAGTAAGCCATCCTTCAAGATTACCTTAGGATCAAAATCGCCCCGTAGGTACGTTTGTTCATTACGTATTGGGTATGAAAACTACTCGGGATCCGGTAAATCTAAGATTGAGGCAAAACATGATGCTAGCCAAAAAGCTATCGAATATTTGCAATTGCAAAAAAGACCAACAATCAAAGTAACTCGGCTCCAAGTGTACTTAGATAGCGATAAAATTAAAGGCAGCACATTAAAAAATATTATTTCCTTAATTGATGCTCAATTTAAATGTATGTTCTACTTAACCAAAAGTCCATTAAACATAGATGACCAATTATCCAACACATGTTATGTGCTTGACAAAACAGCAATGTACAGCCTATTGTACTCATCAGCTTCAGCAGGAAACAAAATAATAGTAATAACACCAAACCGAATTCATATCGGAAGTGATAACATAAAAAAATTCCTCCCCGGCAAACAAGTTTTTGAAAGCATAAAACAGTATATAAATCATCTACCATGAAAGTAAACATATATTTTTTTGCTCTTAGTCTCTACAAGATTGTGCATCGCTAGGTCGATCCCGGTTGAACTATAGTCCAACATAGTTTTGCTTTGCAAAGTAAGTTACAGGATACTTTCTTCTGATAGAACTATCCTCTAAATCCCATGTTCTTACTGGAACTTTAAGGTCCATATAAGGTTCTATCGTTAAGCAATATAGAAGAAGGATAATAAGTATTACAATTAGTGCTATAGCTATCATTATGATTTATCATGTATTATGAACTTGAATATTACTTAAGGGTCTGTTATAATACTGTCAATAAAAGTGATAGGTCTAATAAAGGTAACAACCATAGGTAATCTCCATCTCTGATTTCCATAATACAAAGCATATCCATCAAAAGGAGTAAGCGAATTACCTGTCATATCTACATTTATAGTAAACGTATCATTTGATACTTTCGTTATTTTATGGCCTCTTATATCTTGCAAGATGTTTTCTTCAGGTGTAGTTACATCAGCAATAGTTTGATAATTTTCAATAAACACTGTATCACCCGTAGACATACCATGTGGATTAGCAGTTTGAATTTGCAAAATAACCGGAGGACCAGCAATAAGAGTGAAAATAGCAGAGCTTTCTCCAAATCGGGGAAATTGAATAGCACGAATACCATCTAAAAACCTAAAATCAATATCAGAGAATGTACTAATGGCGGACCCAAATGTAAATGTATCAAATCCTGCTGCAGGTGTGAGCCTGATGCGGTTGCCAATCACCTCCTTATCAAAGAGAAAGTGAAATGAAAAGCCATTAGGCGATAAATGAGATTGAGCCTTAAGATTGTCAATGATAAGGCTCACTCTATCAGTATCAGAATTATCAATGCTATTCACATATGGAATATCAAACTGAGTGATTCTCATCTTCCTGACATTAGTAATTTCAGTAAACGATGATACTTTACCTGAGCCCCCGCCTCCAGTATCAGTAGTAACAGTAAATGAAAATATAGATACTGGAAATCCTCCTACCGATGCAAATCTGGAGTCAAATACAATAGGTGATGACATGTAAAACTCATCACAACATGATTGATTTACGTTACTAATATTTTGGATATTATTGATTTGTGCTTGGGATTGCTCGAACTCCAACAATGATTTGGCTGCTAAACGCCAACGCAAGCGATTATCATCGTCGTCGTCTCTGCATTCATATCCCTTGAGATTTCTATAAATAATAGAAGCAATTTTATTATTGATATCTGATACGGTCATGTCGGCTAATTTTTTATAATCCATGCCTCGCATAACTGTAGCAATTTCACTAATTTCACCCATACCTAATGTTCTACCCATTTTTCTGCTTATAGCATCGGCAATTCGAGTAATGTTGCTTTGGTTTAAAATCAGATCACGTTTACGATCTTCGGGCGTTACAGCCATAGAACTATAATTTTGTTTATGTGATTGCCTTTCCATTGAATAAGGAAGTCTGCTAGCAGGACGGGTGTAATCTTGTCTGGGGATGTATTCAAAGCGTGATCCAGCACCAGGGGGTTGTGGTCGTTGTGGCTGTTGACTTACTGCGGGTTGACCTCCTCTTAACCCTTCTCTATATACAGGTCTACCAGCAGCTGCCGGAATTAGAGTCCCCGGACGAGGAGCACCTCTTTGGCTATGACCACCACGTATATCTTTAGAAGATAACCCCCTTTTCCATGGATTTGAATCAAATGATTTAATAAGATGTTCTCGGGATTTACGTTGAGGTGCCGTATAAGTTATTTGATCATACCCCATATCAGGGCTTCTAAATGCAATAACTGCATCTTCATCAGCAGCCATATTGTAATGTTGTATATTTTACATCTATATTGAGACACTATAATAGTAAATATATTATACTTAAAATCAACTGTGTAATAATGGCTGACTGTAATGAAAGTTCTGATGAACTAACTGATAGAGAAACATGTGAACAATGTAATGATTTTATAGATTATTTATGCACAGCGTGCAATTCATCGTCTCACAGTGATGATTTTTGCACTAACTGCGATAATATGGACGCACCCATAAAAGAATGTGTTTGTGCATGCAAATCACTTTTATGCGTGAAATGTTTTAATGATATCGATACAATAGATGGTAAATGTTATTTATGTACATCTGACTTCTTAAAGAAAAAGGTTAAGAAAAGATTTGTTGCTGATTTCTTCTTTAAAAGATTTGGTATAGTAAACATAAGCAAGTTTTATAGATTTTATTCTTGTGGGATGCAACCAAAAACATTAGTTGATGAATGTAAAAAAACTTTATGGTTTTATGGATATATAAGTAAAAGTGATCTTATAAAACCAGGTGCACATCACATATTTAAAAAGTGGGAAGAAACAAGTACATCAAGCAGAGAAAATGACGAAACGCAATAAACAAGTGGTGAGCACTACCCTTGATCAGGTGAAGTATGAGAGGAACATTGATAAGCACATTATAGAAGATGCTATAACATATGTTCAGAAAAAAATCATAGCGAAAAGATTTATTTTATACGGAGGTCAAGCTATTGATTATGCTTTGCGATTGCGAGGATCATCCTTATATAGCGAGTATGATGTACCTGACTATGACTTCTTTAGCAGCAATTATGTTGAGGACGCTTATGAAATGGGTGAATATTTTGCTAAACGATATGATAATGTCTCAGTAATCAGAGCAACGCATCCATCTACCATGAGAGTTCGTGTAAACTTTCTAGTTGTAGCAGATGTGACTTTCTGTCCAGCTGAGATAATGACGCGTATCCCTACATTAACATACAGAAGAATGCGTATTGTTTCTCCTGAATTTCAGCGACTAGATGTTCACTCTTCCTTATCCAATCCATTTCAAAACCCACCACGCGAGGTGATCTTTCATCGATGGAAAAAGGATCTTGAGCGTCGCATATTAATTGACAAATACTATCCTGTGAAATCGAAAAAAGTCAAAACACCTAGTCCCCAACAGGATATTGGTAAGAAAGTAAATATATCACTTGGGGATCTTGATATTGATAACATATTGATCACCGGATTCTTGGGGTGGTTCTTGTTCATTAAAAAATATGATATTAAAACTAATTATACACCCGATATTACGGTTGACGATGATAAGATCACAACAGCTTTGCCAATCACATATTATATGGATCAACCTAAAGAAGCGGATCTTAAACCAAAGGGTTTTACCAAATATAATAGCTGGTTCCAAAAGAGACCTGTAATGTGGAAACGGGGTAATATTGAGATTTATGATTCATCTCATGAAGCTATATCTTGTGAATGCATAGAATATAATGGGACTAAGTTTATGGTTGCCGCCGATGAAGGTATCATGAGATACTTCTTACAACAATATTATGAAACAGGAGATGTATCTTATTTTAATATTTACGTTGAAATGTATACAAGTTCTGATAAGTATAAGATACCATTACATATTGATACATTTAAAAGTGAGCTACCTTTTGAATCAACTAACTTAGCTATTAGAATGAATGAAAATAAAATACATGGGATCAAAAGTGACGTTGCTCAACCCGAATGTTATTTTCCAAAAGTCGGTAATATGAAAAGACCTGAGAAGTTTGATGTGAATTTACTTCGTTTAGATGGTAAAAAAACAACATAGATATAGACAAATACGTTGTGTAAATAATATATGATAGGTGATATTGATACCATTTGATATTGATGATGGATGGTGAAATAGAATATCAAGCAGAAAAAAGAAGTTTTATAGAAAGTGGATTAGGTGCTATTGATAGCATTCCATGGATGTTAATATTAATAATCGTAGTAGTATTTTTAGTTATTACTTCTGATGTATTTATAGATGATGTATTAGCACCCACAATTCCAAATTCAGTAAATTCGGGTATACCAAATACTAAGGGGTCTTTAATTCAGGCTGGTATAATGGGTGTAACTGCGTTGGTGTTCGGATTTATTGAAATTAGAAACTCTCATCGCGAATGAAAAAATAATCTAATCTAATTAACTTTGATGTGGTGATTTACTTAGTGTATTTTGCAAACTTTTTTGTCACTTCGGGATCTACTTTGTTAGCAGGCATGATGGCTGATACTGTAGCTGGTGTTGGGATACCTAGTTCAGTTGTACAAGCATAGTATACAACTGCATACTGACCTATGTAGTCATCACCGTTCTTATACATTTTTTTGAGTGTATCATTATCAAAGTCCTTAAATGTAGCTGATTTAAATTTGTGACCATCTGATGTGATAAGCTTAAGCTTTAAGATATCTTTGTGAGCACCAACACCATCCTCAAATCCAGTGATTAGAAACTCATTAGATTTGAATTTTACATACTTCATAACATCTCGGGTGCGCGTAGGACCCGGTTTGTAAACGCCATCTTTCAATCTAACAATTGCTCCTTCGTAACCTCGTTGTACATATCCATCATGCAACATATCAACTTCCTCCACACAGAATGCTTCTGATACATCGATCTTTTTAATGTACTTAAATCCCTTAATAAGCTTATCGATCAGTTGTTTGCGTTCAATGTATGGCATATCCTTATCTTCGAACATATCAAACACATGTAATCTAAGTGATGTATCATGTTCATCAGACGCTGCTGATACAATTTTTTGTCTGCTCATACCATGTTTATAGATCTCACCATTGATGTACAATCCTTTGGGTAATGTAGATAACTCTTTCATAATAGAATGTTGCTTAACTTCATCAACATTTTGCCTGCTATAACAATGCATTCCAGGATATGGATCATCTGATTCACCAACACCTTTGGTAGCGCTTTTTGTCAACTCTCCGCTATCATTTATTTTTTCTAGGTCACCTGTGTAATACATTCTATTCTCTCCATCTAGTTTGGGGCTGACAAATACAGGATAAGTAAATTTACTTCCTTTAGTCTTCTGCTCAAATCTATGTTTGTTCTTTTCGAAATGTTCTAGTTTCATTGGTCTAACTCTATTTCTATCGGTTGTTTCGGACATAACAGCAAATAGATTATTATAAATAGGAGTTGCAGTCTTATAGTACTTGTTCCATTTTGATCTTGCTTGGCTTATGGCTTGCATATAAGGTGTTGTCTCATTTACCTTTCCAATGTTTTTACCTTTTTTGATAATAGTCGGTTTACGTTTAGTTATCTTACCGTCTTCTAAACCATTCTCAACCCAAAACATTGCAATCGACGTTTTTGTAGGATTTATATGATTTTGCTTCTTCTCATCATCAATAGCACTGACAAATATATTCCACTGCATCACTTTATTTCTTGAGTTTAGTTTATAAAGAGTGGGAAACTTTCCAGCAAAATCATCTGAGTTTACATATTCCTCAACTTCCTTATCAGTTGAATGCTTTGCATCAGTTGAATGCTTTGCATCAGTTGAATGCTTTGCATCAGTTGAATGCTTTGCATCAGTTGAATGCTTTGCATCAGTTGCCGCACGTTTGGATGTTGCAGCCATATTAAAATTGAATTAAAGATTAAAGATATAAGTTATATCATATCAGTTCTGTTTCTTTATATCGTCTTCAAATTTTATGCAACCATGGAGTTTATTCAGTGCCCAGGATGTGGAAGAGAACTTAGTTCAATATTTGAGTATTATACAATGTCAAAAGATAAGATTTTACGAAATATTCATAAAGATGTGATCAGCGATTATATTAAGTATGATTCACAAATCAATGAGTCACTTATGCCTGTATTTGAGATGCTACAAATACCTGTGATAGCACCTTGTTGTAGAGCTGTTATTAGCACTGCTGTAATTCATACAAGAGATTCAGTAGTAGATGATCAGTTGTAAATTGACTGTATTAAAATAGATACTTTATTTTTTGGTATATTAAGGATATATGCGTTTAAACAAATTATGATAAAATTGAAAAGGATTTATCATACACACTAGATATCATATATCAAGTATCAATAAAATCATATTATTACAATGGCTGACTCTAAATTCGCTAAATACAGCACTGGTGGTGCTGATCCCCTTACATGGGAATTTAACCGTGGCATTCATAATGCATACTCTGGATCCAGAGAATTCTTTAAGAAGTCTTCGCCCAAACCTCCGATCGTACGAAAATCAGGGGCTCATGTAGATGATGTACTTAAATCCCATGAGTTGTATGGCGATAATATGGTATGGCTTCGTTTAGCCGGTACTCGATCTGACTATCCATCTCATAGTGATTGGTTAGATTATGGTAAAAAAGGAGGACAAAAACGTTCCCCTCCCATGTGTCCTATGTCTGATATGTACATTGCCGTCCCAAAGAAATCGGGATATGAGCTCGTATCAGCGAACATCTTATTTGGCAGAGTGCCTGTATGTTCGACTATTGGTGATCCTGAATCACGTCTTAGAGAAAGTAAAGATTATGGATTCTCATTGGAAACAAAGATTGCTGTATCAACAAGAGACAAAGATGCATCCACCCCAGAAAGTGCTGAGCGTGCTCGCAAACTTATTCAAGCGGCTGATTATGTAATTAACGCAGCTTATAATACGGTAAGTCATTTTAGAGATGCTATTGAAGAAGCGTACGATAAAAAGTATCCAAAGAATACCAAAGAACAAAAGAAACAAGATCTCAAAAGAATCTTTAAGTCTTTATCGTTGACTGACGAATATGCCACTAAGATTAGATCATTCTATAACAGAGAAAACGATGGCACATTCACTGAAGTTAAAGGTGAACGTAAGATGAAGATTGATTTTAACATGCGGACACCAGGATCTGATGATGCAGATTATGATTTGTGGTCTAACCATGGTATTGATAAGTTTAAAGATTCACCAAAAGATGTCATTAAAGTTATCACTGACACGATCGTCAACATTAAAGATGTTAAAAAATCAGGCAAGAGTGCTGCTGATCGCATGGTACCTATCAAAGGACCCATCACTGAACACAATATTCACGAACTCGGTTTGTTTAAACGAGGCACAGAAATCACGGGACATCTTGGACTTAAGACAGTGTCTTTCTCTAAAGCCGCTGTTACAGTTAAAGTTAAAATGGCAAACACAACTAGATCAGTTAAACGTTACATTGTAGTGGACGCATCCAAAGCTATGGCTTCTGCTGATCAAGAAGATGCTGCTGACGATGTTTTGGCTATGGCTGAACAAGGTAATGATGACAGTGAACATGATATTGACGATGCAGCTGATGAACTATTGGGAGAAATTGATGCGGCTGAAGATACACCTGCCGCTGCAGCACCCAAAAAACAAGTTGATGATGACATTGACGATGATATTGATGACGATGATCTCAGTGATCTTGATCTCGTTGAGTAAATACAACCACAAACTTCGTCCACTGAACTTTGTTCGTGATTATATCACCTATCCTCAGGTTTCACATATTTCATATTTAAATGGTTATAAATAGATCTCTCCGATCTTAAACCATTTATTTTTTGTGCGGGGATTGCATCCCCGTAACCCCTGCTATGATCTCGGGAAGACTGGGGGGCTTGCCCCCTAT
>OBIY01000840.1_pt1 | contig 10605 bp, 12 predicted proteins | sample 1519841 | NCBI WGS metagenome assembly OBIY01 (sample SAMN03019774, study PRJEB22545) | beach sand metagenome | biome: beach; feature: sea beach; material: beach sand | place: USA: Municipal Pensacola Beach, FL | collected 2010-07-30 | depth 30-40 cm m
AAATACCTCAACTTCAGGCTCAGACGTGTGCTCTTCCGATCTGCCTGAAGTTCAGGTATTTGATGGGCGACAGGCCCAGATGACGAACAAAGAGCTGACGCAGGTAACGGTCGCTGATGCCCAAACGTCGGGCGAAGTCCGGCAAAGACTGGCCCTGCCATTCGCCGGCATCGATCAAACGCAGCGCCCGATCGAGGCTGGTGCGCGCGCCCTTCCAGGCGGGCGAACCGGGTGCGGATTCGGGCCGGCAGCGTAGGCACGGCCTCAAACCGGCCTGGGCCGCGGCTAATGCCGAGGGATAGTAGTGAACGTTCTTTTCTTTCGGTGGCGTCGCCGGACAAACCGGTCGGCAGTAGATGCCCGTGGTTGTAACGCCGGTGAAAAACAGCCCATCGAAACGGGCATCGCGAGCCAAACGCGCCTGTTTGCAGGTGGAATTCGACAGACTATTGCCGCGCTCTGGTTCATAGATAGCCAAGTTCATGGCAAGAGTTTAGCGCGCTCGTCGCATCAAACCAGCCATTTTCGGAACTGGCGCTTTCTACCCTAAACGCGGGTTTTGTATCCTCACGGTGAGCCACTCGAGCAACGCACCTGGGCAATTGATTAGTTTTATTCGTCGATAATCTCGACATGACTGCCAACAGCAATCCGACCGCCATTAACGACTCGGCAGCACACGCCGCCGCGCCATTCGGGCAGCAGCGCTCGCTTTAAACCGGGGTGAGCCTGATCCATACGACGGCAGGGATCGGTCTCCCGCGTGATCAATAATTGCAACTCACCAATGTGAATCACTTTGCCCACCGACTCCGGCCCAAATGTCAGCCCTTCCACCAGCAAATTGGCCCGCCGTGTGGTCCAGTGCAAGTCAGCGTTCACTTCGGCGCAGGCCGCTTGCCAGGACTGCAGGCTCAGCACCGTCACCTGTCGTTTGCCGGGTCTTCCCCGGCAGTCGCCCTCGATGCCCCGCTCAGGCGTCACGTCGAGGCCCCGACTTTCCAGCATCACGGCTTTGGGTTTGTTGCGCAAAGCGATACCTACAAGAGTCGCCATCTGGACTCACCTTGTCGAATTTGTATTATCCCGACACAACACCATTTTCATGGCCCTACGGAATATGGGGTTAACAACGCAATGTTGTACTATGATTGCTTTCATCTACATATAAGTAAATTTCGATAGAGGCTGCAATCAATGAAGATAGACATTATTTCAGACGTGGCATGTCCCTGGTGCTTCATCGGTAAAAAGAACCTCGAAACAGCCATGGCCCAACGCCCGGACATGAATTTTGAAATCCAGTGGTTTCCTTATCAATTGCACCCGGAGGCCCCACCCGAAGGTTACGACTACCAGGGTTCCATTGCCCGCAAATATGGCGCCGCACGCATTGAGGCGATGTTCAAACACATTACCGAAGTCGCCAAAGCCTCGGGCATCGACTTTCACCTCGACAAAATCACCAAGGGTGCCAACACCCTAAACGCCCACCGCTTGCTCGACCTGGCCTGGCAGCAAGGTGGCGCCGAAGGGCCGCAGAATAATCTGGCCGAAGCGCTGTTCAAGGCCTATTTATGTGATGGCAAATTTATCGGCGATATCGAAGTGCTGGCTCAGGTTGCCGGCGGAGTGGGCATGGACGAAACCAAAGTCCGCAAATATCTGGAAAGCGACCAGGACGCTGGCAAGGTCCGGGAACAAATTCAGTACGCCCGGCAAAATGGCGTCAGCGGTGTGCCGGCCTTCAGTTTTGATGGGATGTTTGCCGTCAGCGGCGGTCAGCAAGCGGATGTCTTCCTGAACGTGATCGACCGTATCGCTGAAAAAGCCGCCACCGAGGGCGCATCTTGCACCCCGGATAGCTGCCCTTGATCAAGACGGCTCGCGAAACTCCTTAGTCATCAATAAATAAATATGTCAACAGGTTGGCGCGATTCGTGGCGCTATCATGCTGCTGTTCGATTATCCTCATCCGAAGGGAGTTGTTCGCCACGTTACCCGGATAGACACTCCCAAAATAAATAACACTGAACAGGGGACTACCATGAAATTCACCTGGTTTAATCTGATGCCCTGGCCTCACCTGCCAGATGACTTCCGTCAGAAAAATAAATCCGTTTGGGTTGATATCGACCCGAAACTCTATGACCCAACCCGAGGTCACGATGTCTATAACGAATACCTCGATATGCTCGAATACGCCGATACCCTCGGTTTTGATGGCCTGGGCGTCAACGAGCACCACCAAAACGCCTATGGGCTGATGCCCTCGCCCAACATCATGGCAGCCGCCATTTCCCGGCGGGCGCTGAATGCGGCGGTAGTCGTGCTCGGCAACTCCCTCGGCCTGTACAACCCGCCCATTCGCGTGGCCGAGGAATTCGCCATGCTCGATGTCATCACCGGCGGGCGCCTGGTGGCCGGGTTCCCGGTGGGCTCCTCCATGGACGTCAATTATTGCTATGGCGAAATCCCCGCGCTGACCCGGGAGCGCTACCAGGAAGCCCATGAGCTGATCAGAAAGGCCTGGGCCTGTCAGGAACCCTTCGCCTGGAACGGACGCTACACCAAACTGCGCTATGTGAACCCCTGGCCCAAGCCGATCCAGAATCCGCCACCGATTCATGTACCTGGCGGTGGTTCGGTGGAAACTTACGACTTCTGTCTGGACAATACCTATTCCTACTCCTATCTGAGTTTTTCCGGCTATATCCGCGCCAAGGCCCTGTTACAGGGTTACTGGGATCGTCTCACCGAGCGCAACGAGCCGGACGAGTCCCCCTATCGCGCGGGCTTTGCCCAGACCATTTGCGTCGCCGAAACCGATGCGGAGGCGGAAAAACTCTATAAAGATCACGTCAGCTACTTCTTCAACCGCTGTCTGCACGTAGCCCCAGGCTTTGCCGACGCACCGGGCTATCGCACCATCAAAACCATTAAATCCGGCGCCCTGTCCCAATTCACACCCGACCTGGGCGAAGCGGCGCACATGCCCTGGAAGCAACTGGTGGATGAGGGCTATATCATCGCCGGCAGCCCGGCGACCGTGCGGGAGAAAATGGAAGAGCTCATTAAAGGCCTGCGCGTGGGCAATATTTTCTGTCTGATCCATATCGGCGACATGCCCATGGAAAAAACCAAGTACTCCACCAAGCTGTTTGCCGAGGAAGTCATGCCACACCTGCGCAACATGTGGCCGGAATACGAGGACGACAACCGATTCTGGATCAGCCCACTCGAGCAGCGTGCCACGCCGGGTGCCGTTTCTAAACGCAACGAAATAAAGGGGGCCTGATCATGGAGTTGAGAACGTTCAAAGCACCCAAAGCCGATATCCACCTGCTTGAGGGCGGCTCCGGCCCGGATTTGCTGTTTTTGCATGGCGCCGGCGGCATCGACGCCACCAACCCCTTCCTGACAGCGCTGGCGGAAAAATATCACGTTTACGCCCCCATCCTGCCGGGCTTTGGCGAGTCGGAAGAGAGCAGCGAGATCCGCACCATGCTGGATTTCACCCTGCACACCCACGATGTCATGAGCGGCCTGGGGCTCGTCAAGCCTATCGTTGTCGGCCATTCCATGGGCGGCATGATCGCCGCCGAGATGGCAGCCATCGCACCCAACGATATCGACAAGCTGTGCCTGATTTCCTCCGCGGGCCTGTGGCTGGATGAGCACCCCATTCCCGATGTCTTCGCCACCATGCCCTATGAGCTGCCGGAACTGCTGTTCCACGACCCAGAAGCAGGCGCGGCGGCGATGACCGCGGGCGCGGACTTTTCCGACCCGGAATTTCTTACCGCCTTTCTGATCCAGAACGCCCGGCAACTGGGTATGGCCGGGAAAATTTTGTTCCCGGTGCCCGACCGTGGTTTGAGTGAGCGACTCTATCGAATCAAGGCGAAAACCGTGCTGGTTTGGGGCGAGTCCGATAAACTGATCGCCATGCCCTACGGCGAGGCCTTTAACAGAGCCATCGCCAACAGCGAACTGGTCAAGGTGCCCGAAGCGGGGCATATGGTGATGGTGGAGCAAACGCCAGCGGTGATTGAGGCGATAAGCCGGCTGGGCTAGCCATTAATAGGGCGACACTGCCAATAAAGGGGCTCGCGGGCCCCTTTTTTCTCCGTATTCTGCCTGGTTTCATTACGAGCACCGGATTCCGCCAACTGATACAGGGCCTTGACGCTTTTAGGCGTTGTATACTTCAAACACCTTCCTACGTTGCCGTTTAAAACCAAAATATCCACGTTTATTAAAAAAGGACTTTTATAAACCATGCGTAAATTTCTCTACCCCGCTTTCTTTTTTGGTCTCGGCCTCAGTTCCGCTTTGCTGGTTTTTACCCAAACATCCCTGGGCACCAGCCAGTTACAAGCGATGATGGACAGCAAACTCACATTTGCCAATGGCAGCACCTACACGGGGGAGGTGGATACCGCTGGCCTGCTCAACGGGCAAGGGCGCCTGTTATGGACCAATGGGGAGGAATACAGCGGCGACTTTAAAAACGGCTTGTTTCACGGGCAGGGCAAATACACCGCGCCCGGGTTGTACTCCCACGAAGGCAAGTATCGCAACGGACTGGCCCATGGTCCGGGCACCGCGACTTATGTCTCGGGAGAGCAATACGAAGGTGAGTTCGTTAACGGCGATATGGATGGGCAAGGCACCTGGACGACGCTTGATGGGACAGTTTATTCCGGCGAGGTGCGCCGCGGCGGACTGCGACATGGCCAGGGAGAACTAACACTCGCCAATGGCGATAAATACATCGGTGAGTTCAAGGATGGAATGATGCACGGCGCCGGTCGCTACACTACGGCGAGCGGCGATATTTACGAAGGCGATTTTGTCGAAGACAGCTTTACCGGCCAAGGTAGCCATACCACCGCCGACGGTCGGATTTATAAAGGACAATTTGATGCCTGGACCGCCAAGGGAAAAGGTGAAATGACCGATGAGGAAGGTAATCGGTGGGTGGGTGTGTTCGAATACGGTTTTCTCACGGGCGACGGCACATACACCGGCGCCGACGGTTCATTCTATGAAGGCGGATTCGAATATAACTACTACGACGGCAAGGGCAAATACCGTGATGCCGCAGGTAATTTTTACGAAGGCGAGTTTTCGTCCGGAAACAAACACGGCGAAGGCATTTACACTTACGCCGAGCCGGTCGACGACATTAAAACCTTCACTGGCAAGTGGAAATACGGCACCCTGATTGAGGGTGACCATCAATTTACCATCCACTCCAGCGGCGCGATCGCTGAACACGCTATTTACAATCAGCAACAAATCCTTGAAAAAACCCTCGCAGCACTCAAGCCCGGCAACCCCGCCCAGCCCGACCTGTTTATTTTAGGCATTGCCGGCTGGGGCGAGCAGGAAGTTTTTCGTCGGGAAATTAAATTTTTGCAGCAGGATTTAGCGCCCCGCTTTAATGCCACTGAACGCTCCGTGTTTCTCGTCAACAGTCAACGGGACATCCATAGCCAACCACTGGCGACCATTACCAGCATCGAGCAAACCATCCTTCGTCTTGGCGAAGTCATGGACCAAGATGACGACATTCTTCTTATTTACGCCACCAGCCATGGCAGCCGCGAATCGGGATTGGCTCTGGACCACCGCGGTCTAGCACTGACCGACCTAAGCCCCGATGCTCTGGGTGACATGCTCGATAAAAGCGGCATTAAGCACAAGGTCGTCGTGGTTTCCGCCTGCTATTCCGGAACCTTTGTCGATGCCGTAAAAAACTCAACCACCATGGTTCTAACAGCTTCTTCCGAAAATCGGCGCTCCTTTGGCTGCGCCGACGAAAGCCGCTTTACCTACTTCGGCCAGGCCTTGCTTGAGCAGGCGATCCCCCATACCGATAGCTTTAGTGCAGCTTTCGAACAGGCCAAAAGTTTAGTCGAGCAACGTGAACAGAAAGAAGATAAAAAGCCGTCCAAACCCCAAATTCACACGACGGAAAATATCGAAAATAAGCTGCGAGCATGGCGTAAAGCACTGGGGTTGAACTCAGGCAAACCAGATTCGCCCCGCGCTTAGCACTGCCGCATTAAATTAGTCTTTTTCCAACGCGCCTGGATGGACAAAGCTGTCGCTCCCAACGCCACCAGGCCCGCTTCATCAAGTCGGTTTCCTGGCGAAGATGGTTTTCACAACATCGAGAAATATATTTTCCACCTCGATCACGTCGAATCCCGCCTGCCGGACATTTTCCACCGTGTCCCGGTTCATCTCCGGCCCGACCTTGCGGCTCAGGGGCGTCATAATGTGCATCATCACATTAAAGGGAAAATAGTGGCTGCCGGTGTGCTCGAACATACGCAGCTCACCGCCGGGCTTTAATACCCGTTTTAGGGATTCCAAACCCTTTATCGGGTCGGGCACTGAACAAAAGGTGCAGGAGGTATAGACTTGATCAAAGCTATTATCCTCAAAAGGCATGTCGTGAACATCCATTTCCAGCAGTTCCAGCTTGCCCGCGTAGGCCTCGGCCCGGGGTTTGGCTTTTTCCAGCATCCGAGCACTGATATCGATGCCGGTAATATCCTGACCCGGCGGAAAGTTCTGGATATCCAGTCCCGTACCCACCGCCAGAAACAACACCTTACCCTGCATATGGGAAAACAGCTGCTTCTTGAAGTCCGCCCAGCGCTCCTCCGGACCTTTGGCCGCCATAAAGTCGAAGTTTTTGGCCGCCCGGTCCCATTTTCGTTTGGTGATTAAATCCGCCATATATCGCCCACCGCGTTAGCTGTTTTTAGACATGTTTTTTGCCACTCAGCATCATGCTGTAAATGCGAATCGCCACATTCACTACCAGCCCCAGGACCACACCCTGCATTGCCAGCGAGGCATAGCTGAATTCCGGCCCCGCACCCATCATCGCCCCCCACATGCCGGCCACCATGCCGGTAAACATACTCGGCACCATAATCTCCATGGCCCCGAAAAAATAAATCAGGCCCGCCAGCACTGCCACCAGCAGACCAATAAACATACCCACCACCATGCTCACCGGCATCAATAACACCATGGGCCAGGCGTCTGAAAAGATCGCCGCGCAGGCACAGGCAGTGACCACCGCCACCAGCACGCAAGTCAGCAAATCACCGAATAAAAAATAAAGTCTGGTTTCCATCGTTTTCTCTTCTGGTTTTTATCGGTTGTTTTAGTATTGTGGTTTTATCTACCGGGCCTGGTCAGGCCCAGGGCAATATTCCGCCATCGTTAAGTTTCGCTATCAGCCCGGTTTTCCGAACTTGAAGCAGTATTCAACAGGCGGCCTTTCCTGCCGTCCGGGTCGGACCAGAAGTTAATATTAAATTGCGCGTCGTCGCTCAGCTCTACCCGGTGCCAATATTGCGGTGCACTGGTAATAAATTCTCCAGCATTGACGATGAGCACCTGCTCGGGCTCGTGGTTGTTTTCATCCGGGAAACCATAATAGGTCAGCGTCCCCGCCATCACGCAGATCTGGCCAAACACACCCTTGGCAGTGTTGTGGTGTTTGAGTAATGCCTCGGGTACGTTATCCCTGGTAAAAAACGGCGTTGAACGCTGGATGGTCCAGTGCGCGGGTATCTTTTGCATTGATTCGTTAAATGTCATGTTAGCTGGCTAGCATTATTCGAAATCAGGGTTTTTCCGCCGCATCCTTCATGCGCTGCAACTCCTCCCAACCGAGAAAACTGGTCAGACCATCATCGTTATAGAACACGATGGGGCCGTCAGCGATAAACAGATACTCGGTTTCTTCCAGGGCGGTGGTTGCATCGTGCAGCACGCCATTGGGTTCGTAGTCGTAATCACCGGCCTCCAGGGTGCCGCCCCGAACCTGGAGTTTACCTTTTAATATGTAAGTGTGGGCCGCTGCCAGGTGCTTGTGTTTGGGCGCCACATAGCCCTTCACCCAGCGAAACAGCGCCGCCCAGCGGCCGGACTCAGGGCCGGTCCAGAGCACCTTGATCCAGGCCCTGCCGGGCTCGGATTCGACCCAGGGGTCGCCGGCCCGGACAATGATGTCAGCCAGTTGGTCATTGATGGGGGTGATGTCCTGTAAGGGCATAAAAGCCTCCGGTTTTATTTATGGAATTGAGAATAGAGTGCCATTGGGCATCGAGGTCACGGTGCCCACCCATTAGGTTTTTGGCCTGGATCGTTCGTGTCTCAAATTAGTGTAGTTGCCGATCAACATAATTGCCGCACCCAGTAGCAGAAATGCATCCAGCCCTTCGTGATAAAAATACCAGCCCACTAGCATGATAAGCGGCAGGCGCATGAAGTCCATGGGTATAACCACCATGGCATCGGCCAGGGCAAGCGCTTTCGACAGGGTGTAATGGGCGGACATGGCTGAAAGTCCGGCCAGTAACAACCAAAACCACATCGTACCTTCAGGCATCACCCAACTATTCAGCGAAAGCACCAGGGCAATAGGCAGCTGAATCAAGCACATATAGAAAATGACGGAAAACGCCGAATCCCTAGTGACGATAGACCGGGTCAGTGTATGGGAAAAACCAAAAGCCATGGCGCTGGCCAGCACCACGAAAGCAACGGGGTCAATGACTTCCGCGGTCGGTCTTAGAATCACCATCACGCCGATTAGGCCCAAAATAATGGTGACAATTCTTGGACCGGTGATTTTTTCTTTTAGCAGCAGGGCACCCGCGATGGCCGTCCATACCGGCACAGTAAATTCCAACGCAAACACTTCGGCCAGGGGAATAAAAGCAATGCCGTAGAACCAACCGTATTGGCCGAGGAAATGAGTAAGGTTTCTGAGAATGTGTTTTTTAAAGTTGGCCGTTTTAACGCGGCCGGCGCCACTGACCAACACGATCGCCGACAAGACAATCAAACCGAAAAGGCAACGGAAAAATATGATTTCAGCGGTTTGCATATCGGCCGACAGTTCCTTGGCTGAAACCGCGATCAACGAAAAGGATACGATGCTCGCGAGCATCCACAGACCAGCTGCAACAACAGGGTGATTTATTTTGTTCAAAGCATGCTGTCTCGGGCTAGGGCAGACGGCATGTCTGCGCCATCCGCGGAAGACCTATCGGCGTCAGAGGTTTGATTCAATAAAAACGCGTTATTTGAGCTTAGACGCCCAGATCGCCAACTTATGAGCCATGGATTTCTGGGAAACCTGGTCCTCGGGGATGGGCTGAATGACCTTGTCATGAACCAGCAGGCGATAGATATATTCAATTTTTTCGTTCGCCGAGTCGGTGGCCTCAAACTCCACCACTCCTCTGGATTCACCATATTTAACGCCTTCGGCAATGGCTTTTTTGAGCAGTTCTTTTTCGTTTTTCAGTTTTTTCATGGTTGTTGAAGCGCGATCTCTGATTAATCCCGTTAACTGCTATAGCTGTCTACCCAGCTCAATATAAACCCTTCTAGGTTCACCGACAAAGTAACGATCTCGACCAAAGCCAAAGTCGGCCCGCTCGGCATAGTCTTCATCAAAGAGATTATGAATGCGCAGCCCCACCCGCCAGCTCCGGACCGGCGTCCATTGCCAGCGCAGATTAAACAGGCGGTGACCACGATAGTTGTGCTGGTTTTCCGGGTCAGTGTAATAACTACCCATGTACACCCACTCCAGCTCCACCCGATGAGCGCCTGGCTGCCTGTAACCCCACTGGGCGCTGCCCAGATAGCGCGGCGCGGTGTCGATCTCGTTACCATCGACGGACTCCGGGCTAATGTCCCATTCGCTTTCGTAGGTATGGCGACCGTAACTGCCGTTAAGGCTAAAATACCAGGGACTTTCGCCTTCCCAACCTGCGGCAATATCCAGACCCTGATGCCGGGTGAGCGCACCGCTGATGGTTTGCCGCTCACTGTTTTGATAAATCACGTCTTCCTTGTCCATATACCAGGCTGCAACCTTGAGCTGCCAATGACGCCAGGTGCCACGCCATCCCAGTTCGATGCTATCAAGCGTTTCGGCCTCGAAGTCCGTCGCCAACTGGCCTTGCTGGAGGCGATACAGCTCCGTGGTCTGAGGTGCCCGGTAGCCCCGCGCCAGATTCATAAACACGTGGGCATCTTCGCTAAACTGGTAAACCACCCCCAACTGCCAAGAGGCCTTGTTGAAATGATCCGTGGTGTCCGCCGGACGGGCGAAGCGGCAGTCAATGCCCACATCGCAGGGAGAAGCCCCCCCGGCGCGATTGTCGTAATCGTACTCCAGCCATTCCTGGCGTAGGCCCGCTGCCACGCTGAGCTGCTCACTCACGCGATAATTCAGCGAAACGAAGGGCGAAATCACCGAAGATCGGACACGGTAATCGTAGTGCACCCCGACGGGAATGGCTGGGCTGAACTCAGCGCTTTGGCTTTCTTTCAATTCTCCCCGTGTGTATTCGCCATCCAGGCCGGCCAGCAAGGTCAGGTCGGTGTTAATGTCCCGCTCCAGCGATAAACGCCAGCCGCCGCTGGTATGCCGGTTGCGCTCAACGGGTTTCCAGGGCAGAAAGTGCATCAGAAATTCCATTTCCGTATGGCGAACATAGGGTACAAAGGACCAGCGGGTATGCGGGTCAGGCACCACAGCCAGCTTCAGCA
>OBIY01000842.1_pt1 | contig 10591 bp, 13 predicted proteins | sample 1519841 | NCBI WGS metagenome assembly OBIY01 (sample SAMN03019774, study PRJEB22545) | beach sand metagenome | biome: beach; feature: sea beach; material: beach sand | place: USA: Municipal Pensacola Beach, FL | collected 2010-07-30 | depth 30-40 cm m
GCCTGATAACTGCGTTATTCCAACATATGGTCAAGTTCATCAAGCAAAATTACTGAATTCTTGCCTATGTTGCAAAACAGCAATCCTAATGTACAATCATCAAGATCAAACGTATTTAACTGAACTGAGTAAAGTTGTTTCTTATATTTTGTGGCAACATAAGAAGCAAACAAAGTTTTACCCATTCTAGATTTTCCATGTAATAGCATGCCAATTTTATAAGGTTTATTGATACTACGATAATGTTGTTCGTTTTTATGAAAGTGATCAACAATACTGATTGCTCTATCCATAGAATCAGATTTGGGCAAGCATTTTATATCAATAAAACTACCAGTAGTTTGAGCTGACCATCTAATAGCGCCCGAATTTGGTGATTTGTAAAGCATATTGATACTAAATTGGCGCTTGTTTTTAAAGTATGATTGTCTAAGATCATTCGCCCAACCTAATAGTTCTTTTATGTTAGTAGTTCCGAAAATATTTAACTTGCGGATAAAGATATTGGCTTGTTTTATTGTTATAAACAAATAGCCTAATTTAGGATCATAAATTTTATATGTGCCGTAGGGCAATTTTAAACTGTTGTATGTTCTTGTATTAACCAATCTACCATGATTAGCACCACTCTTCTCATAAAGATATCTATTAATGGTATTTATCATTACACAATCACGTATATTAATAGCTAATGAAGTAGTAAGTTTGCTGCAAATATAAGCATTGATTAATTTAAGCACATTTTCAATGGGCTGTTTAGCTATGTATATAACTATAGAGCTGACGATAAATCTTCGAATATATGACATGATGTTATCTAACATATATAACTCGCTTGGTAAACTAAAATAGATCAATTCAAAAAAAATGAATATCTGATTAAGTTGAATATTGTGGTTGATAAATTATTTTACATGATGAGTGATACAGAACAAATACCGGCATCAGCCGAAGGGTATGATCCGCCGCATTCAACCTCTGACAGAATGTCAGAGGAAGAAATATTCAAGTTATCAAGAGTTAAGTATATTAATTATATGGTGATGGTCAAAAAAATGACTCTGGATCAAGCATGGATAAAATACGAGTTACTACATCCTGCTCGATATCCGTATTAATATTAATATATTATTTAATTTGTATGTGATGCGGATTTAGTCATAGGGTATGAATACTCTTGCCAATATTCCTTTAGTTTTTTGTAAATACTAGCATCAATTTCGTTATTATATTTTTTGCATTGTTGGTCAAACTCTTCCATTGTATATGGATCACCTAAGTCATATGCTGATTTAATATAATATTTGGCATTTACAAATTCTGGATCATCGTCATCAGCATCACCTATTTCAGTCCCGCTTAATGCTTCTTTCCATAAATCAGGATCAGCTTTATATTTTATAAATAATTTCACACTTTCATCATTGCCATCACGGCCTGAATAACTAGCTATATCAAGTATATCAATATCACAATCATTTATATCGAGATCTCCAATACTTAATAAATACTCAGTTAGCGAAAAATTCTTTCTTGCACAATTTACGAGCTCTTGATGAAACTCGTGCTTTTCATATCCTATCATATCAACAAGATTATATTTTTTCAAGCATTTATAAAGACGTATGGTATATGCGAAATCATAACTAAAAGGATGGCAAAAGTTGTAGGCCTCTATATATAATAAATGATCAGGATCTGCAGCTTCCTCTTCAGCATTACTGAGTAATCTAGGAAATTTAAGATAAGCATGTTCTTTTTTTAGTTCTGCGGCGCGCTTACATAATTCATCAAATAATTTTTCATCGTTATTACTGATAGCTGCTTTGTTTATCTCATTTCGCAGCTTTTCAACTTCATCCCCAATTTTGTGACCGGGGTCAATATCAGAAGCAATTATAGTATCAGCCATGCTTGGTATTTTTTGAATATAACAGGTGTATTCAAAAATATAATCAGTACCGATTATATTCTGTAATCAGCACTAACTAAAATGACGTCGATTAATAATGCCCCAAAAAAATGTATTAAATCATTTAATACTTCTCCTAAAAATATCAAAAAACTAATCAAATGGATGAAGAATAATGATCATCATATGGTTGATGGTGTTCTGAGAGATATACGCTTATACGGTAGACGAAGTAAATGCATAGATGACATTGCACACCATCCTTCATTCTATAAGCAGTTATGTTACTACTCTAATGTTGATATATTTGAACTATTTCTAAAACATTGGGGAAATACATTAATTGGTTCATATGATTTATTATGTCATCTTCTTGACGTATTTACTGCTCACACTAGTAACGATGATAAATATTTAGAAATGGGATTGATTAAACTAAAATCTGCCTTAAATATAGTGGAGGAATTTAATAGAATAGATGAACCTTGGAATGAGTTCCGATATAAAATGTATATTACAATCGCTTTAAATAGGGCTCAGTTTGCTCTTGCTATTGCAATTGCGGATTTTGCAAATATAAAAATATACGATATTCCCCCTTGGGAAGAACAAGTTTATTTTCATCGCATGGATAATCGTCAGTTAATACGATCAGTTAGTGATGAGATACAAAAATATTTGATACACCCTGGAATAAATAGAGATGCAATAATAGAGTACATTGAAAGAGCAAACCACGATAATGTTGAAGTTGATCAAAGATTTTTAAAAATATTAGTAGAAATTGATCATCCCACATACGATAATCTGATTGAAGATATGTTAAGAGTCAGACATAGCCACGGTGATGAAATGCCCAATATTAATGTTAGATTTGCACATCGGGAAAAAATTAAAGCTATGTGGAAAAAAATAGCTGTTGAAGCCTCTAACAAGATGGACAATCAATGTACTTAAACTTAACTCCATTAAGTTCATACCATGTACATGATATGTAATAACTTGTCATTCCATAAGGTTTATCTATATGAAGCTTATTTTCTTGGAAAGACTCCTTAGTAAGGATAATGTTATGGTTTTTTTCTAAAAATTTGTATATATTCGTGACTATCGATTTACCGGTAAAAGAATCACCTCTAATATTAACCTCCCTAACACATTTTATGGGGCCAACACACTTGCATTTAATAATAAAACGTGTTCTACAAACCCAGCATTGTAGAACATGTTTATCTTTCTCATAAATTGTATATTTATTACATACTAAGCACTCATATTTTGGCTCTTCATCAAGATATTTAATGTTTAGAACTGGCACCTCTGCCAAACATTTGCTCAAAGACATGGTAATCAAATATCATTTAATAATACATGTTTATCTGATTCAAAAAATGATTTTTAACAATTTAAGATATCACACACATTTCACCTTCATCTGGTAAATCATCTGGTGATTCACCAGATGAAACTATCTGAAAGTCATCAAGATTAAGATCACTTGCCATTGGTGGTTTAACTGAGTTGTTGTCAACGTCGTCATCATCTGATTCTGCTGCCGGTGATGGAGTTGACTGTGTCACCCATTTCATTATAGATGCAATGGTTTCTGCCCATGACTCATCGTCACTGTCACTGCTTGCATCACTGTGATCGTAATACGATTTTGGTGTTAATGTTTTACCATTAATATGAGTTTTAGCATAACAATTTGATATTGTATGATTATTTCTACCACATCTTACGCATTTTGGATTATATTTTGTTGATTTTGAATTGATAGGACATTTTGACACATAGTGATCACCACCACATCTAAAACACTTGTTATTATCATGATTCAGCATTTTTGCAATTGCATTATACTCAGTTTGTGATAATTTGATCGTTACAAAGGGGCCACCTCTAACATTATTGATCCCATATTTTTGCATCATCTTGAGTGTATGAGCAGTCTCGTCGTGCATATCTTTTGATACAAACCTGTGAATAACTTGTTGTGGAGGATAAAGTTTAGTCCAAGCGGATCCCTCACCTTTGATATGTTTAGCATACCTTTCTCTAAAATTACTTGTCCTCCCTACATAATATTTTCCATTATTTAATTTAAGTGTGTATATTTCATTTATTGCAGCCATGACGGATCAATTAGGCGATCAATCAGATGCTTGGTCATCGGATGAACAAACGTTATATGATGAAGTGTATTTTATATGTCAGGAAAACAACTTACAAAAACTTATGGATACGAAGTTGCCAAAGAAGTATAATTCAGCTTATTATATAGATGACAGTTTTGCCGCGTTTCCCATTGGTCATGATTGTATTACATATTTATTTATAAATTCATTCAAATATTTTGATGAATGGAAGAAGTATGCATCATCAGTGCAACGAACTTTAGAAAATTATGCATCAGCTAATTTAACAATCGGATGGAAATTATTTGATAAGTTATTCCAACACAACATGCTTATAGTGGATGACTATTCACAGCTGTTATCTTTATATTCTACTTATTATGCAAACATCAAAGTTATTGAGTATTTCGAAAGGTTTAATAACTTTAACCATGAACTTGTTATAGAAATGCTTTCGAAGTGGGTAGAAGGTTCAACCATAAAAAATTCACATTATGATGAAGTTGTGAAATACATTGAGTCACGGAAAAAAGCACCTAAAAGTTATACAAAAAAAGCAATCTGATCAGAGATCAGAGTCAGAGATATCTTCATCACTGAAGTATCCACATCTATCACAGATGAATGTTGGCCCTGTGCCATTTTTAATAATTAAAACATCTTTATGGCAAAAGAAGTCAGAACCCTTAAGGAATATTCTATAAATATTATCTTCATACCAATTATCGTCTACTACGCAATCTATTTTAATAGTTGAACATTTTTCTTCAATTTGGTTTTTGATATCATCAACATGCATATTATTTTTGTTGTGATAATCAATATGTTTGATACGTCTAAGAAATTTATCATTGGTTTGTCTACACGACATGCACACAGATGATATCATATGACAATGATTGCATATATATGTTAACCCAGTGAACCTTCCTGTGTAACTATAGGGGAATTGAGTAAGATTTTTACAATTTGGGCATAAGATTTTTGTTCTAAATACACAATGACCCTTTTTATGCAAATCTTTATCACAGCACATGACGTCATGATAATTAAATGTATCACAACTAGGCACTTCTTTAAATCCCAAATGTTTCATCTCATAGTACGGCCGTTTTGCTAAGGTTTCATATTCTTCATTTTTATCATTGTTGAAGTAATATACTTCAGTCGTATCTAGAGTCCCTTTGTGGGGACGTGTTTGTACTGATGCCATGTTTTGATCCCAAACTTATCAAACATATCAAACTCTTTGAGTTTGGGGAGTTTGGGAGTTTGGGGAGATTGATAGGATTGATAATAACGAAAAAAAGATTAAAAAATTACCAATCAGTTTTGCTGTTGTGAAACAATCCCTTGGTATTACTATTGTGAACTTATAAAATGTCATTCAATTTTTTGTTGTCTAGCAGGCCACCAGTCTAATTTTCTAACATATTTTGGTTCGAACTTGGAATGCGTGCCAGTAGCATTACTGATTCCACAATTTTCACATGCACCAACCATCAAATTAAATTTACAATCAAATTTACAAAGATGTTTGTGATATGTTGCAATTTTTTTATCATGCCAAATATATGATTTCTCAGGCAGTATAACGGTATAATGATCGCCTTCATACTCATCAGTTACATGGATATCACCATATAACTCTACTAATTTTGGAATGAAATCTTTATGAACATATTTGTTTCCTTTGATGGGCACAGCAAACATAAACTTGTCATCCAAACTTTTACATTTGTTGCATCCGAAGCTTACATGTTTATGATGATATTGATTTTTGTCACAGCACGACACGCCAGTAAAGTTTTCATCTGTGTAGATAGTGCAATATACTGATTTATCACATCCTGGACATAATATTTGTGAAGGTCTGAACTCACGATCAAGGTCGATAGTAGGCTCATGGACTTTATCTATCAGCATTACTTTTGTGCTGATGCTTTTCGATGCCATGTTTGGTAAAAAATATGATGTTGTCATCGTATTAATATATCAAATAGATATTTATATCTAATCATTTAACATTTAATTTAATAAATGTGATATCGGGCCATCTTGCTTAGATGGTCTCAGTCAAGCAAGTGAGAGCCTACTGGCTCGAACGACTGTCTTGACGAGACGGCCACCAATCCATCTTTCTAATATGCTTTGGATTATATTTATATGTAAGTTTATCATCAGTGTTGTGATCAGCACCGCAAATTTCACATTTTCCTTCCATTGCTTTAATGGTGCAAAATTGATCACATTCGTGTGTTTCGAAATCTTTAATGTCTAGATAATGATAAACATACGATGATGGAGGTAATATAACGGTGTAGTGATTATCTTCATACTCATCAGTCACGTGAATATCACCATATAGTTCTATAAGCTTTGGAATTGATTCTTTATGGGCATGTTTAAATCCCTTGATTGGAACTACATACATATATTCATGTTTCGGGTCCATACAATGTGAACATAGAAGAACAAAATGTGTGTAACGCTCGCCTTTGTTGTCTTCGGTACAATTCATAACGGCACCTCCATTTTTATGAATATAACAATGTGATACTTGTTTGCATTCCGGGCATCGTATGTCTGCTGACGCAAATGCTCGTGGACCATTTTTTTGGTCGATATATGTTATACTTTCTATTGTGGCTACTTTTGTAGCTACTAAACTTTTACTCAACGCCATTGTTGCTGCTGATATTACTAATTACATAATACATTCAAATTATAATGTTGATTTTGAGATAGCTGGTTTGGTGAGAGTACCTGACTGAGATAAATATTTAGCATATTTCTTTTTGATTTGAGGGATACATTCGTATAAGTAGCACATTTCATCTATTTCATCCAGCGTGTAGGGATCACCATCATCATATGCTTGCTTGATCCATGATCCAGCTTGGTCTATATCCCATTTTAATTTATCTGGATCATCGTCATGAGCATAATCTTCATATGCTCCAATATAATGTTTGTAATCTTTAGGTTTAAATTTAAAAACATCTATAAATACATCAATTATATTATATTGTCCAAATTCTGCTGCTGAGCCTGCCGCTTCTTGGTAATCCTCCATTTTTAGATTTGCAAACATACCTTGATCAACAAAATTTCTGAGAGCATTTTCACTATCAGTTATTGCGACAGTTGAGAGTAAATATTTTTCATTAACAAGATTATATAAATTATATTTGCGTAATATTTCAATAACTTCTTCGATATCACATGTTCCGTATGCACCCTCGTCTCCTATAGCTTCTAATATTGATTCTATGTCTGATTTATCAATATATTGTATGTTTTCCGATATAAGTGTTTCGAAAGTATCTATATCGTTATCGGTGGCAGCATCACACAAATAATGCCACAACGGCTTAGGTCTGTAGTGGTATGACATTTTTGGATAATATAACGATATTTATCTATATTAATTTGATATCTTGTAAATAAAAAATGATTTTGTGAAGTTTATCATCATGTTATTTAATACCTTTTGTTTCACGCTTAAGACTGTAAAATATCATCTTATTGGTGTGCTTAATAGAAATAAGAATCATATCACCATACACATTAACATGTGAGGTTGTTTTACAATCTGTTATTTTTGCGATCACATGATCATCAATGAGATCATATAATAATATATGCGTAGAGGACTTTACAAGAGCATGTTGATCATTGAGTTTAATCATATCATAAAATTTGACTGGAGAGTTTTTATGATTGATACGCATAAATGAATCATAACTAGAATAGTAATATTTATCATTAAATATGTTCATTAATTTAGTTATACGGCCTAAGTGCGTAGAAGTGTACACTTTAATAGATTTCTCTTTTTTATAATCCCATTGATAAATAGATTTTTCATTGGCATAATAAACTCTATCAACCATTTGCTTATCGACGTACAATACAATGTGTTCACCGACACTTTCCGATCTATAAAGAGCTTCACCAAGCTTGTTAACTATACATAAACTATCATAACAAATAGCGTGATTCGTCCGTTTCGAATATGTAAAAACTATGTTGTTGTCTACTGTCATTACTTGGCCGATATAAGTAATATTATATGTGAATTCATCGCTGTTGCTTTTCCCTATAGTTTGCATAGCCCCACTTTTAATATCCATTGTAAAAAGCCTGACTAATGAGATATAAATAATAATTTTATCTTCAACTATTCCTATGTAATTAAGGCTGAATTGAACGAGCTGTGACATTCTTATATATTGAATCCATTTTGGTTTATGCGTACGCGTATCAATGCAACTAATAGTAGTTTCTACTTCATTATATCTTGCCTCTTTATGAATATACATCACAGCGATTGTAGTTTCATCTATAAATGTTTGAGCTAAAATATTATTTAATTTTATCGTGTTAACTTCATTATAATCAGACTGTGGATAATCAGTTTGATCGATACGCTGATCCCCTTGTAGAGATCTTCTCTCAACCGGTTGATAACATCCATCAGATCTGTATGCGCTCATTTTGTATGGGTTTCATATTGTATATAATATCAAGTAAGTTCAAAAAAAGCCAACCCTCACGTTCCGGTGAGGTTACGGGGGTGGAACCCACACGGGGGTTTATAGGGGGTGGAACCCACACGGGGGTTTATAGGGGGTGGAACCCCCTACCGACCTAACGAAGTGGTCGGGGGCAAAAAAGTAAAGTAGGCGAATCTACAATTACTTTTATTTTTACTTTTCCATTTTAATCGTAATGTAATAATACAGTGGATGAAGCACCTGCGTCCAAGCACAACACCCAATATATGAGATAGATGTTTTAAAAATGTTTGTTAAAAAAGTGAAAATGTAACTAACTTTAGTAACCTATGACCGTTGGGGTTTGGTCATAGAATAGATTTCAATGGGTATGTCATCTGGCTTATATTTCATATTTTTATGATTCTCTATGAAATATTGTATCATTGAAAAGTATGATCGTTTTGCACAATGTTCTTCGAATTTTATGAGTTTATCTTTGTAGTAGATCATAAACTTAATAAAATTTTCGAATGATTTAGATACCAATAATGCAACAAATGCTCCTTCCCCGTATAAATCTGAGCATAAACATACCCATCCATAATACTTTGAATTAATGTTTAAGTTTATTAGTAAAAGTGATTCGCCACTCCAATAGTAATAATTATGATCATCTTCATAGAACATAGCCCACTCCAAAGGGTTAAATTCTGTTATTTCCTTAATTTGATGCATAGCCCAGAAATAATCTATATAAGTATTTTGTTTACGTATTAATGAATTTTCGGCGTTGCCAACACAATATATCATGTGTGGCTGGGAAACCATATAGTGGGATGTCCCATCTTCAATAGATTCGGTCTCCATTTCATGTGATCCATCTTCATAATCACTGATTATGTTTAGGAAATGTTCAAAACATGGAGGAAATTTTAAATTCGGTTTTTCGATTTTTAGAATGGCATTTGACTTAGCAAATTCTGCGGCACGACGACAAGCAGTTGTATATATTTCTTTTTCAATAATATGTTCATATATTTTATCAATGTCATATTTGGCTTTAAATTTTCCTTCTGCATCATATTTAGACGACTTTTCTTCAAGAAGTGTGACAAATCCATAATGACGCAAAATATTTCTGATTGGGTTATGATCATCCATTTTGATGTAATCATATTAAGAATTAATAGTAATAATGTAAAATAAAGTTCAAAATTATTATTAAAATTATTTTAAAAAAGCTTGATAAATATTAAGATGGTTGATACTAAAGATCAGGTTGTTGCGGATGTTGTTCATGCCAATCCGGCTGAGCACTTTAAACATGTTTGCGGTTTTGGTATCCTTGATGAATGTAAGGCGTTGATTAGTCAAGTTAGTGAATCTGATTTGACACATGGGTTTTACTTAGCTTGTATACATGGAAACATGCATATCATTAATTTTCTTAAAAATCACGTTGATTTAGATAAATGTGATTTGCAAAAATGTATCAATGATTCAGCTCATCAGGGGCATCTTGACGTTGTTAAATTCTTATATCCCTTGTTTGATTGCAAGTATATTGTTTATGGATCAACATTTGATTATAATGTTGAGTGTGTTAAGTATCTCATTTTAAACGAGTTGGTCAAACCACAGATGTACCAATGGGAAGCAGATCTCTCTCCAGCTCGCTTTCCTGAGCTTATGACTGATGAGTTTTTAGAAATTTATATGCGGAATGGTATTGATCTTAGAGTGTCAGCAGTACATTGTGTAGAACGCGATGGTGGAAAGGGTGATTTAGAAACACTCAAACGATTGGCAGTGCGAATTCCATTAAATTTCATTGATACTATCCATGTCAAGGGTAAAGACACTGATTTGATGCGTGAGATGTCTCATCCATCTCTTTTAGATAGAGCACTCGGATATTCGCATCTAGTCACGCGTCCTAATCTCAATATTGTAAAAGAATTACTGAAACATGATATTCCCATCACTTCGAATACTATCCAACTGGCTCTCAAATGCGATGAGGATATTATGCATGCAGT
>OBIY01000843.1_pt1 | contig 10551 bp, 10 predicted proteins | sample 1519841 | NCBI WGS metagenome assembly OBIY01 (sample SAMN03019774, study PRJEB22545) | beach sand metagenome | biome: beach; feature: sea beach; material: beach sand | place: USA: Municipal Pensacola Beach, FL | collected 2010-07-30 | depth 30-40 cm m
TAAATGAATATTGAGGAACCAACAATCGCGAAATTCCTATTGCTATCAGTCGGTTATGATATAGAGTGATTGACAAACCCGAGGAAGGAAAACCACAGACGAGGCCAGATGCTCCCGCGCTGCCTTTGATTAGACCGAGTGGCGTGAAGTTATGATCACTCTATGCCATGGCGCGGTCTTGATAACATCGGCACCCATATCACCGAGCATCGATGCTCCCCAGGGAACGGCAACCATGCTGCCGAGCTCGATGACTCGAATACCGTCAAGCGCCGGCTTCAACGCAGTCATGCGGGTTACCAATAACGGCGATTGAGCATCCCCGCATCGCGGGCCTGCTGATGCAACTGGTCACGGTCGTCGGGATGGGCCAGGCCGATCAGCGTCTGCGCCCGCTGGGCAACACTCTTCCCCTTGAGATTGGCGATACCATATTCGGTGACCACGTACATCACATCGGTACGCGGTGTGGTGACTACCGTACCCGGCTGCACCCCTGGAACAATTCTCGACACCGACTGATCACCACGACTGAAGCGGGAAGAGAGGCAGATGAAGGACTTACCCCCCGGCGACATAAAAGCTCCGCGCACAAACTGTAACTGCCCGCCGGTACCGGTGCGCTGGGCATAGCCGGCGCTCTCGCTGCAGACCTGACCGGAGAGGTCGATCTGCATGGCATTGTTGATCGACACCACATTGGCGTTACGGGCGATATTCTCCGGCAGATTGGTCTCGTTGACCGGCAGGCTGATGCACTGCTCATTCTGGTCGATAAAGTCGTAACAGCGCGCACTTCCAAGCGCAAAACTGTAGGCTATCTTGCCGCGGTAGGTACGCTTACGGGCACCGGTCAACTTGCCCCGTTCGGCAAGATCAACCATGCCATCAACAAACATCTCCGTATGTACGCCGAGGTCGCGGATCGATGAGTCGGCCAACGCACTACAGACCGCGTTGGGCATGCCACCGATACCGATCTGCAGACAGGCACCATCGTCAACTTCCCGCAGGATGTAATCCGCAACCTGCCGGTCTATGTCGCTGACCGGAGCGGAGGGCAGTTCCACCGGCGGCTGGTTGTCGCCCACAATCACCGCATCCACTTCACTGATGTGTACCGCGTTTTCAATACCGTAACAGCGCGGCAGTGCAGAGCTGGTTTCAACCACCACCCGCTGCGCGATTTCACAGGCTACCCGCACCATGGCATTACTGGCACCGAAATTAAAATAGCCGTGGCGATCCATGGTGGTGGTCTTGATCACCAGCAGATCGATATGCAGATGATCACGGTAGATCTCCGGGGATTCACCAAAATTGAACGGGATGTAACTGACCAGATGTTCATCAAACTGGCGGCGATCCCAGGTGCTGAAATGCCAGTTGTCGTAACTGAAGTGCTGCTGCTCGGGGTCGGCCAGCACCACCTGCCGCGGCGACACTGTCAGGGTACCGCGGATGTAGACATCCCTCAGCTCCTGTTTGCGCTGCGCCAGCGCCCGGTCAAACAGGTCGGGCTGATTGATCGACATGCCGTATTCAATCACGTCACCACTGTTAACCAGTGCCGCCACCTGTTCAGCAGTTATAGTTTTCTTGCTGAGCTGATCGTTCAGCAATGTTGCGGAAGAACTTGCTGCCTCTGACTCCATCGGCTGTCCTGAGTTGATTTAATTGAGTGCGATGCGTGGATGGTAGTCCGAATTAACTCCCGCCAACAGCCCGTCTGCCTGTCTGCCTGCCAGTCTGTCCACCCCACCACTTCACCGCCGGTTCGGCCAACTTTGGGAATTAACGGAGCCCTGTGGTACAACTCCGCCGAGTTATCCCCTGCCGCGCTCACCCCGTCACGTCACTGTTGAGGATGTTGTGTTGCCAACCCTGGTGCCCTTTCTGCTCGCCCTGCTCGCCGGCCTGATACTGCTCGCCTGGAGCGCCGACCGTTTTGTCGACGGAGCGTCCGGCCTGGCGGTGAAACTGGGGGTGTCACCGATGATCGTTGGCCTGACCATCGTCGCCTTTGGCACCTCGGCACCGGAAATGCTGGTATCGGCGATGGCTGCCCTGAATGGCAATCCGGGACTTGCCCTGGGTAATGCGGTCGGCTCCAATATCGCCAACATCGGCTTGGTTCTTGGTGCCACCGCGCTGGTATTACCACTGGCGGTGCGTTCGGAAACCTTGCGGCGGGAATTCCCGATGATGGCCGTGGTGATGGCGTTCACCCTGCTGCTGATCATCGATGGAGAGCTGTCCCGCACCGACGGAACCCTGCTGCTGGCCGGCATGTTCCTGCTGATTGGAGTGACTGTCCGGATCGGCCGCCAGAGCCACTATGGCGACCCGCTGGCGGAAGAACTTGCAGCGGAACAATCACCACAAATTATCGAAACAACCGGGACTGGTCGTTACCTGTGGTTACTGACCGGCGGGCTATTGATACTGTTACTCGCGTCACGGCTGCTGGTCTGGGGAGCCGTCGGCCTGGCCAGCCATTTCGGCATCAGCGATCTGGTGATTGGTCTCACCATTGTCGCCATCGGCACCAGCCTGCCGGAACTGGCCGCCTCGCTGGTCGCGGCACGCAAAGGCGAGGATGACATCGCCATCGGCAATGTGGTCGGCTCCAACCTGTTCAACCTTCTCGCGGTGATCGGTGTCGCCGGTACCATGGCTCCCACCACCATCGACCAGCCGTTATTGTGGCGCGACTATCCGATCATGCTGGCCCTCACTATCACCCTCTACCTGCTTGCCCGCGGATCAGGGTCACAACCGGGAAAAATCGGCCGCCTGCCCGGCGCACTGCTGTTGCTGACCTTTATCGGCTACAACAGCTGGCTCTATCTGCATATAGCAATGCCCTGAGCCGTTCCAGCCGTTATAACTGTTTTTTACGTTGCAGCAGATGTCGAAAGGTACCGCGGGGCACCAGCTGCCAAGCCCGTTCGTGAAGGTAGTAGATAAAAAATTTCATCACAAACTCGATGCTGCCAATTGAGATGGCGGTGGAGATGTCTCCGGTAATGAACCAGGCAATAAGCGCTGTCGTCGTGGTCGCCACAATACGCCACGAAAAAGCCTTCATCAGGCTGCGTAACGGAGATTCCCGCTCCTGGGTGGGGGTAACGTGTACGTTCATCGGTCCCTCTGCTGAACAATCAGGTTAAAAATATGCGTTTTAAAAATCGATCTGAATCTGGCTGATCAGAGCGTCATGATCGACGCTGCCACCCTCGCCGTTGTAATGGGTGAATTCGTTAAGAATGCGGGTGTTGCGATTCAGGATAAAGGTTACCATCGCGTGATAGGCATAGCCTCTGTTCATGCCACGTGCCAGCTCGTTAGGAGCACTGCCGGTTAAAGCGCGCATAAACCGGGTGCGAGATGGATGTTCATTATCCACATGCTGAAGCTGGAAACCCAGCGCCCAGCCCTGCAGGTCCGGATTACCGCTGACCGGGAAAGTACGACTTCCGCCGATGGCCCAGGCCGACGAACTCAGTGAAGAACCGGTGACTGACTTGCTGTCGATCACCACTCCACCGCGAGCGTCAGAATCAAAGCGGGTCCACGATGCCCAGCCAAACCAGTGTTCATACTCGATATCAGCAAACAGGCTGTACCAGTCGTTATCCAGTTCCACCTGATTACCCAGCGCCGCCTGCAGCCCGGTATCGAGGGTGGTGGTATCCCGCGAGTGGGCATAAGCGGCATTCAGCCCGTAATTGAAGCCGCGCTTTTTAATCGCGTACTCATCCGGCCACACAGACTGCCCGGTTGGCCGCCAGCCGACGGTGGCTGCAAACAGCATCTCGTTGTTATCGTTGTTGAGCGACAGATCCGGACCATTGAACAGGCCGATACCGTAAAGGAGCCGGTTGCCAAACAGCCCCTGACTGGTGGTCTCCGGCAGACCGTTGTCTCCCCGGCGCAGCGTAATACCGCGAGCCCTGCCCGCAGCTCCGGGATAGAGAAATTCGGAGAATTTACGCTCGACACTGGCACTAAGCTGCGGTGCCCGGGTGTAGCCGGGAATAAACTGCTGGCCGACGATGATATCGCCAAGGCTATCACGCAGATGCTCAAATCCAACCCAGGCATCCAGCAGATTAGCGGCGTTGGAGAGCCCCGGCAGCTCATTCGCCGCCTCGTACTGATAGCGAAACGGCATTTTATCGGCCATGTACCCCTTGAGACCGATACGGGCACGCCGAAAAGTAAACGAACTGGTGCCCTCCCGGCCACCATCAGACTGCACATAGGTGTAACGTGGTTGCAGCCGCCCCCAGACCTTGAAATTCGGGAATCCGGATTCCGGTTGCCGCGCGGCATTCACTGACCTGGCGACCTGCCGGATCAGGCCGGGCTCACCCCCATCGGCATCTGTTGGCTGTCTATCCGCCTGTTGACGACGCTGGGCCTGTCGCGCCTGTAACTTGATGTCGTGAACTTCCTGACCGGTCAGCAGCCCTTTATCCGCCAGCGCTTCCAGTACTGCATCGACATAGGCATTGCCCTCGGACGCCGGCAGTGAAACCGCAAAAAAAAGCCCCGCAACGAGCGACAACCCTCGTGTCAATGCCCTGCAACCTGAAACTGCCAAGGACGCCTCCCCCGATATTGTTTTTCCAGGCGATCACCCGATCAACAGCCGACCGCAACTCGGCTCATATTGGGCGAGCAAACCGGCTTTGGCAACCTGCGCGGGGCGGCGCTGCATCGAAAACCCGGGCCAAAAAAAGGCGTCACCGCAGTCGGTAACGCCTTTTTCAAACCTCTGGTATGCAAGCAGACCTAAACCGACAGATTCCTGCAGCTATCGGGATTGATCAGCTGCCCACGAAAAACCTAACAGTGAACGATCCAGCGATTCGGTTCAAAACCGAACGGCACCTCCGGCGAACCGCCAAACATCTCCACGCTGCAGGAGACCTCCATGAACACGAACGCCAGGGTCATCAGGTTATGGGCCGCCCACGGCAGATCGCTGAGCGGATACTGATCAAGATATTCACAGATCGGCTCCATCCTTGGCAGCAGGGTGTCATAGACCCTCTGCAGTTCCATTGGCTCACTGGCGAGGCGGGCACGATGACGCTCGTTTTCGGTCTCCAGCAACCATTTATCGGTGAGCCATTCAAGATCGGAAAACTCAACAGGTAAGTTACTGCTCATCATCAATCCTCCGAGTTGACCCATTCCATCACCGTGGCATGCTGGTGGCGTACCGCCACCTCCATGTCCATGGTCACATTGAGGTGAGAAAGCACCCCGGAGGCGAGCATCTCCTGGGTATCCTCCAGCGTGCTCAGATCCTCATAAACAATGTCGCGCAGCAGCACCTTGGTGTGTTCCTGAGCGATCTTCTCGCTCGGTGTTTTCGCATCCATCTGATAGATATTCATGATCCAGACAGTCTCGCTTTCCGACACCGGCCGGAAGTTGTAGGTGAAGTACCAACCGGGTCCCACATCACAGAAAAAATTGGGGAAGAAGACGTTGATATCAAACCACCAGTTGTCATCATTGCTGGGGTTCAGACCAGCCATCTTGTTGTCCTCTCCCGGGGTGAAGCTGACCCCGTATTTCCAGGCAATGGTCTCTGCCGGAGTCGGCTGGTGGTTTGGGTTGGCCCACATGGAAATGGAGTGGTGGGGACCATAAACCCGCGCCGAATTGGGCACTCCATATTCCGGTGTTTCGCCACAATCGGGGATCGAGCGACCGTGCAGAAACACCGCGTGGTAGGCCTCCTGGAAGGCGTCGATAAATGCTTTCCAGTTTGATTTGCAGCGCGCGCTGTAACGGGCAATGTGATTGAACTGATCAAACGGAAAATCATCCATATCACGAGCCATCGGGTCGATGAACTCGCGCAGAGTCTGCGGCGGATTCTGCTGGTAATGAACGAAGATGAAGCCGTTCCAGGTATCCACCGATATTTCCGGCAGGCCATGCTCACTGCGATCAAAACCGTCCGGCATGTACTCCTCGCCGACAATCGGGCGCAGCGACCCGTCCAGGTTGTAGGTCCAACCGTGGAAAGGACAGACAAACACATGGGTGTTGTCTTTCTGGTAAACATCCGCATCACCGAAGGGACCGCCACTGCCCTGGCAGCGGGTCACTTTCATACCGCGGTGAGGGCAGATATTGTGAAAACCGCGGATCTGGTCGTCCTTGCCCCGCACCAGAATAATTTCGCTGTCCCAGCACTCCATCTTCGAGACCAGAAAATCACCCTTTTCGGGAATCTCCTCAACCCTCGCCACCTCAAGCCAGGCTCGTTTAAAGATCTTCTCTTTTTCGCGCTGATAAAACTCCGGCGAAACATAAGGCTCAACGCTCAGGGGGCCGGGGTCCAGCTCCGGCAGCGGTGTGGCCCAGTTGACGTCACGGCTTGTGATCGGTGCGGTCATTTAGTTACTCTCCTTGTTCCCGAGTGCTTCGCAGAGATTCCGCTGCCCCTGGTGGTGCTCCGCAAGAGAAATGACCCCGAAAAGGGACCGACCATAAAAGGGCGTTAAACTGCTGCGGGTCTTAAAATAGCGGTCAAGTTTCCGGCAATCACCGTCACCGTACCCTGACATGGAACAAGTTCTGAATGAGTCCCCCGCTACCGGCCAGCACAGAACGCCGAACCGACCGGGACGGGAACCTGCCGATGGTATTGCGGTCAATGGCTACCTCGTGGCCGGTATAAACGTCTGATCGAGACCGCAAACAGCCGCCCTGTTCCTGATTAACAGAACCAACTCAGAGCTGAAAAAACCACAGATGAATTCAACCGACCCTGCAATCAATCCGATTCACAAGCAGCTTCAGCAACTCAGCCAGCAGATCGAAACGGAGATCATCGGCCAACGCAAACTGGTCAACCGCCTGCTGATCGCACTGCTCGCTGACGGCCACCTGCTGGTGGAAGGAGCACCCGGCCTGGCCAAAACCCGTGCCATTAAAACCCTCGGCGACGGACTCGAAGGCGATTTCCACCGGGTGCAGTTCACCCCGGATCTGCTACCGGCGGATTTAACCGGCACCGAGATCTACCGTCCCCAGGATGGCAGTTTCAAGTTTCAGCAGGGTCCGCTGTTCCATAACCTGGTGCTCGCCGACGAAATCAACCGGGCACCTGCGAAGGTACAGTCAGCGCTACTTGAAGCCATGGCAGAACGGCAGATCACCGTCGGCAGCCGGACCTGGAAACTGCCACAGCTGTTTCTGGTCATGGCAACCCAGAACCCTCTGGAACAGGAAGGCACCTATCCGCTACCTGAAGCGCAGCTCGACCGCTTTCTGCTACAGGTCAATATTGACTATCCACCGGGCGCCGAAGAGCAGCAGATCCTGCGCCTTGCCCGCCAGGAAGCGGGCCTCGACAACCCTGCCAGAGAGATCGTTCGGCTGTCACAACAAACCCTGTTTGCTGCCCGCGACCAAGTGCTCAAGGTACACATGAGCGACGCGGTAGAGCAGTACATCATCGACCTGGTTATCGCCACCCGCGAACCGCAGCGCTACGGTGATGATCTGGCGCGCTGGCTCGCCTACGGTGCCAGTCCGCGAGCCACCATTGCGCTCGATCGCTGTTGCCGTGCCCATGCCTGGCTTGCCGGTAAAGATTATGTCGGCCCCGAAGATGTACAGGAACTGGCCCACGACGTGTTGCGTCATCGGCTGATAGTCAACTACGAAGCCGAGGCCGAGGGGGTCAGTATCGACCAGATCATCAATGAACTGCTGACCCGCGTCGCCGTCGGATGAGCAGTAGTGCCACGCCCCTGAAAGGGTCGTCGCGGGTCATTATTGAACCCGGCGAACTGTTTGCGTTGCAGCACCAGGCAAGAGCCTTTTCGCTCAGTTCCGGTGCGATGCTGGCGCGCAGCGGCGGGGGCCACACATCGCGCTTTCGCGGCCGCGGTATGGAGTACGAAGAATCCCGCCTCTATCAGCCGGGGGATGATATCCGCACCATCGACTGGCGCGTCACTGCCCGCACCGGAGCCACCCACACCAAGCTGTTTCGGGATGAGCGCGAGCGGCCGGTACTGATCTGGCTCGATTACCGCAGCAGCATGTTTTTTGCCACCGCCGGCAGTTTCAAATCGGTACTGGCAGCGCGCAGCGCAGCGCTGCTGGCCTGGATCGGCCAGCAAAATGGCGACCGCGTCGGCGGTATGATCTTCAATAACCATAACCACCACGAATATCGGCCACGCCGTGGCCGACAAAGCCTGCTGGCCTTTCTGCAAGCAGCCGCAGACCAGCAGCAGTGGCGCAGCGAGGTGGGTGCAGAAGCGGACGAGGAATCCCATACCTCCTCGTCGACCACCCTCGAAACCGCACTGCGCAGATTACTGCGGCTCGCCCGGCCCGGCTCACTACTGTTTCTGGTCAGCGATTTTCGCGGCCTCACCGGCCAACGGTCCGACCCCGCCCGCCAGCTGTTGAACAGACTGGCTGACCACAGCGAACTGTTTTTGCATCAGATCTATGATCCGCTGGAAGAAAAACTGCCCGAGCGTGGGCGCTACCCGGTGACTGATGGACGGCGACAGTTTTTACTTAAACCGGACGCCAAAACAGCGATGCACCATCGCGATGCCTTCCTGGCCCGCCAACAGGCCCTGGAGGCTCTCGCTGGCCGAGCACAGGTCGGGCTGCTTGCGCAGACCACCAGCGAAGATTCCGTCGCGCTGCTGCAGAGCAGGTTGCCGCGAATAAAATAAGCCAACCGCCTGCTGACCCTGACCGACCTGATGCCCCCCAATCTCACCCAATTGGCCCCAGCCACTGCTGAGCCACTCCCGTTACGCGACATCGTATTACCAGAACCGGTTGGCTGGTGGCCGCCGGCGCCGGGCTGGTGGCTACTGGCACTGCTGACCTTGCTGTTACTGGTATTCGGCTGCCGATTTCTGCTCCGACAGCTGCAGCAGCGCCGTCAGCGTCAGCGGCTATTAAAGCCGGCACTGCAGCAACTGGAGCAGATCAGACGGCGCTTTGCCCGCAGCAGCGACACTACCCAGCTCGTCAGCGACCTGTCCATGCTAATCCGCCGCACAGCCCTGACTCGCTACCCCAGGGAGCAGGTCGCCGGTCTGATCGGTACAGCCTGGCTCGACTGGCTCGATCGTTCCTGCGCCCACGCCAACAGTAGTGCTCCATTCAGCAATGGCGTTGGCCGCGTGCTGGTCGACCAGGCTTACCGACCTGCGGCAGAAGTGGACAGCGACGCGCTGCTTGAACTGTCTGAACAGTGGCTGCACGCCATCGCCACCACCTCTCTGGAATCCAACCAGGAACCCCGCGGCGGCGACCAGCAATCCAATGGGCAGACGGTGCCGGGAGCACCAGACTCAGGAGCCGTCGCATAATGTTGACCCTTGCATGGCCCTGGGCACTGCTGGCCCTGCCCCTGCCGTGGCTCGCCTACCGTCTGTTGCCAGCAATTTCGAGTGAACGATTGCGGGCACTGAAAGTCCCTTTCGCTAGCGACTTCGAGGCGCCGGAACAGTCGGCCAGCGTACGCCTGAGCCGCCGTGGTTTGACCTGGCTGGCGCTACTGGCCTGGCTTCTCGTCGTCATTGCCAGCAGTCGACCGCAATGGTTTGGTGAACCAGTCGAGATTCCGGTCAGCGGCCGCGATATGCTGCTGGCCGTCGACCTTTCCGGCTCCATGGAGATGGAGGATTTTGTGCTTGGCGATCGTCAGGTTGATCGCCTGACCGCCACCAAAGCGGTCGCCAGCGAGTTTATTCAGCGCCGCCAGGGCGACCGCCTCGGGCTGATTCTGTTTGGCGAACAGGCCTACCTGCAGGTTCCCCTCACCTTCGACCGTACCACGGTAAATACCCTCCTGCAGGAATCGCTGATCGGCCTGGCGGGCAAGGCAACTGCAATTGGTGATGCCATTGGTCTGGCGGTCAAGCGGCTGCGTGAACAACCGGACGCCGACAAGGTCCTGATTCTGCTCACCGATGGTGCCAATACTGCCGGCAACGTAGAGCCGCTACAGGCAGCTGAACTGGCCGCCCAGGAAGGGCTGAAGATTTACACGGTTGGCATCGGCGCGGATGAAATGCTGGTTCGCGGCCTGTTCAGCAGTCGGCGGATCAACCCGTCAGCGGAGCTCGACGAAGCGACATTAACCGCCATTGCCGAACAGACCGGCGGGCGCTATTTTCGTGCCCGCGACACCCGGCAGATGGCCGAAATCTATACCCTGCTGGACGAACTGGAGCCCACCGTTAAGGAAAAACAGCTGTTTCGTCCGCGCACCTCCCTCTATTACTGGCCGCTGGCGGGAGCGATGGCGATCAGCGGGTTAATCCTACTGCTACGAACCGGGTTCAGATGAGCAGCACGGGCTACTTCGATTCCCTGAGTCAGTTCCACTTTCTGCGTCCGGAGGGGCTCTGGCTGTTACTACCGCTGTTTCTGTGTTGCCTGCTGCTAGCGCGGCGCGGTAATAGCGGCGACTGGCATGCGGTTGTCGACCGGGAGCTTCTGCCCCACCTGCTGCAGGGGCAGGCAGATTCCAGT